>JACCDX010470241.1_pt1 | contig 10476 bp, 8 predicted proteins | sample 7449681 | NCBI WGS metagenome assembly JACCDX01 (sample SAMN15323450, study PRJNA562643) | freshwater metagenome | isolation source: river surface water | place: USA:Blue River Watershed | collected 2017-08-18
GCATTGGTGGCGATGTTGCCTCCAATCTGACACGACCCTTCAGAACCCACCGACAGAGGATACAAACGGTTCACCGACTCAGCGGTTTCCTGCAAGGTGTGCAACACACAACCCGCTTCCACCGTCATGGTGTTGTTGGCCGGGTCAACCGCCCGGATCTTGTTGAGACGTCCGAGCGTGATGACCACCTGCTGGCCGGTGTCATCTGGCGTGGCTGCACCACACATCCCGGTGTTGCCCCCTTGGGGCACGATCGACAGACGATGCTGGGCACAAAGCTTGACCAGGGCAGACACCTCGGCCGTGTTGCCAGGACGCACCACCGCCAGAGGTCGGCCGTGGTACTTTTCTTTCCAGTCGACCGCATAGGCCTCGAGGTCCTGGGTCAGCACATGGGATTCGCCCAGCAGCGCGCGAGCCTGGGCAATGAAAGGATGCTCGATCATGGTGGTGACATCGCAAATAACGCCCCTGGTGTCTGGGCAGATTCACCATTCTCGCTCAAGCCTTGTTGCCACGCCGCACGCCCTGTCGCCCGGATGCCCAGACAGCTGCCGGAGCAGGTATAACGCATACTTTGTCGACCATCGCCCTGCCCTAGCACCATGCCTGCCTCCACTGCCCAGCCGCTCACCATCACCATGCACCCTGAGGACAACGTGGCCATCGTCGCCAACGAGGGGGGCTTGCCGGCGGGCACGGTGTTGTCGTCAGGCCTCACGCTCACCGGTCATGTCCCCCAGGGACACAAGGTGGCGCTGGAGCCCATTGCCCAGGACGCCCCGGTGCGGCGCTACAACGTGACCATTGGCTACGCCTTGCAAGACTTGCCCGCAGGCAGTTGGGTGAATGAAAAATTGTTGCGCATGCCCGACGCGCGCAGCCTGGACCATCTGCCCATCAGCACGGCCCCCCGTGCACCCCAACCGCCGCTGGAAGGCTTCACCTTCGAGGGCTACCGCAACCCGGACGGCAGCGTGGGCACGCGCAACATTTTGGCCATCACCCAGACCGTGCAGTGCGTGGCAGGAGTCACCGCGTTTGCGGTCAAGCGCATCCAGGCCGAATTGCTACCCAAATACCCCAACGTGGACGATGTGGTGGCCCTGGAGCACGGCTATGGCTGTGGTGTGGCCATTGATGCGCCCGAAGCCATCATTCCCATTCGCACGCTGCGGCACCTGAGCCTCAACCGGAACTTTGGGGGAGAGGTGATGGTGGTGAGCCTGGGCTGCGAAAAGCTGCAGCCCGAACGACTGCTGCCCCCGGGGTCCATTCCCATTGCCGATCAACGCAAACCCGCTGATCTGGATGTGGTGTGCCTGCAGGACGAGGCGCATGTGGGCTTCATGGACATGGTGCAGTCCATCATGCGACAAGCAGAAACGCACCTCATACGCTTGAATGCCCGTCGCCGCGAAACCGTGCCTGCCAGTGAATTGGTGGTGGGCGTGCAATGCGGCGGCAGCGATGCCTTCTCGGGTGTCACCGCCAATCCCGCCGTGGGCTTTTGCACCGATTTGCTGGTACGCGCCGGGGCCACGGTGATGTTCTCGGAAACCACCGAGGTGCGCGATGGTGTGGATCAACTGACCGCTCGCGCTGCCACCCCGGAGGTGGCGCAGGCCATCATTCGAGAAATGGCCTGGTATGACGCCTATTTGCAGCGCGGCAGTGTGGACCGCAGTGCCAACACGACGCCCGGCAACAAGAAAGGCGGCTTGTCCAATATTGTCGAGAAGGCCATGGGCTCGATCGTGAAGTCGGGCTCCTCGCCCATCTCGGGCGTGTTATCGCCCGGCGAGAAACTCACGCACAAGGGGTTGATCTACGCGGCCACACCGGCCAGCGACTTCATCTGCGGCACCCTGCAACTCGCGGCCGGCATGAACCTGCATATCTTCACGACGGGTCGCGGCACCCCTTACGGCCTGGCCGCCTGCCCGGTGGTGAAGGTCGCCACACGCACTGACCTGGCACGTCGCTGGCATGACCTGATGGACGTGAACGCGGGCCGCATTGCCGACGGCGAGCTCACCATTGAAGCGCTGGGCTGGGAAATGTTTCACCTGTTGCTTGAGGTCGCCAGCGGCCGCCACAAAACCTGGGCCGAGCAGTGGAAACTGCACAACGCGCTGGTGTTGTTCAACCCGGCGCCCATCACCTGAGTGCAATCACCTGATCGCCATGACTTGATCGCCGTGACTTGAGCGCCGTGACTTGAGCGCCGTGACTTGAGCGCCCTCACCCCACGAGCGCCACAGATTTCACTTGCACCCACACCGATTGCCCAGTGGCCAATCCCAGTTGGCTCCAGGCGCGTTGGGTGATACGGGCCAGCACCACGGGCCCTGTGGCGGCAGTGGCTGAACTGGGCCCAATGCGCAAACGTACCAGCCGCTGTGAGGGGTGGGCATCGGGCTGATCGGCTTCAATTCGCGCCTGGAAATGGTTCTGGATGCTGGTGTGTGCGGGCTCTTGTGTGGTCAGGCTCACATCCCGCGCCAGCACGCGCAAGCGCACCGGGGTACCCACGGCAGCGCCGCTGTCGCGAATCCACAATTGCCCCCCCTCGACAGCCACACGCGCCAGGTGCCAGGTCTCATCACGTTCCATCACGCGGCCATCAAGCAGCACACCTTGATCCTGCGGCTCAACCCAGGGGGTGTCGAGAGAGGACAAGGTGTCGGCCAACGGACCGCTGCATTTCACACGGCCTTGCGCCAGCACCACCAGATGGTCGCCCAAGCGGGTCATCTCCTCCACCGAGTGGGTCACGTAGAGCATGGGCAACAGCAGTTCATCGCGCAAGCGCTCCAGCCAGGGCATCACCTCGTGCTTGCGCGCCGGATCCAAGGCTGCCAGCGGCTCGTCCAGCAGCAGCAAGGTCGGGCGGGTGGCAAGCGCCCGGGCGATCGCCACGCGCTGACGCTCGCCGCCCGACAGCTCCCCCACCGAGCGACGCAGCAGGTGGGCGATGCCCAAGAGTTCGATCGCATCCGTGAGCACGCGAAGGTCGCGCGGCGCGGCGCTGCGTTGCAGGCCAAACATCAGGTTGCGTTGCACGTCCAGATGTTCAAACAGACTGGCTTCTTGAAACACATAGCCCACCGGTCGTTGGTGGGTGGGCAGGCACAGGCCGGTATCGTCCGACTGCCACACCGCTTGACCGACGCGAACCGATCCGCGTGCTTGCGGCTCCAGCCCCGCCACGCTCCTGAGCAAGGTGGTCTTGCCTGACCCGGAAGCGCCAAAGAGCACCGTGATGCCTTGGGCTGGCAATTGCAAGGAGACGTCCAGCGAAAAATCCTCACGCTGGAGTTGCAACTGAATATCCAGGCCTTGGTGGCCCACGGTGTCTGGGACGGACGGGGGTGGGCTCATGGCATCACCCGCATGTCACGGCGCTTGAGCAGTGACAAGCCCCAGAGCACCGCAAAAGAAAACACCAGCATGCCCGCGGCGAGCGCATGCGCCTGGGTGTATTCCATGGCCTCGACATGGCCGTAGATTTGCGTGGACACCACACGGGTGACGCCCGGCACATTGCCCCCAATCATGAGCACCACACCAAACTCACCCACCGTGTGTGAAAAACTCAGAATGGCCGCCGTCCACAGTCCGGGTCGCGCCAGCGGCAGGGCCACCGAAAAAAAGGCGTCCCACGGTGAGGCACGCAGGGTGGCGGCGACTTCCATCGGCCGCCGTCCCATGCTGGCAAAGGCATGCTCGATTGGTTGCACCGCAAAGGGCAGCGAGAACAACACCGAACCGATCAACAAACCGGTGAACGTGAAGGACAGGACCCCCCAGCCCATGGCCTGGGTGAATTGCCCCAGGGGCCCATGCGGCCCCATCGCCACCAGCAGATAAAACCCCAGCACCGAGGGCGGCAACACCAGCGGCAACGTAACCAGGGCCGATACCACCGACCGCCAGCGCGAGGCGGTTTGCGAGAGCCACCAGGCCACCGGCGTGGCCAACAGCATCAGCACCACCGTGGTGAGGCTGGCCAACTTCAGCGTCACCCACAGGGCACTGAGCGTTTCAGCAGTGAGAAGCGTCGTGTCACTCATGGTTCGAATCAGAGCAACGAGTGTAAGGGGCGCTCAGCACGACCCGCAGATCGAACTTAATCGACCTTGGCACCCTCCTGGTACCAGCGCCCCAGCAGCTGACGCTCTTCTTCCGTGATCTGGGTGGCATTGTTCATCGGCATCTGGCGCGTCACCACGGCTTGCTGGTAGACGCTTTGCGCGTGCTGCTTGAGGGCCTCGGGCGAATCGAGTCGAATATTTTTCATCTGCACCTGGGCGCCGTGGCAGCTGATGCAGCGCTCGGCCAGAACCGCTTGCACTTGCGCCATCGCCACCGGGGGTTGCGGTTGGGTGGACGCACTGGCGCCCGGCTGGGCAGGCTTCATCGCGACAATCACCGCCAGAATGGCGGCCACGCCGGCTGCTGCAAAGGGCCAGGGATTGCTCGCACGCCCCAAACGGAACGCATGGCGTTGGACAAAGTACTGGCGAATCAAGGCGCCCGCCAGCATCATCACAAACAGCCACACCCAGCGGTGCTCGTGGGTGTACAGAAAGCTGTAATGGTTGCTCAGCATCGCAAAGATGACGGGCAAGGTGAAATAGGTGTTGTGCACACTGCGCTGCTTGCCTCGCTTGCCGTGAATAGCGAGTGAGGCCGGGTCATACGACTCGCCGCTGGTCATGGCATTCACCACCTTTCGCTGGCCCGGGATGATCCAGAAAAAGACGTTGGCACTCATGGCGGTGGCGATCATCGCGCCCACCAGCAGGAAGGCCGCGCGTCCGGCAAACAGCTGGCACGCCAGCCACGACCCGAAGGCCACGATGAGGATCATCAAGCCGGCCACGATCAGTTCGCCATGGGGCCTGAAACCAAAGACGCGACACACCGCGTCATACAGCACCCAAAAGCCCACCAGAAAACCGATGGCTGCGGTCCCCGCCATCACCGGGGACCAATCCATCAGGGATTTGTCGATCAGGAAGGTGCCGGCGTTCCACAGGTACAGCATGGTGAAGAGCGCGAAACCCGACAACCAGGCGGAATAACTCTCCCAATAAAACCAGTGCAGGTGCGTGTGGATTTTCTTGGGTGCCACCATGTACTTCTGCGGGTTGTAAAAGCCCCCACCGTGCACCGCCCACATGGCACCATCGACGCCTTTTTCCAGCAGATCTGGCGACTTGGGACGCAACAGGTTGTTGTCCAGAAACACAAAATAAAACGAGGAGCCGATCCAGGCAATGGCCGTGATCACATGCAGCCACCTGAGCAACAGGTTGGCCCACTCCAAAAAATAGGCGTCCATCAAGGTTCTCCAGGGTCCTGGGTGCTGGGGGTTGACTCAGGAACCACGGTAGGTGGAATAGCTCCAGGGGCTGACCAGCAGCGGCACATGGTAGTGCTGATCCCGGTTCGCCACACCAAAGTCCAGGTGCACCTGGTCCAGAAACCGGGGTTCGGGCAGGGCAACCCCCTTGGCATCGAAGTACCCCTTGACGTCAAAGCTCAAACGGTAGGTGCCGACTTGAAGGCTGGCGTTGTCATACAACGGGCCGTCGGGGTTTCGCCCGTCCTGGCTGAGTGTGAACGACTTGACCAACGTGGCCTGGCCCCCTTGCAGGGTGTAGAGGCGCACCTGCATGCCGGCGGCGGGGCAGCCGTGCATGGTGTCCAGTACGTGCGTGCTCAGGCCCATTCCGATTCTCCAACAAGTTCAGTATGTGGACAATATTGTATACAATTTTTGTTCTTGGTTATCATGACCATAGTATCGTGAACTGGTCGCTCCCCCCAGGGGCTGGACCATGGTCTGAAGGAGTCCGATTGCATGAGTACCTACGACAGCACCCTGCCCTACCCGCGCGACCTCCAGGGATACGGACGCGACGTGCCCCATGCCCAGTGGCCGCAACAGGCCCGCATCGCGGTGCAATTTGTCCTCAACTACGAAGAGGGCGGTGAAAACGCGGTGCTGCATGGGGACCCGGCCAGCGAGCAATTTCTGTCCGAAATGTTCAACCCCGCGGCATTTGAAGCGCGCCACATCAGCATGGAGGGCATTTACGAATACGGCTCGCGCGCAGGCGTGTGGCGCATCTTGCGTGAGTTTGAACGCCGTGGCTTGCACCTCACCGTGTTTGGCATCGCCACCGCCTTGCAGCGCTACCCCGAGTTGACTGCTGCCTTGAAAGCATTGGGCCATGACATGGCCTGCCACGGCCTGAAGTGGATTCATTATCAAAACGTGAGCGAGGCCACCGAGCGCGAGCACATGCAGCAGGCCATGCAGATCATGACCGAGCTCTGGGGCGAGCGCCCGCTGGGCTGGTACACCGGGCGCGACAGCCCCAACACGCGCCGACTGGTGGCCGACTTCGGCGGCTTTGCCTACGACAGCGATTACTACGGCGATGACCTGCCCTTCTGGATGAAGGTGCGCAAGACCGATGGCAGCGTGGCACCCCAACTCATCGTCCCCTACACACTGGACTGCAACGACATGCGCTTTGCTCTGCCCCAGGGCTACTCGCATGCCGATCCCTTCTTTCAGTACATGAAGGACACGTTTGATGCCCTGTACGCGGAGGGCGACCCCAAGGGCCTGAACCGGCCCAAGATGATGAGCATCGGCATGCATTGCCGCCTGCTGGGCCGCCCGGGACGCATCACGGCGCTGCAGCGTTTTCTGGATCACATCCAGTCACATGAACATGTGTGGGTGGCTCGCCGGCTCGACATTGCTCGCCACTGGGCCGCCACCCACCCCTTCACCAGCTGACCACTTCATCCGAGAACCCTCATGTCCCTCACGCTGGATCAACTCAACCACGCCACCGAGGCCGATGCCATGCGCATGCTCGCCGGGCTGTACGAACATTCGGATTGGATTGCCCAGCGGGCCATCGCACAACGGCCGTTCAAATCGCTCGCGCATCTCAAATACACCATGACCCAGGTGCTGGACGCAGCCGGACAGGACGCCCAACTGGCGCTGATTCGTGCGCACCCCGAGTTGGCGGGCAAGGCGATGGTCAGCAAGACCTTGACGGCTGAATCGACCAACGAGCAAAGCAAAGCGGGGTTGACCGAGTGCACGCCCGAAGAATTTGCCCACATCCAACAGCTCAACGCCGACTACAACGCCAAATTTGGCTGGCCCTTTATCCTGGCCGTTCGAGGCCCTCGCGGCGTGGGCTTGCACAAGCGGCAGATCATCGCGGCCTTTGAGCGCCGTCTGAGGGGCCACCCTGCGTTTGAACTGCAAGAATGCCTGCGCAACATCCACCGCATTGTCGAGATCCGTCTGAACGACAAGTTTGGCATCGAGCCCACGCTGGGCCATAGGGTGTGGGACTGGCAGGAAACCCTGGCCCAGCACAGCGACCCCGGGTTCGCCGAAAAAAATCAGCTCACCGTCACCTACCTGACGGATGCCCATCGCGCCTGTGCACAGCAGATCAGCCACTGGATGCGCGACTGCGGGTTTGACGAGGTGGAGACTGACGCGGTGGGCAACGTGGTGGGACGCTACCATCCAGCCACCCCGGGTGCCCGCTACCTCATGAGCGGCTCACACTACGACACGGTGCGCAATGGCGGCAAATACGATGGTCGTCTGGGTATTGTCGTGCCCATGGCCTGCGTGCAACAACTGGCGCAACAGCAGCGCCGCCTGCCGTTTGGTATTGAAGTGGTGGCGTTTGCCGAAGAGGAAGGGCAGCGCTACAAAGCCACCTTCCTGGGTTCAGGCGCCCTGGTGGGCGACTTCAAGCCAGAGTGGCTGGAGCAAACCGATACCGAGGGCATCACCATGCGACAAGCCATGCAACACGCTGGCCTGTCCATCGAGGACATTCCGAAGATTCGTCGAGACGCGGCGAAGTACCTGGGCTTCATCGAGGTGCACATCGAGCAAGGGCCGGTGCTCAATGAAAGCCATCTGCCGCTGGGCATTGTGACCAGCATCAATGGCAGCGTTCGCTACCAGTGCGAGATCATCGGCACCGCCAGCCACGCGGGCACCACGCCCATGGACCGCCGCCGTGACGCCGCCTGTGCCTTGGCCGAACTGGCGCTTTACGTCGAACAACGCGCAGCTCAAGACGCTGATTCGGTGGCCACCATCGGCCAACTCCAGGTCCCCCATGGCTCTATCAATGTTGTGCCTGGGGTGTGCCAGTTTTCGCTGGACATGCGTGCACCGCTGGATGCGCAGCGCGACGCGGTGGTCCGTGACATCCTGGCCGAGCTGGAGGCCATTTGCGAGCGACGCGGCGTGCGCTACGTGGCGCAAGAAATCCTGCGGGTGTCGGCCGCACCCAGTGCAGCCGACTGGCAGGCGCGTTGGGAGCGCGCCGTGGAACACCTGGGTGTGCCGCTGTTCAAAATGCCCAGTGGTGCTGGCCATGACGCGATGAAGCTACACGAGATCATGCCCCAGGCCATGCTGTTTGTGCGTGGCGAAAACGGCGGCATCAGCCACAACCCGCTGGAGAGCACCACCAGCGACGACATGCAACTTGCAGTCGATGCCTTCAGCCATGTCTTGAATCAACTTGCTCTGGAAACTGCATGAGTGCCACCCCCGCCCACTACGAACAACTCGACGCCTGGATCGATGCTCACTTTGATGAGCAGGTGAAGTTTCTCCAAGCCCTGGTCCAGGTGCCCACCGACACACCGCCCGGCAACAACGCGCCGCATGCCCTGCGCACGGCCGAGCTGCTCAAGGCTTTTGGCTATACCGCCGAACAGCATGCGGTGCCCGAGGCCGAGGTGAAAGCCTACGGGCTGCAGTCCATCACCAACCTGATTGTGCGCCGCCCCTACGGCGCTGGGACCACCATTGCGCTCAACGCCCATGGCGATGTGGTGCCCCCCGGCGAAGGCTGGAGTCACGATCCCTACGGCGCCGAGATTCAGAACGGTGCCATGTTTGGTCGTGCCACCGCCGTCAGCAAGAGTGACTTCTCCACGTTCACCTTTGCCACTCGCGCCCTCGAATCGCTGGGCCTGCCGCTCAAGGGCGGCGTCGAGTTGCACTTCACCTATGACGAGGAATTCGGTGGGGAGATGGGCCCCGGCTGGCTGTTGGCACAGGGGCTCACCCGACCCGATTTGATGATCGCTGCTGGTTTCTCCTACCAGGTGGTGACCGCGCACAACGGATGCCTGCAAATGGAAGTGACGGTACATGGCGAAATGGCGCACGCTGCCGTGCCCGATACCGGGACCGACGCCTTGCAGGGGGCGGTGCACATCCTCCAGGCGCTGCACGCCCTCAATGCGGACTACTTGAAGATCACCTCACAGGTGGAGGGCATCACGCACCCCTACCTCAATGTGGGGCACATCAGTGGCGGCACCAACACCAACGTCATGCCGGGCAAGGTGGTCTTCAAGTTAGACCGGCGCATGATTCCAGAAGAAAACCCCACCGAGGTGGAGGCCAGCATCCGCGCCACCATCGAGGACGCAGCCAAATCCTTCAGCCCCCCGCGCGGAGGCAAGCAACTCAAGGTGGATATCCGCCGCTTGCTGTTGGCCCGCGCCATGGTGCCGCTGGCGGGCAACAAGCCGCTGGTGGATGCCATCCAAAAGCACGGCGCGCACGTCTTTGGGGAACCCATCCCTGCGGTGGGCACCCCGCTGTACACCGATGTACGGTTGTATGTGGAGCGTGGCATTCCAGGTGTGATCTATGGCGCCGGCCCGCGCACCGTGCTGGAGAGCCACGCGAAGCGGGCTGACGAGCGCGTGCAGCTGGAGGACGTGCGACGGGCGACCAAGGTGGTGGCCAGAACCTTGCTGGATTTGCTGGCCTGAGCGGGCGGTTTCAGATCGCGCATGGCCTTGAACTGCCATCCCCCTGTCGAGTCACTCGTCAACATTGACGGGACACGTCATGGGTCAAGATTGACGGGCCACGTCACGGCATCAGGCATCTTGTTTTTCACCCGCGATCACCCCCAACATCTCTCGCACAGCACGCAGCTGCACGTCCAGGGGAAGTGATGGACACGCTGGCGTCATGGCCATGCGAGACACTTGCTCAGGCAGGCATGGCAGGTGCACAAATCCACTGAGGCGATCCGATCTGCCCCAGGTGTGTTGTAGCCAGTAGAACACCTGGTTACACACAAATGTGCCGGCAGTGTTGGAGATGGAGGCGGGAATCTCGCACGAGCGAAGCTGGCGGACCAGGCGGTTGAGCGGCAGACCTGAGAAATAGGCGGTCGGCCCGTCAGAGACCACCGGCTCTTCCTGCGGTTGAGCACCCGCGTTGTCAGGGATTCGGGCCTGCAGGATGTTGATGGCGACCCGCTCGGGCGTCACCTCGCTGCGCCCCTCAGCCTGCCCCAGACACAGCACCGCTCGAGGGGAAAACCGGGTCAAAGCGTCTTGCAGCGCCTGCGGCGCCAGTGCAAACGC
>JACCDX010737524.1_pt1 | contig 10476 bp, 6 predicted proteins | sample 7449681 | NCBI WGS metagenome assembly JACCDX01 (sample SAMN15323450, study PRJNA562643) | freshwater metagenome | isolation source: river surface water | place: USA:Blue River Watershed | collected 2017-08-18
CCGGCGACGCTCGTCGTCGTCGACCATGAACTTTCTCCGAGCCAGCTCCGCAACCTCGAGCGCGCCACGGGCGCGGAGGTCATGGACCGCACGGGCGTCATCGTGGAGATCTTCCACCGTCACGCGCGCTCCCGCGAGGCGCGCCTGCAGGTGGAGATCGCCCGACTCAACTACCTGGCGCCGCGGCTGCGTGAGACCGGCGGGGGCGATCGTCAGCGCGGCGGCATCGGCGGCAAGGGCGCCGGCGAGAGCGCGCTCGAACTCGACCGACGCAAGATCCGCGACCGCGTGGCGCAGCTGCGGCAGGAGCTCGCCAGCATCGAGGGCGAGAGCGGGACGCGCCGCTCGCGGCGGGCGGATTCGCTCCGCGTCGCGCTCGTGGGCTACACGAACGCCGGCAAGTCCTCGCTCATGCGGGCGCTCACCGGCAGTGAGGTCTACGTCGCCGACCGCCTCTTCGCGACGCTCGACACGACGGTGCGGACGCTCCACCCGCCGACGGTGCCGAGGATCCTCGTCAGTGACACCGTCGGCTTCATCAAGAAGCTGCCGCACGACCTCGTGGCGAGCTTCCGCTCCACCCTCGACGAGGCCCTCGAGGCCTCGCTGCTCCTGCACATCGTGGACGCGAGCGACCCGACCTTCCGCGACCAGTACGACGTCACGCGCGCGGTCCTCGACGAGATCGGCGCCGGCGACGTCACCTCGCGGCTGGTCCTGAACAAGCAGGACCGACTGTCGCCCGAGGCCCGCGCCGCGCTCGCCGAGGAGTTCCCGAACGCCTGGTTCACGAGCGCGGTCGACCCGCTCGCCGTGGCGGACCTTCGTGGGCGCATCGAGGCCCACTTCGCGGCGGGCATGCTGGAAGAAGACGTCGTCCTGGACTGGAGTCAGACGGGCCTCATCGGCGAGATCCGCGACCGCGTGATGGTCCTCGCCGAGGAATGGACCGACACCGGGGTGAGCTACCGCGTGCGAGGGCGTCCAGGGGACATGGCGTGGATCCGGGGGAGGGTGGGGGCGGACGTCGGCTGAGGTTTTTCTGCGAAGGCTGTCCGCCACCGCGCCGCTGCTGCGTCCCCCTTACGCAGGAGCCCCCCATGACCGCACTCTCCCCCACCGAACGACTCCGTGACGACGACGATCTCGTCGTCGTACGCATTCCCGGGGGCTTCCCCGGCGAGGAAGGCCCGGCTTGGGCGCTCGCGCCGAGCGAGCCGGGTGTCGAGGCCTTCCTCTTCCGTGGCGAGGTGCCCCCCGAGGTCGAGGCCGTCGTGATCCACGACCCGCGGCGCGCGGTGCACGGGTACGGCTTCGTTGTGAAGGCGCTCCTCACCGCGCAGGCCGTGGACGACGAAGGCTTTCCGCCCGAGACGGTCTGCGCGTGGGGCTGGGTGCCGGAGCGCGGCGAGGTGGGCGGGATCCATGTCATCTACAATGGCAACGACGAGGGCTGTGTCGGCGTCGAGGTGGTGCTTGACCCCGAGAGCCTCGTCTCGGTGCTGGACCGCTGGGGGGACGAGCACTTCGGTTGTGGCGGCGTCTGTGACTTCGAGATTCATGATGTGGACGTCGTCGTGGGCGACCTCCAGGAGATCCCGGCCTCGTTGCCGCCGGCCGCGGACGCCGGTGTAGTGCGGTGGCGTGCGCTGCTCGCGGACTGGCCACACATCGGCGGGTACAACGCCCCCACGATCCACGCGGACTCTGTGTTCGCGTGGTTCACGGAGACCTCGCCCGTGGGGCCGTGCTGCGCCCACCACGGCGGGTGGTCGTGGTTCGATTCGGACGCGGAGCTGGCGGGCTACCTCGAGCAGGTGTGGCTCCCTCTCGTGGCTGGTCGGCTGACACGGAACATGGAGGAGCGTGACCTCGACGTGCTCCTCGGAGAACTGTCAGGCTACACGGCGGTCGAGGACGCCGCCGGCGTGTTCACGCGGGTACGCGCGTGCGTGCGTCACGCCGGGCAGGGGGGACCCGACGCGCGTGCCTGGCTTCTGCGCGCCTCGTCCATCTTCTCCGCGTGCTTCGGACGCACGCCAGATTGGGATCATGCCTTCAGCGTGGGTGGCCTCCAGGCCGCGGCGCCCTGGTCACGTGACGGTCAGGACGGCGCGTTCGACGAGCTCGACGACGACGAGCAGATCGAGGTGCAGGCGACGCTGGACGCCAACCTCCGTGCCATCCTCGCCGGTGGTGACGACGCTGCCGCGGCTGGGCAGGCTCTTGCCGCTGCGTTGCTGGACGCCTTCGAGCTCTGATGCGCTTCAGCCCCGAAGCGTCGCCATCGCCGCGTTCAGCCCGTCCTTTCGCCAGACCTCGCGCAGCGCGCGGAGTTCGTCACTCCTCGGAGGGCGGCCGTGGCGGGCTTCGAAGGCGCCGATCAAGGTCAGCATGGCGTCTGCAGCCGAATCTTTGCTGAGCTCGCGCCCTTCGCGCGCGCCCGCCTCACGGGCGTTGGCGAGCGCCTCCTCGAGGGAATCCACGCCGAGCAGGTTCCGAACCGTGGCGTGCTCGGCGCGGGCCGGGTCCCAGAGCGCTTCGACAGGCACGGGGTTGGCGAGGATGCCCGGCGCGGTGAGCACCTCGCCGGGTCCGACGACACGAACGGTCTGCTTCGGCGCGTGGATCTCCACGTGGCGCGCCCCGACGAGCCGTACGACCCAGATGAGCTGCGTGCCGGCCTCGAGGAACTCCCGGATCTTCACGGCGAGGTCGTCCTCGTCCTGGCCTCGCCCTGCGTACTCTACGGCGAGCGCAGGCACCCCGGGCACCCAGCCCGGCTTCTCCGGCACGTTGCCGATGGCGATCGCTCCCATGGAGACGGCCCTGCCCCCGTCGCTCCCCGTCGGCGCGCAGTACATCGCGGGGCCGTTGCTCAGCTCGTAACGATCTCCGGGGCGGATCTGGTCGGCGTGGAACGGCCCTCACGCGGGACGGGGAGAGGTAGGCATGAGGCCAGTGTAGGCACGAGCAGGGCGGGAGGCAACGCGTGGCGCCGAAGGGGTCGTGCCGTGCGGGTTCTCGTGCTAGAGTCTGGCGTTCTCGCTTTGTTCGACGGAGATCCCGTGCCCGCAGCGCCCGTTCCCGACGACGACGCCTGGCGCCTCGAGCGTTTGCGTCGCTACGCGATCCTCGACACGCTGCCGGAAGAGGCGTTCGACGACCTTGTCCATCTGGCCGCGCGCGCGTGTGACGCGCCGCTGTGCGCGATCTCGTTCATCGACCGCGACCGCCAGTGGCTGAAGGCCTCCCTCGGCGTGCCCCAGAGCCTCCCGCGCGCGCAGGCCTTCTGTGCTTACAGCATCCACGACGACGCCACGCTGGTGGTGCAGGACGCCCGCTTCGCGGACAATCCGCTCGTCACGGGGGACGCTGCGCTGCGTTTTTACGCGGGGGCGCCCCTCGTCGCCGAGGACGGTGCTCGGCTGGGAACCTTGTGCGTGCTCGACACCTCGCCGCGCGTCCTGACCGAGGCGCAGCGCGTCATGCTGGAGATCCTCGCTCGGCAGGTCGTGGCCCAGCTGGAGCTACGTCGTCGCAACGCGGAGCTCGCGGCGGCGCTCGCGGAGAGGGACGCCGCGGAGCGGCGCCTCGCCATGCTGCACGTCCTCAACGAGGCCGTGGCAAGCGCCCTGGACGTGGGCGACGCGCTGTATCGTGTCGTCAAGCACGTTTGTACGTTTCTGGGCTGGGATGCTGGTGGAGCATGGATCCTCGAGCCGGGAACGTCACGCCTCGTCCAGGCGGGCGCCTATCACGTCGTGGACCAGACGCTGGAGCCTTTCGCGCGCGCGAGCGGCTCGCTCGTCCTGCAGAGCGGTACCGGGCTGCCCGGCCGGGTTTTGGCCGAGGGCGTCCCCGTGTGGATGGAGGAGGTCGCCGCCGTGGATCGCCTCCCGCGCGCCGGCGTTGCCGCTGCGGTGGGCCTTCACAGCGGTGTGGGCGTTCCGGTCCGGTTGGGGGACGACGTCGTCGCTGTCCTCGAGATTTTTTGCCGCAGAGAGCGCGGGCGCGACGGCGCCATCCTCGATGCGCTCGTCCACGCCGCGGCTTCCTTGGGCGCGGCGCTGCGCCGCAAGGCGACGGAGGACGAGAACCTGGCGTTGGTCACGCGCGCGCGGGCCATGGCGGAGACCCTTCCCGACGCGCTCGTGTTCGCGGACGCCGATGGGCGCATCCTCGAGTGGAATCCCGCCGCGGAGCGGATGTTTGGCCATTCCGCGGACAGCGTTCTCGGGGAGCCGCTCTCGCGCATCATCCCGCCGAGGCTGCGCGATGCGCACCAGCAGGGAATGCGGCGTGTCGCGGCGACCGGAGCCTCGCGTCTTGCGGGACGCACCGTGGAGCTGATGGCACTGCGCGCCGACGGCTCGGAGTTTCCGATCGAGATGAGCATGGCGACCTGGGAGGCATCGGGCGCACGTGCGTACGGAGCGGTCCTGCGCGACATCTCGGAGCGTAAGTCCGCCGCTGCGGCGCTCCAGGCGAGTCAGGAGGCGTACCGGTTGCTCGCCGAGCACGCCTCGGACATCGTGTTCCGCGGGGGGCCCGACGCGGTGCTGCAGTGGGTGTCCGCCTCGGTCACCGCGCAGCTGGGATGGCGTCCGGACGCCATCGTCGGTCACTCCATCCGCGAGCTCGTCCATGAGGAAGACGTCGTGCGCATGCTTGCGGCCTCTGGAGGTGTGAACGAGGGCGACGTCGTGTCCTACGAGGCCCGCTTTCGGCGTGCGGGGGGTGATTTCCGGTGGATGGCCGTTGTCGCCCGTCCGGTGCGCGACGGGGAAGGTCGTGTGATCGCGCGCATTGGGAGCGCGCGTGACATCCACGCCGAGGTGGGGATGCGGCGGCGGCTCGCCGCGTCGGAGGAGCGGTACCGTCTGCTCGCCGACAATGTCGCGGACGTGGTCGTGCAGTCCCGCGCCGGGGTGGTCGTCTGGGTTTCACCCTCGGTGGAGCGTTCGTTCGGTGGCTCCCGTGTCCGCTGGCTCGGCAAGGCGCTGTGCGACTTCGTCCATCCCGACGACGTTGGCGCGTTCGACGTGTGGGTGCGCGACGTGCCGCACCGCGCCGACGCGCGTACGCGGGGGCGCATCGCCGTCGACGGCGGAGGTTGGCGGTGGGTGGACGCCCACGCGAACGCCTACATCGATGCGGATGGGGCCGCCGACGGGCTCGTCACCTCGCTCCGGGTCGTCGACGCCGAGGTCGTCGCGCAGCAGGAGCTCGAGCGTCGGGCGCGGATCGATCAGCTGACTGGTCTCCTCAACAGCGGGGAAGCCAATCGCCAGGTCGACACGCTCCTTCGTGGCGAGCGTCGCGCGGGATCCGAGATCGCGGTGCTGTTCTGCGACGTGGACAAGTTCAAGCAGATCAACGACACGCTCGGTCACGCCGGTGGCGACGCCGCCCTGCGGACGATCGGCGGGCGCATCGCCGCCGCGGTCCGCTCCGGGGACGTCGCGGCGCGGATGGGCGGTGACGAGTTCATGGTGGTGCTCCGCGAGGTACTGGATCTGGACGCGGCGGTGGCCGTGGCCGAGAAGCTCCGGGCGTCGGTGCGGCGTGAGATGAGCGTGGGCGAGCGTTCGGTGCACCTTTCGCTGAGCATCGGCGTCACGCTCGCGCGTCCCGGCGAGGACATCGTCGCCATCGCCCACCGCGCCGACGTCGCCATGTACCGCGCCAAGCAGCATGGCCGTGATCAGGTGGTCGCCATCGCGTTCGACGACGCCTGAGCGACGGAAGCCCGCCAGCGAGGACGTCCCCCGGGATACGTCCGCTCGCCATGCGCTCCCCCTCCGCCAAGTCGCTGACCCTGGCCGTCCTGGCGGCCGGCGTGATGGTGTTTGCGGTCGGGCCTCTCCTGGCGCTCCTCCCCCGCGCGGGCGACCTCGACGCCGCCCTGGCGGAGGGCCCGGCGGCCGCCAACACGGCGCTCCTCGCGCTCGGGGCGCTGCTCGTGGCGCTGCTCGCAGGGGGGCCCGTCGGGTGGGCGCTCGCGCGGGCGCAACTTCCGCGGCTGTTGACCTCGGCCTGCACGCTGCCGTACGCCATCCCGCCCTACGTCACGACCATCGCGTGGATCACGCTGGCGAACCCGAGCAATGGGCTCTTGCGGGCGTGGCTTCCGGTGGACGTGTACACGCTCCCCGGGATGGCCTGGGTGCTGGGGCTGCACCTCTCCCCGTTCGTGTCCCTGGCGGTGCGCGACGCGCTGGGCGCCATCGACCCCGCCCTCGAGGAGGCGGCCCGCGTGAGCGGGGCGCGCCCCCTCCGCGCGGCGCAGGACGTGACGCTCCCGCTGCTGGGGCCGGCGATTCTGGCCGCGGCGGGCTTCGTCGTGGCAGCCTCCGCCGCGAGCTTCGGCGTGCCGTACCTGCTCGGAAGCGCGGCGAGGGTGCCGGTGCCGGTGCTCACGACGCGGATCGCCCAGGCGCTCGAGCTCTCCCCGGTGGCGGGGCGCCCCTTGGCTGTGACCCTCGCGCTGGGCTTGCTCGTCGTGGGCGCGGGACTTCCGGCGCTCTTGCGGCTCCTGCAGGGGCGGGCGGCCTTCGCGTCTGCGCGGCTGTCGCGGCCACGCCCCCCGGTGACGATGCCGCTCGCCACGGCGGGGGTCGGGCTGTACGTAGGTGTGGCGGTGCTCCTGCCGCTTGTGACGCTGCTCGCCAGCACCTTCATGGCGCGCTTCGGCGCCGGGCTCGGCGCGGACAACCTGACGCTCGCGAACTGGTCGCAGGTGCTGGGCGACCTCCGCACCCGCGAGGCGCTCCTCCGCTCGTTGTTGCTGGCGTCGTGCGCGGCGACGGTGGCGGTGGCCGCCGGGACGCTCCTCGCGCACGCCGCCGAGCGTGACGGGCGTCGTCTCCCCAGACTGCTCGCGGGCATGGCGCGCTCGGGCTGGGCCGTCCCGGGGACGGTGCTCGCCCTCGCGCTGCTGCTTGCGTTCTCCCAGGAGTGGCGCTTCATCCTGTTCGAGCGCGTCACGTTCGTCCTGGCGCTGGCGGACACGGCCTGGCTGCTCGGGTTGGCCTACGTGGTGCGCTTCCTCGCCATCCCCGTGGACGGCGCCCGCGCGGCGCTCCGCGCGCTGCACCCCTCGCTCGAGGAGGCCGCCCGCGTGAGCGGCGCGGGCTGGGGCCGCACCCTTCGCGACGTCACGCTGCCCATGCTCGCGCCGGCGCTCGGCACCGCGTGGTTCCTCGTGTTCGTGCCGAGCTTCTGCGAGGTCACGCTCAGCGTACTCCTCCGGGGGCCGTCGACCGAGGTGCTCGGCACGCGGCTGTTCAACCTCCAGGCCTACGCCGACCCGCAGTCGGCGGCGGTGCTGGCCGTCCTCGTCGGCGGGATCGTGTTCGTGGGTCTGGTGTTGCGGGGGAGGAGGAATCCATGAGCTCGGTCGAGCTTCGCGGGATCGTGAAGGGCTGGAACGGGAGCCCCGTCGTGCGCGGCGTGGACCTGCAGATCGCCCAGGGCGAGCGCTTCACCCTGCTCGGGCCGAGCGGGTGTGGCAAGACGACGATCCTCCGGATGATCGCGGGGCTTGAGGTTCCGGATGCCGGCAGCATCCGGCTCGGCGACGAGCTGGTGGCCGGCGAGGCCGTGCTGCTGCCGCCGGAGGCCCGTCGGCTCGGGATGGTGTTCCAGAGCTACGCCGTCTGGCCGCACCGCAATGTTCGAGACAATGTGGCCTACCCGCTGAGGCTGCGAGGCCTGGCGGACGCGGACGCCCAGGCGGAGGCCGCGCTGACCAAGGTGAAGCTCGCGGGGATGGGCGACCGGATGCCGGGGACGCTCTCGGGCGGCCAGCAGCAGCGCGTCGCCGTGGCGCGCGCCCTCGCGGCGAAGCCGAGGGTGCTCCTGCTGGACGAGCCCCTCTCCAACCTGGACGCGGCACTGCGCGAGGAGCTCGGCGCCGAGATCGCCGCCCTCGCGGCCCAGGAGGGCCTCACCGTCGTGATGGTGACGCACGACCAGTCCGAGGCGCTCGCGCTCTCCGACCGGATCGGCGTCCTGCACAGCGGCGTGCTCCAGCAGGTGGGCACGCCCACGGAGCTCTACGCCTCGCCGAACAACCTCCGGGTGGCGCGCGCGACCGGCGCCATCGGGGAGATCCCCGCGGAGCGGCGCGGCGGACAGATCCTCGTAGCGGGAGTGTCCATCGGCGCGGATCCCGGCGCGGACGGGCCCGTGACCCTTGCGGTGCGCCCCGAGGAGGCGAACTTCGCGGCTGCGGGCGTGCCCTGCGCCGTGCGGGGGCGCCTCTACCGCGGGGCCAGCGTCCGCTGGCGCGTCGAGGTCGCCGGTGTCGAGCTCAACCTCGACACCCCGGTGGGCGCCGCGGCGACGGGCTTCCTCACCTTCGCGCGCCTACGTACGCTGGGGGAGGCATGATCCTCGCGATGATCCTCGCCTGCGTCCACAAGGTGCAGGTCACGTCCGCGCCCGAGGGCGCGATGGTCCGCTACGGCGGCAGGGACGTCGGCGTCACGCCCGTGGTGCTGGACGTGCGCCCCTTCGGGGCTCGTCGCGTCGAGGCGCGCCTCCTCGGCTACCGGCCCTTCGTGACGAAGCTTCCGCTCGGCATGACCACGACGCGGTTCGTCGGCGACGCACTCCTTCTGCGGCCCTACCAGGGGCTCGGCCTCGCGCCGGCGGCGACGCTCGAGCTGCGGCTCGTCAAGGAGCACGGCGGCGTCGGAACCTGGGAAGAAGGAGACGCCCCCTGATGCCGAACTTCCGCCTCGCCTCGACCATGACCCCCGCGGGCGACCAGCCGGCCGCCATCGCGCAGCTCCTCGACGGGCTCGAGCACGACGTTGCCCATCAGGTGCTCCTCGGCGCGACCGGCACGGGCAAGACCTTCACGATGGCCAACGTCATCGCGCGCTACCAGCGGCCGACGCTGATCCTCGCGCACAACAAGACCCTCGCCGCGCAGCTCTACGGCGAGATGAAGGCGCTCTTCCCCGACAACGCGGTCGAGTACTTCGTCAGCTACTTCGACTACTACCAGCCCGAGGCCTACGTCCCCTCGTCGGACACGTACATCGAGAAGGACAGTCTCATCAACGAGCACATCGACAAGCTCCGCCACGCGGCGACGCGGTCGCTGCTGGAGCGCAACGACGTCATCATCGTCGCGAGCGTGAGCTGTATCTATGGTCTCGGGAGCCCCGAAGCCTACGACGGCATGGTGCTCCAGGTGGAGGTAGGTCAGGAGATCCCGAGGAAGGAGCTCCTGTCCCGGCTGGTCGAGCTGCAGTACAGCCGCAACGACATCGATCTCCACCGCGGCGCGTTCCGCGCGCGGGGCGATGTCATCGAGCTCGTCCTCGCGCACGAGACCGACCGCGCCGTCCGCATCGAGCTCTTCGGCGACGAGGTCGAGGCCATCCACGTGTTCGACCCCCTCCGCGGGGTGAAGCTCGAGCGCCTCGAGAAGCTCTGCGTGTACCCCGCGAGCCACTACGTCACGCCCAAGGAGAAGGTCCAGCGGGCCATGCAGTCCATCAAGCAGGAGCTGCAGGACCGGCTCGCCGACCTCCAGGCCGAGGGGCGGCTGCTCGAGGTGCAGCGTCTGGAGCAGCGGACCACCTACGACCTCGAGATGATCGAGCAGCTGGGCTTCTGCAACGGCATCGAGAACTACAGCCGGCACCTCACCCAGCGCGATCCGGGCGCGCCGCCGCCGACGTTGATCGAGTACTTCCGCCGCGAGTGGCTCCTCATCGTGGACGAGAGCCACGTCACGCTCCCGCAGCTCGGCGGCATGTACAACGGCGACCGGGCCCGCAAGGAGACCCTCGTCAAGTACGGGTTCCGCCTGCCGAGCGCGCTCGACAACCGCCCGCTCACCTTCGACGAGTTCATGGGGGGCGTGCACCGCGCCGTCTACGTCAGCGCGACGCCGGCCAACTGGGAGCTCGCCATGGCCGGGGGCGTCGTCGCCGAGCAGGTCATCCGGCCGACGGGCCTGCTCGACCCCGTGGTCGAGGTGCGCCCGGCCGGCACCCAGGTCGACGACCTGCTGGGCGAGATCCGCGCCACCGTCGCCAAGGGCCACCGCGTGCTCGTCACGACGCTCACCAAGCGCATGGCCCAGGAGCTCACCGACTACTGGCACGAGGTCGGGGTGCGCGTGAAGTACCTCCACTCCGACGTCGACACGCTCGAGCGGATGCAGATCCTGCGGGAGCTGCGCCTCGGCGACTTCGACGTCCTCGTGGGCATCAACCTTCTGCGCGAGGGGCTCGACCTGCCCGAGGTCGCCCTCGTCGGGGTGCTCGACGCGGACAAGGAGGGCTTCCTGCGCTCGGCGACGAGCCTCATCCAGACCATGGGTCGCGCGGCCAGAAACGCGGACGGGCGCGTGATCCTCTACGCCGACCGCGTCACCCCCAGCATGCGGGCCGCCATGGACGAGACCGCTCGCCGGCGCGAGAAGCAGATCGCCCACAACCTCGAGCACGG
>JACCDX010651347.1_pt1 | contig 10475 bp, 5 predicted proteins | sample 7449681 | NCBI WGS metagenome assembly JACCDX01 (sample SAMN15323450, study PRJNA562643) | freshwater metagenome | isolation source: river surface water | place: USA:Blue River Watershed | collected 2017-08-18
AGGGCGAGTGCATACTCAAGGCCTCGTCCGTTGGTTTGTCTTTTGCTCAACAGTTTTAAGTTTTTAATACGCATTCAACAATTACCAATAAAGTCACCATATTAAATCTGGAAATAACATCGACCTGGAGATGTCATATTCAGACAATAATCGAACTACACGACCAAGAGCGCCCCTGCCGCCCTAAATCGTGCCTGGTCCTCTGTCCCGTATTTGTGCGGCTGTAGATGTCGATTCTGCGTCAACAGACCCACAGCCAGTAGTTGCGCGAAGGACAAGGAAGCGCATAAAAGAGTGCTACACTCCATGGCGCTCCTCGCCCCAAAGTTCATCGGCTGGTCCACCCCTCTGGCCAAGGGCGTGGCCTCATGCCTGATAGAAGAGACCCGGAGGCTCCGGGGCCCAGACGTTGAGAAAGCCCTGCCGATCGACCTTGGCAGCGATCGGGTGATTGTGCCATCGAGTTTCGCTAGCCGCCTAACCCAGGAGGAGCTAGCGAAGCAGGCACCGAATGGAGTCCTGCTGCCGGCCTTCCAGACCCCTACCGAATTTTGAACTGGGGGACAAACAGTTGAAGGGGCACGGGGACACGGGGTTAATCAGGGGCTGCAAGACTTGATCAGCGTTTTCGCTCCAACTAGTTCGACAGATGCTTTGACGGCCTGGATCGAGGTCCTGCAGGCGACGAATCGCGCTGCGCTGCCCTGTCTTTTCCCGAACGCGAATGAGGGACTGGGAGGTATATGAAATGCACTAGGGCTCCCTAAAATCACCCCTCGCAGAGTAACTTGTATAAATTCAGCTAGCTTGACCGAACCTTGACCAACTGTTCGGTGAACCCGTCCGCGATGGCCTTGGCGATGGGGTGGAACTTGGTTTTCTCGAGTTTGGCGAGGACGGCTTCCAGATGCTGGTGGGTGCGGTAAGGGCAGCGTCGGACGCATTCGATGATCAATTCCTCGAGTTTGGCGCTGACCGCCGCACCCCGCTCCTTCTCCGGTATCTTCTTGATGTCGCCCGCGAGGCTGCGGATGCGCTCCTCGTCCGGCGGGGTCCGCGGGCTGACCGCATAATGGGCCAGCTGGCACTGGCCTTCATGGTCGACCTGCAGCGCGGCGAGGGCGTTGTTCAGGTCGGCCAAGGCATCGTCCATCAGCTTCTCGGCGTAATAATCGAGTGTCGCATGCAGGTCCTTATGGACGTCTGCGTCCACCTCGGCATGCGGGCGTCCGCCCGATTTTCCGATCAAGGCATGGAAATCCTCCGACTGCGAGAATAGGTAGAGCGCCCGGATCCGGGCGTAGACTGCCGGATGCGAGGCGAAAGCCTCGCTGTAGTATTCCTTGTGGTCGCGGACGAACCCTTTGATGGCCTCCTTGCCGAAGGCTTCGAGGTCAACCTGGATGTTGTCGCCGCTGAGTCCCGACTGCAGCTTCAAGGCCGCCGCGCAGGCCACCTTCAGGTCCTGACAGACCACAAGACCGAAACGGTCCATGCTGATCTCAAGCTGCCGATAGATCACGGCATCCTCCATGCTGGCCGGCATATGGCCACCCTGCCCGTCCGAGACCGTGTTCAAAGCCAAGGGCGTGAGAAAGTGCCCCAGCTCGTGTCCGAACACATATGCCATCTCCAGCATGGTCAGGTGCTCGACCAAACCGGAATTCACGAACACGACGGCGTTACCGCGGATACCATCCCGGCAGAAAGCGTTGATCTTCGGATCCGGGAGCACAAAGCCGTGGACCGACTCACGGTCCAGTCCTAGACGCTCGCAGGCCAAGTCGAGGGCTTCGTCGACCTTCGGGACGATCTCGCGCTGGATCGGGATGTTCTTGCGGTAGAAGCTCAGGTGCCGGTCGGGCTTGCTGGGCTTGTCCTTGTCCTTCGGCAGGTTCTTGAAATTGGCTAGGCCGAAGCAGCAGGGTTCAAGGCGCTTGCGGACCTTGGTGAGGGGATTGGCGACGCGGGGCATGGCGCTTTCCTAGGAATTAGCCTTGCTTGAACAAGCCTAAGATAATTTCCCGGTCGGAAGATCATCGTCTACCAACGTGGTCTAGCCAGTAGGGGGCAGTGTGGATAAGATTCCGCCCAAACTTGAGGCTGGGGTTGCAGTGGGCACACGGTCGGGTAGAACTCCGGCACTGCTTTCCCTATGTCGCTCCAGGCTCCCCATTTCATCGGATGGTCAACCCAACTCGACCAGGGGGTAGCGGCCGCACTGCTCAAGTCCGTCAAGGGCACCCCGGTCGACCTGGGCAGCCACCGCGTCATCGTGCCCTCGAGCTTCGCCAGCCGCTTGATCCAAGAAGAACTGGCCAAGCAGTCGCCGAACGGGGTGCTGCTGCCGGCCTTTCAGACGCCGACGGAATTCCTGAATTGGGGCGATGCCAATGCGCAGGTGGCGACGGAAGCCGACGCCCTGATGGCTTGGATCGAGGTGCTCCGGAACATCGACCGAAACGACTACCAGAACCTGTTCCCCCTCGCCCAGGACGTCAGACTTGACCATCAGGAAGCCCAGCGACTCGCCCAGACCCTCTTCGAGTTGCGGGATGAGCTCGGCGGGTCGGCGCAGGGACTGGATTTCGCAGGCGTCGCGAACCTCCCGGACAACCCGGAGAAGGCCCGCTGGGAGGACCTCGCCCGGCTGGAGCAAGGCTACCGCGAGCTTCTTGAAGCCAGGGGCCTACGCGACCATAACGACCTGCGGGCCGAGCTCGCCCTAGGGGACGACGTGCCGGTAGGCGTCAGCCATATCTGGCTGGCCGGATTGACCGACCCACAGCCCCTCTTCATCACCGCGATGGAAAGGCTTAAGGATCACTTCGACGTCCGGGTCATCGTCGGCGCCGACCAGGTCGAAGCCGGCAACTTCGATGCCTGGGGGCGGCCGATTCCAGCGGCCTGGAAGGACCGCCGCTCCGACTGGCCTGACTACGCCGAGAGCGTGCACGTCGTCGGCGACGCCCCCGAGGCTTTAAAGAAGCTCCGCAATTTGCTGGGTGATGCCACACCGGTCGACGGGGTCCACGCCGTTTGCGCGTGCGACCGCGAGGTCGACGCCCCCAAGATCGCGGCGCTCATCCATTCCCTTGGCGCGGATGCGGTGAACCCCCTAGGAACCGCCCATGGGGCGCATGCGCTCCACCACGCCCTCCGCACCTGGAGCCACTGCCTCGCGAAAGAGGAGCCCGACTTCGGGACGGTACGCAAGGTCCTCCATATCCCTGAGCTCGTACGCCTGACCACGGGCGGGGCGACGGTAAAGGCTTTCGACGACCTCAACTCGCAACTGGATACCGCGGATGCGGCGATGCTGCGTGGCCCGATCTCGGAGGTAGCCGAACAGATCAAGAACCTCCCGGAGCCATCTGATAAGCGCGAGCACATCGGATGGGAGCAGCTCCAGCAACTGCCTGAGCGCTTCGAGGCGCTCGGGAAACTCCGGGAAATCCACTTGGCCAAGCCTTGGCGGGAAGCGATGGAGGACTTCATCCATGACCTCACCAAGCCGCTGCGCCTCCGGGAGGAGGACCCCGATGACGCCTTCACCCTCGAAGTCGCGGAAACCCTCCACACCGTCGCGCTGGAGATCGAGGCCGCGGCCGCGGAGAGCGAGCTCGCGCTCTCGCACCAACAGCTGATCGCCCTCACCCTGGATGCGGCCTCCACCCAAAGGCACCGCCGGAGCGACGCCAAGGAGGCGGTCAACCTGCCCGGCTGGGTCGAAGCCCCCTGGGACCCCGTACCCCACCTGGTTCTGTTCGGCCTCAACGACCACCTGATCCCACGCGCCAAGCATGCGCACCCTTTCCTGCCGGCCAAGCTGCGTGACCTGGCGGGCCTGCCGACCAACGAGCAGATCTTCGCGGGCGCGGCCTTCACCCTCGAGCAACTGCGGCGCCGCCGCGCCGGCCATGGCTGGCTGGATGTGATCGTGCCGCAGCAGGATGCCGACGGGAACCCCTTGCGACCCTCCCGCTTGCTATTCCAAGCCGACGATGAGGCCCTGATCCAGCGCGTCGCGCACCTCTTTGCCGACGCCCCCAACAACGAAGCCCAGCCCTACTGGGAGATACCCGACGCCCATAAATTCGTCCCACTCGCCAGCGCCAAGCAAGCGTCCAAGGTGGTCGAGTCCATCTCCCCGACCGCGTTCAAGATGTACCTCGCGGACCCGGCCGAGTTCTGGCTCAAGCGGGCCCTCGGCATGGACGAACAATCGCTGGGGAGCCTCGAATTGGACGCCGCGGGCTTCGGAAACCTGGCCCACGGCGCCTTGGAGATGTTCGGCAACGAGCACCTAGGCAAGTCGCTGGCCGACGAGGATGAGATCCGGAGGCAACTGTCGCTCTGCCTCGACCAGTTCGTGCGGGGGCACTTCGGGGCCAACCCGCCCACCGCCATCCGACTTCAGCAGGAATCCGCCCGGGCCCGACTCTCCGCCTTCGCGACCACCCAGGCCAAGATGGCAGGAGAAGGCTGGGTCATCAAGAAAGTCGAGGGCGAGTTCGAACTGACCGACGAAAAGCTGCCCGCCGAACGTAAGCTCGGCATGAAGGTTAAGGGTCAGTTCGACCGGCTTGACCACAACCCTGGTACCGGGGAATGGCGGGTCTTCGACTACAAGACCTTCAGCTATCACAAGAACCCGACGAAAACGCACTTCGGCAAGGCCGCCTTGGGAGACCTGTTCGTCAGCACCGTCCCCAAGCGCAAGCAGGACGATACGCAGGACGGCGAACACTGCATCCGCTGGAAGGACCTGCAACTACCCGTCTACCACTTCGCCCTGCGCAACCTGCCCAAGGACTGGCCGGAAATCGCCCAGGACCAGAAGTTACACCTAGGCTACCTCTGCCTGCCCGCCCGCGCCAAGGACGCCCGGGTGGAGATCTGGCAGCACTACGAGACGGACCACCGGGAAAAGGCCGAAGAGACCATCAAGGCCGTCATCGGCAAGATCAAGGCCGGCGGGCCCGACAACTTCGCGCCTTCCCCGGAAGGCAGCGACTACCCTGTCCTCAAAGCGCTCAACGGAAGACCTATGCAGAACTACCTCAACGTCGGTCAACTCGGAGGGACCCGCTCGTGAGCGATAACGCCACTCCAGGCCTTTTCCCCGTCGGGGACCAGGTCATCCTAGCCTCGGCCGGATCGGGCAAGACGTTCGCCCTGTCGGACCGCATCATCAAGATCCTCGCCTACCAGCAGATCCAGGAAGGCTGCATCAAGCCGGACCAAATCGTCGCGCTGACCTTTACCCGTGCCGCGGCCGGTGAATTCGTGGCCAAGACCTTGGATAAACTGGCCAAAGCAGCCAAGACCGAGGCCGAGGCGACCAAGATCCGGAACCGCCTCAAACTGCCGGCGGACTGCGACCTTAAGTTCTTCCGTAGGCTCCTGAGGGACACCCTGCTCTCCATGCACCGGCTCACGCTCGGGACGCTGGATAGCTTCTTCGCCCGACTGGTCTCGAACAACCCCACCGAAGTGGGCCTAGACGGCGGGCGCCTGCGGAACATCGGCGAACTTGAAGCCGGCGACATCCGCGCCGCCGTCATTAGCCGGATGATGGCGGAAACCCCGCCGGAGGATGTGGAGGAGGTGCGAGCCCTGCTCCTGGACTTGAACCAAGGCAAGGACGTCGCCACCCCCTTGAAAGGCTTGGCCGAGACCGTCGAAAGCCTGCACGACCTGGCCACGTTGGCGAAGGACGCGAGCGTATGGGGCGATCAATCAACGATTTGGTCCAAGATTCCGGAACTTCTGACTATCCCAACTCCCGCCGAGTGCTCCGCAGGCGCGATCACGCTGATGGCATGGCTCGACAGCTGGACCCGGAACGGTCCAGCCGAGCTCAAGTTCAAGAACAGCCTCATCAAACAATTCGGTTCGGTGACCAAGGCCGAAAGAGCCAGCGAGATTGAGGAAGCACTCCTAGATCAGATCAGCGGCCGCCTAAGGCCGGTTGTGGAGTCGGACGGTAATACCGAGCTACAGGTCAAATACGGCAACCTGAAGGCACTCTTCATTTTCCCCCCGAACATCTGTCAAGCAGTGCGTGTCCTGGCACGTAAAGCCTATGGACTCTCGATTCGGGATAAATTGGCCCAAACCAAGGCTATCCACAAGCTCATCGCCCGGTATGAGTCGATCTACGACCGTGAGGTCCGCCGACGCGGCAGCCTGACCTTCAGCGATAACGTGACCCTGCTGCTCAAGGCTGACGGCAAGTTCAATATCGACTACCGTCTCGACTGCAGCGTCAAACACTGGCTGTTCGATGAATTCCAGGACACCAGCACCCGCCAGTTCCTAGTACTTAAGGAAAACCTGGAAAACATCCTCGGAGTTCACGCCCAGAAGGAACAGGGGAAGACCGCCTTCTTCGTCGGCGACCTGAAGCAAAGCCTCTACGGCTGGCGTGCGGGCAACCCGGAACTCCTTCGGCAGATCGACGCCAAAATCCCGAAGAAGCCCGAAGATGACATGAACTTCACCCGACGTTGCGCCCAGCCCATCGTCGAACTCGTCAACGGACTCTTGGGCGACCTGACCTCCCACGGCGTCTACTTCTCCCCAGATGCGGCCACCAAGTGGGCTAAAGTCTGGAAGAACCATTCCTCCCGAAACGAGGACCACCCAGAAATCGGCGAGGCCCTCTGGGTCCGGCTGGTGGCGCCCAAAGCAGAGGAAGAAGCCGGAAGCGAAGCCGACCAGGAAAGCGACTCGACGGAGGAGGACGGCGGCGACGGAGAAGGCGCCCCAGCGACCCGGGCCGGCGCCCAAGCCAAGTGGATCGGCGCGCACATCCGGGAATCCGGCATGCTCGACGACAAGGGCTTGCTCAAGCCAGGCCTGACTTGCGCGATCCTCGTCTCCAAGAACCGGCAGGCCGCCGAGATCACGGAAGAACTGAGGCGGATGGGCATCGAGGCCGCTGATGAGGCCGACACCGAGGTGGCGATGGATAACCCCTTCACCGCGGGCATCGTCTCTCTCATCAAGTCCGCGGCGCACCCGAGCGACCGGCTCAGCAAGGGCATGGCCGAGATGGCCCCGGCCGCCAAAGCCTACGTGGACACGCATGGTGGCTGGCCGGAAGCTCGACTCCGGATCGCCCGCCTCTTCTATACCAACGGCGGCGAAGCCGTCTTGCAGGATATCATCAAGGGCCACCTGCCGGCCGGCGCGACCAACGGGGAGCGCTTCCTGCTCAAACGGGTCGACCAACTCCTCGGCTTGGCGGTGAAGTTCGACGAGGATGCGACCCGTGACATCGGATCCTTCGCGACGCACCTCGAGGGGTCCGCCCTACGTGACACCGCGGACCCCAGGTCCGTACAGGTCCTGACCGTGCACCGCTCGAAGGGCCTGCAATATACCGCGGTCTACCTGCCTTGCCTGAACGACAAGTACCAGAAAATCGCGGGTGTGCGGGTCAAGAATCCCATCATGAAGACGGCGGAGGATTTCACGCCCAGCTGGATACTCTCACGACCCAAGACCACCGTCTGCGAAGCCGACCCGGAGACGCTCGGGCAGGCCCTCATCGACGAGCGAACCGATGCCGCGTACGAGAACCTCTGCCGCTTGTACGTCGGCATGACCCGCGCGATCCGACGCCTGGTCCTCGTGACCGATGCCATCGAGAAAGGCGGCGGAGCCAGCCTCCGAACGCCCAATAACCATGGGAAGTTCGATTTCGCCATGTTGGTCGAATCCGTCTGTGCGGACTCGCCCCATAAACCGGCGAACCCGTCCCTGAAACTCAAGGGAGTCGAGGAAGCCGAAATCATGGTCAGGCATGGGGATGAATCCTGGATCGGTCACGCGGCCAAGTCGGCGGCGACGACAGAACCCAGGGCCGGGCGTGACTTGAGCCAGCTGGTGCCGGTCAGGCGGACCGGGAAAATCCGCCCGTCCAAGAGCGGCGAGCCGGTCGAAGGCGGATGGTCGCCCAAGAAGGATAACGTCCACGGCAAGGCGCTGGGAACGGCGACGCATGACCTTTTCAAGCTGCTTGAATGGGACCTCGCGGATTTCGAGTCCAAACTTGAGCAAGCCAAGCCGACGCCGGAACTAGTCGCCATCCATGAAGAAGCCATTCGTCTGATCCGCGACTGCGTCTCGAAAGGAGCAGTCCGGGAACTACTCCTCGGCCGACCGAACGGCACGATCCTTTGGAATGAACGCAACGCCACCCTGCTGCATGAAGGCAAGGCGGTGAACGCCGTCTTCGACCGCGTCCATGTCGTACCAGGGGAAAGCGCCGTCGTCATCGACTACAAGACCAACCAGGGAGCCCCCGCCAAGCTGAAGGACCTCTATCAAGATCAGATGGACCTTTACCGTATCGCGGTGGCCAAGCTGTGCGGGCTCGCGCCGGAGAAAGTCCGTTGCGTGCTGGTGCACGTGCGCACGGGAACCTTGGTGGAATGCTGACCCATGTCGCAAATTTATCCGGTAAAATATCGAGGTAAAATCAACGCGGAGGCCCGCGTCTATCAACAATTGAAGGACCTGCGCTCCAGCCATTGGCGCTTCTTTCACTCCGTCAACATCGCCCGGCACTCGGTCAAGAAAAGCGGCGAGATAGACTTCGTGGCCATCTCGAGGTCGGCGCTGTTTACGTTGGAGGTGAAGGGAGGTAAGTTAACCCGCCGGAACGGAACCTGGCTGGCCAACGGGAAAGAGATGGACGAGAGTCCGATCACCCAGGCGACGGACAATTACAATGCCCTGAGGCGGCACCTCAAGAAAGCCAAACTTCCGATGCTGCCCGGGGGACATTGTTGTGTCTGGCCCGACACATTGCTTGAGACTCACTCCATGGAGTGGCACCAATCCAGCATCATAGACAAACGGGGGATGAATGACTTATTGAGGGCGCTGGAGACCGCCGAGCAACACTTCCGGGATGAGGCCACCCGGCTGGGAAAGCCGACCCCGACGCTCAGCGAGGCGGCCTATACGGCGCTCTGTGAATCAATCCTGCCGGACATCGTTCAACCGCTCTCGGCCGGACAAGGCGTGGAAGCCGACAAGTCCGAACTCGTCGAACTCAATCGTTCCCAGTCAAGAGTCCTGGACAGGATCTTCGACAACCCAAGGATCGTCATATCCGGCCCCGCGGGCAGCGGCAAAACCCTCGTTGCCTACGAGGCCTGCAAGCGCTTGCTAAGGGAGAATCCGCACTGGCGGGGAGCCTTCGCGTGCCAATCGATTTACCTCGCGAAGGACATACAGTTAAAAGTCTGGGAAGACAGGATTTCCGACAGGTTAGAGGTACTGAACGAGGAGACGATGTACCCTTTTTACACGCGTAACGCCCGAGGGATAGACTTGTCCGCCCAAGAGCCGGGGAGCGCTTTGACCATAAAGATCCCCGGTTATGCGGTGGACCCAAGTTCGCTCAAGGAAATCGATTCTAAGCGGCTTCTCGACTTCGTCGTCGTGGATGAAGGGCAAGACATCGCAAACAACATCGCCTTGCTAACCTTCCTCAACGCCTGCACCAAGCGCGGGCTGGCGAAGTGCAGGCTGCTCTGGTTCGAGGACACCCAACAAGCCATCGCCGCGAAGCTTGCCTCGGGCAATCGGCGTAAACTTTACGTCGATCTCCTTGACCATGATGTGCTCAAAGACTGTTTCCGATACAGGCTCGACCCCATCAATTATCGCAACCCAGCCCAGATAGCCGGAAAAGCCGAGAAGTTGCTGGGAATCACCACTGAGCACGTGTTCGATGGCAACATCGACCCTCAAGTCACCTCATGGGTCACCGAGGATCCCCTCGAAGCCCTCGGGCGAGCTATCATGCAATTGGAGCGTCAAGGAGTCCGAGAGAAGGACATCATGGTGATTTCAATAACAGGAAAATCCGCGGGTATCCTGGAGAAAGGCCTAAGGGCCGGAGGCAAGAACCTGTCCTACGAGAGCGATGTCTTCGACCAGAGCACGGGGCGGCACCACCCCGCTGGCCACGTCAGGTGGTCCCGTCTCATTGATGTTAAGGGCAGGGAGTTTCCCGCCATTATCATGCTGGACCTCCCCGACTTCAAAGATCCGTTCGATAAACATTTCATGTACGTTGCCCTAACCCGGGCTAATTCCTTGGTGATTGCGCTCGGCACTAGAGAACAACTTTTAGCGGCGAAACTCGATCCTTCTTCATGAGCAAAAACGAGACTCCGATGACGCGCTGGTTTTGGCGGGAAGTGCTGAAAAGAGGCACGCTGATCGAGGAGTATGTCGCCGTAGAGGAGGCCGCGGACGGCTCCAACGCCCCCCGATACATGGACGGGCTCGTGATCTTGGACGGCCCGTTCGAGATTTCCAACGACGTGCGCCGCGACATCGCCGAAAAAGATGTCGTCGTGATCCAGTCCAAGAACAAGCGACTTGGGATGTACCTGATGGGGCAGACTCTCTTTTCCAGAGACCTGATACTCGCCAAGGGCGCCAAA
>JACCDX010793520.1_pt1 | contig 10475 bp, 12 predicted proteins | sample 7449681 | NCBI WGS metagenome assembly JACCDX01 (sample SAMN15323450, study PRJNA562643) | freshwater metagenome | isolation source: river surface water | place: USA:Blue River Watershed | collected 2017-08-18
AGCATGCCGCCCACCACGCCGATGGCCCAGGGGTTGAAGCTGCTTTCGACGCGGACGAGCGCGGTCGCCGTGTCGGTGTGCACCTGCGGTGCGCAGGCCAGCACAAAGGCCTGCAAGCTGGATATGTCCATGGCAGTGCTCAGCGATTCGCGACGAGGGGATCGACCGGCGGGCGGGTGGCCAGCCACGCGGCGAGTTCGTCTTCGAAGCGCGTGTCCCAGGTGCCGAGCTGGGTCTTCGCGGCTGGGCTGAACTCCGTCACCGCGTCGCCTGCCATCGACCACCAGGTCTGCGAGAACGGCGCGCCGTTGACGGTGATGGCGATGGCGCCGGCGTAGTCGCAGCTGTGGGCCGGGCCGCTGGGGCCGTCCCAGGTCCTCGTGTACTGCGGCGGGCAGAAGTCCGGTGCGCTGGCCCAGGCATGGGACGAGGAGTTGCCGGCGCCGGACATCGCGCAGGTCGGAAAACCCCGCCCGCGCGCTAGGTCCCGAAACAGCTGCCGGATCGGCGCCACGCACTCGGGAATCGCCCGCCAGCTCGGTGCGGCCAGGCACAGCAACACGACGCAGCCGTCTGCTGCATGGGCCGGCGAGGGCGTCACCAAGGTCGTGCTCACCAACACGCCTGCGATGCCGATGAGCTTGGTCGCCGCCAACTGATAGCGGACATGAAACCCCGGCTTGGCTCGGTGCCGCGGCGCGTCTACATTTGGGATTGCATTCATCGCAAGACCTCTGAATCGGATGCTGCGGGGCGGGAATCCCGCGGCGGCTCGTTGGGAGCCATGCAATCAATCTAGAAGTCAAACCCCATCGGTCCGATGCTGGATTTGGGCCGATTTCCAGCACTGCTGGTGGCAGGTGAAGAGATGCTTACCCCGATCGCGCCTGTCGAGGCGCTGGTGCACCCGCACCAGATCGAAGTCCAGGAATTCAACTCCTACGACCTGGTCATTGACGCTCGAAATCCCGAGTCATACCAGGAGGATCGGATTCCCGGCGCGGTCAACATCTCGGTCACCGATGTCGACCGGGGTGTCGCTTCTGGATCGGACGTTGGCGTTGCACGCGATGTCGGGCGGGCCATGCCCTACACCCTTGCCAGTCATGTCCGGCGCCTGCGCCCGGGCGCAGCGGTGCTCATCTACTGCGATCGGGGCGGCCTGGACAGCATGGTCTGGGCCGCGCCGCTGCGCGCCGCTGGATTCGTCGTCGATGTGCTGGCCGGTGGGTGGTCCAGCTATCGCCGTTGGGTCTCCGCCGGTCTGGAGGTCTTGCCGCGCTCGGTCACGTTCCGCTTGCTGCTGGCGGCGCCCGTGAGCGGGCTGTCACGCGTCGTTAGGGCGCTGGAGGGGCAGGGGGATCAAGTCCTGGACCTGACCGCACTCGCCGGGCAGCGGCTGGTGCCTGGCCTAGCGCTGCCGGGGGATTCGGAGCCGTCGCAGCATGCGTTCGAGACGCAGTTGCTCCATCGGCTGCGCAAGCTGGACCCGCGCCGACCCGTGTGGGTCCGCGTTGGCTTGTGCGGTATGGGGAATCTGGAGTTGCCGCCTGCGCTGCGCGATGCACTGGCCACCTCGCAGGGATCGCGGCTTGTTGTGTCTCCGTCCATTCGCTCACTCGCCTGGCAGGAATGCTTGCAGGTAAAGGGGGTGGACCTGGAGCAGTTGCTCGGAGCCATCGGCGCCTCTGAACGGCCGCCGAAGGCAGCGGACTTGTTGCGATGGCAGCGGCTTGCCGAGGCCGGCCAAGAGCTCGAGGTGCTCGGCGAAATCATCAGCCACTTCGTGGAGCATTCAGGGCTGGGCGAGACCTGGGCTCGAGAGCCCAGGCTGATCCGAGTTGATCGCCTGACGGCACACACCTTGATCGACGTTATGAACGCCCTGCGCGCTCATGACGCGTAGCCCGATGAGGCGAAGGAGCAAGGATGTTTGATGGGTGTCGGCCTGCAAGCAGGTCGATGGCCCGACGGACTGCTCTGCAGCGGCTGCAGTCTGTCGTTGCGGTGGTGCAAACTCACGCTCATCACTATCAAGCGGTCAATGGCAGCGGCGACTGTAGGACGCACTAGGGCCAACTATCCGAGGTGTATCGGCCCTGGGCGCAGATAGTGGCGATCAACGGCGCTTCGATGCCTGCTTGCCGCGCGTGTCGGGCAGAAAACGCGCTTCGCAGCTCTGGTCACTCGGATTCGTCAGCCGCATCGCGAGGAAGTTGCTGCACTGAGAGAAGATCGCCTCGGACATCTCCGATGCGGTCGGTAATCAGGTCTGCACTCGTATCGCCGAGCACCAAGTCCACGCGAACCTGCGGGCGCTGGGCCAGGAAGTCGACGAACCGGTCCATCGGGAAAGAGTCGAAGAAGTCGGCCGGTGCGGCCACTCGCATCAACCCGCTGGGCGCTTCGTTGCCGGACATCAAGGTCTGGCCCGCGTCGCCTGAGCCTCACTCAGCGAGCTGAGGATGGCGGCGCGGCCAACCCGAAGGAACTCGTCTGCAAGTGGTGAGTCATCCGGGCAGGCGCGAGACAGGACAAGCGATCCCAACGCGTGAGCGAGCATGTCGACGACCCTGACTCGCGCTTCGTTGGTGTCTGTGTTGGGCGCCATGCCACTGCCGGTGCTCAGCGCCTCGATCAAGGACTCGACGCCCGCCGCAAAGGTCGCCTTCACAGCGTCGGGCTGCCGCGCCGCATCGCCGCCGAGGGCAGCCATGGTGCAGCCGGTGGCCCGGCTGTCTCGGTGTTCACGCGACAGGTACTGCCCGACGAAATCGGCGGGATGGATCCCACCGCCCGCCAGCGCGACCGTCTGCGCAATTCCGCAAGCCGTCGATTCGGCAATCAGGTCGGTCTTCGAACCGAACTGCTTGTAGAAGCCGCCGTGCGTGAACCCGGCTGCAGCCATCAAGTCAGCCACGCCGACGCCGTCATAGCCACGCTCTCGAAACAGCTGGGACGCTGTCTCGACAACGCGGGCGCGATTGGCCTGCGCCTGGGCTTTGGTGACCTTCATCGCTTGCTTGCCGCCGATTTGTTCCGCTGGGCGAAATTCTATATTGATGTCATTCATCATCAAACTATTGACTTCAAAGATTACGACCGTCATCATTGAGGCTCTGAAACGCATCCACACGCTGCGACGCGAACCCATCAGGCGCGCGGCCATCACTGCCCAAGAAAGCTGAGCCTCATGACCACCCATCCCACCGTCCTCATCACCGGCGCCTCCAGCGGTATCGGCGCCGTCTACGCGGAACGCTTTGCCCAGCGCGGCCACGACCTGGTTCTGGTCGCCCGCGACAAGTCGCGTCTGGAGTCCCTGGCAGCGCGTCTGCGCGAAGCCCACAACGTGACCATCGATGTGCTGCAGGCCGACCTGACCCAGCAAGCCGACATCGAGGCGGTCGAAACCCGGCTGCGCACGGATGCCCGGATTGAAGTCCTGATCAACAACGCCGGCATGGCGCAGTCCGGGGCCTTCGTCCAGCAAGGCTCGCAGGCCCTCGAGACGCTGATCGGTCTCAACACCACGGCGGTGACGCGCCTGGCGGCCGCCATCGCGCCGCGCCTGGTGGAGGCCGGCGCGGGCTCCATCGTGAACATCGGCTCGGTGGTGGGCCTGGCGCCTGAATTCGGCATGACGGTCTACGGTGCGACCAAGGCCTTCGTGCTGTTCCTGTCGCAAGGCCTGCACGTCGAACTCTCGCCCAAGGGCATCTACGTGCAAGCCGTGCTGCCGGCAGCGACGCGCACGGAGATCTGGGAACGTGCCGGCATGGATGTGAACAGCCTCCCCGAGGTCATGGACGTCAACGAGTTGGTCGACGCGGCCCTGGTCGGCTATGACCGCCGCGAGCTGGTCACGATCCCGCCGCTGCACGTGGCGAGCCGCTGGGATGCCCTGGACGGCGCGCGCCAGGGGTTGCTGTCGGACATCCGGCAGGCCCATGCCGCCGAGCGCTACCAAGCGCAGGCCTGAGCCTCCTCTTTCTCGCAACCTGGGCACCCGCCATGTCAGTCAATCTCTTGAAATCGACCCTCTGCGCATTGGCGTTGGCGGGCACCTTGGGCAGCTCTAGCGTCATGGCCAGTGACGCAGCCCGGACCGTGGAATCCCGCGCCAATCCGCAGCAAGTGCAGCCGGTGACGTGGAAGACCGTGCCGACGCAAAGCATCTCGGCAGGTGACGTGACCTACTCCTACCGGGAACTCGGGCAGCAAAACGGCGGCACACCCGTCGTGCTGCTCGTCCATCTGGCCGCGGTGCTGGACAACTGGGACCCGCGCGTGGTCGACGGGCTCGCTGCCAAGCACCATGTCATCGCGTTCGATAACCGCGGGGTCGGATCCTCGTCAGGCAAGCCGGCCAACACCATCGAGCAGATGGCCGACGATGCCGTCAGCTTCATCAAGGCCAAGGGGTTCCGGCAGGTCGACCTGTTCGGCTTCTCGATGGGCGGAATGATCGCTCAAGAAATCGCGCTGAAGGAGCCGCAACTGGTGCGCCGCATGATCCTGGCCGGCACCGGCCCGGCAGGCGGCGAGGGCATCAGCACGGTCGCCGGCGTGGCGAACTACGACCTGATCCGCGCCTCGCTCACTCGCCAGGACCCGAAGCAGTACCTCTTCTTCACGCGCACGCCGGCCGGCATCGAGGCGGGCCAGGCCTTCCTGAAGCGCCTGCAGGAACGCACGGAGAACCGTGACGCCGAGATCGCTGTCGGGGCCTACATCGCGCAGCTGCAAGCCCTGAGCGCCTGGGGGCAGAAGAAGCCCACCGATCTCTCGCAGGTCAAGCAACCCGTCCTCGTGGCCAATGGCGATGACGACCGCATGGTGCCGACGAGCAACTCGTACGACCTGGCCAAACGACTGCCGAACGCAAAGCTCGTCATCTACCCCGATGCGGGACACGGCGGCATCTTCCAGTACCACGAGGACTTCGTGCCCAAGGCACTGGCCTTCCTGGCGAACTGACACCGGAGGTCACCCATGGCTCACACGCACCTGACCACGCCGACGCTCTATGTTGAAGTCGACGGCGCCCGGCTCGCCTACCGTCGCTGGGGCAACTCGGCATCGGCGCAGCCTCCACTGTTGATGCTGCAGCACTTCCGCGGTGGCATGGATCACTGGGACCCACTGATGACCGACGGCCTTGCCGAAGGCCGCGAGGTGATTCTCTTCAACGGGCGCGGCGTCGCGTCCTCCGGCGGAACGCCCCGCACACGCATCGAAGACATGGCCGACGACGCCGCCGCCTTCGTGCGGGCGCTGGGGTTGCAGCGCATCGACCTGCTGGGCTTCTCGCTGGGGGGTATGCAAGCGCTCGACCTGACCTGGCGCCACCCCAAGCTGGTTCGCAAGCTGATGCTGCTGGGAACCGGCCCGCGTGGCGGCGATCCTGAGATGGAGCATCGCGTCCTGGGCACGGCCGTCAACCCCGTGCCGAGTCTGGAGGACTTCCTGTACCTGTTCTTCGGCCGCTCCGAGAAGGCGGCGCAAGCAGGACGTGATTTCTGGGAGCGGCGCCATCGGCGAGTCGACCAGGACCCGCCATCCTCGCCCGAGGCCGCGAAGGCCCAGATCGAGGCCAATCTGCATTACCTGCCCCGGCTCTCGGAAGACGACCCCTTCGCCTACCTGCGCGACATCCAGCAGCCCACCTTCATCCTGAACGGTGTGCACGACGTGATGATCCCGACGGTCAACTCGTTCTACATGGCGCGCAACCTGCCGAACGCCCAGCTGTTCGTCTACCCCGACTCGGGCCACGCGGCGCAGTTCCAGTACCCGCAGCGCTTTCTCAAGCACGCCGTCCAGTTCCTCGACGAGTGAGCGTGTCGACCGTCGTCAGCCGCATCCCTCTGCTGCCTCCCTGAAGGTTGAATGCCATGTTGAAGTTCAAGTTCCTGTTGTGGGCCTTCGCCCAGATCCTCAAGCGCAAGATCCGCAGCGACGCCGACTGCGCGCGCTATGTCGCCACCAAGCGCCTGGTGTTCCAGATCCGCACCGACTCAGGCGCAGGCCGCTACTTCGTGATCGAAGGCGGCGGTATCCGGTCCTTCGCCGGGCTTGCGGCAAATCCGCAGTTCACCTTCAGCTTCAAGAACGCGGCCAAGGGATTCGCCACCCTGTCGGCCAAGGACAGCCAGGCCGCCTTCCTGCGAGCGGTGGGCAGCAAGGACCTCACCATCAGCGGCGACTTCCAGGAAGTGATGTGGTTTCAGGGGCTGACGGCCTATCTGCATCCACCCAAGGTCATCGCTCCCTACGACCGGACCGCTTTCTGAGGCATTCATGGAAGCGAACCTGCTCAACCAGCCGCTGCGCCTGCCCAATGGCAGCGTGCTGCGCAACCGACTCGCCAAGGCGGCCATGAGCGAGACGCTGGGCACCTACGACAACCGCCCGACGCCTGACCTGGTGGCCTTGTACCGACGCTGGGGTGGCTCTGGCCTGGGGCTGATCGTCACGGGCAACGTGATGGTCGATCGGCGCGCGCTCGGCGAGCCTGGCAACGTCGTGATCGAGGACGAGTCGGACATGGCGGTCCTGCGGCAATGGACGCAGGCTGCAACGGCACAAGGCTCGGCCCTGTGGGCACAGCTCAACCATCCGGGCAAGCAATCGACGCGGGGCTTGAACGCCTTCAACCTGGCGCCCTCTGCCGTTCCCTTCCGCGAGGACATGGCAGCGTTCTTCGACACGCCTCGCGAGGCGAGCAGCGCGGACATCCAGGACATCATCGAGCGCTTCGGGCGCACCGCGGCCATCTGCAAGAGAGCCGGGTTCGATGGCGTGCAGATCCACGCCGCACATGGCTACCTGATCAACCAGTTCCTCTCGCCGCACCACAACCGTCGCAGCGATGAATGGGGCGGTAGTGCCGAGAAGCGGCGGCGCTTCGTGCAGGCCGTCTACGCCGAGATCCGCCGCCAGGTCGGCCCGGACTTCCCCGTTGGCATCAAGCTCAACTCGGCGGACTTCCAGCGCGGCGGGTTCACCGAGGATGAATCTCTGGAGACAATCCTCGCGCTGGCTGACGCAGGCATCGACCTGATCGAGATCTCCGGCGGCACCTACGAGGCGCCCGCCATGAGCGGCGCGATGCATGAGCCGAGGAAGGCGTCGACGGCCGCCCGGGAGGCCTACTTTCTCGAGTTCGCCGAGAAGGCCCGCGGCGCGAGCCGGATGCCACTGATGGTCACGGGAGGCTTTCGCACGGCCGCCGGCATGAACGCAGCGCTGGCCTCCGGCGCGCTGGATGTGGTGGGCCTGGCCCGCTTGCTGGCGATCGATCCCGACGCCCCGAAGGCGCTCTTGCAAGGGAGAGACAGCGCACAGCGAGTTCGTCCGATCAGCACGGGGCTCAAGGCCTTGGACCGACTGGGCATCATGGAAGTGCTCTGGTACGAGCGGCAGCTCAAGCGCATCGCCAAGGGCCAGGCGCCGCGGCCGGGCGAGAGCGCGCTGGCGGCATTCCTGAAGTCGACTCTCGCCACTGGCTGGGGAACGTTTCGCACGCGTCGCTCGCGCGCCAGCGCTTGAGTGCCCGACCAGCCACCGCCGCCTCGAAGCTTCCCGAATGAAACGAGCTACGCGCAGAACCCGAGGCGTCTCCCACGAACGCATCGTCGACGCTGGCGCCCGTGCGATCCGCCGCCAGGGGTATGAAGCGCTCAGCATCGCTGCCGTCATGAAAGAGGCGGGGCTCACGCATGGCGGCTTCTACGCGCACTTCGCGTCGCGCGAGGCCCTGTTGGTCGAGCTGTCTGAACGTGCGGGTGCGCAAGCCGTCGCCATCTTCTCGCGCATCACGGCCGCGGCGCCTGCCGAAACCGCTTTGCAGGCGCTGCTGCGCACCTACCTCTCGGAGACGCACGTGAAGCAGCCGGACATCGGCTGCCCCATTGCGGCGTTGGGAACCGAGATGCCGAGGCAGGCGCCGCCGGTCAGGCGCGCAGCGACACGCCACATCAAGGAAATGATCGACCTGATCTCACGCCATTCGGCGGACTGGGGTCAGGCCGGCGCACACGAACGAGCCCTGGTGACCACGGCAACGCTGGTCGGCACGGTCGTGCTGGCGCGGGCCGTCGATGAGGCGGCATTGTCCGAATCCGTGCTGCAGGCTGTTCGGTCGCATCTGGGTGCTGCACAAGACCTGGTGACCGATGCCCTGCCAACCCAACCCCTGACCCCAAAGGAGACCCAGTCATGACTTTCAAGGCACTGCTGGCCAGCAAGACCGGCGAAAAGATCGCGACCGCCCTGGTCGACTTCGACGAGACCGAGCTGATGCCGGGCGACGTCACCGTGGCCATCGACTATTCGACGGTGAACTACAAGGACGCACTCGCGGTGACCGGTCGCGCACCGGTGATCCGCCAGTTCCCGCTGATCCCCGGCATCGATTTCGCCGGCACGGTGCTGGCCTCGTCCCACCCCGGCTTCGCGGTCGGCGACCGTGTCGTGGCCAATGGCTGGGGGCTGAGCCAAACCCACCATGGCGGCTTCGCCCAGAAGGCGCGCGTCAACGGCGATTGGCTGGTCAAGCTGCCCGATGCGTTCTCGACGCGTGACGCCATGGGCATCGGCACCGCAGGCTACACGGCGATGCTGGCGGTGCTCGCGCTGGAGCATGCCCGCGTCACGCCGGAGTCTGGCGACGTGCTGGTGACGGGAGCAGGCGGTGGCTCCGGTTCCGTCGCCATCGCCCTGCTGTCCAAGCTGGGCTATCGCGTCGTGGCCTCGACCGGCCGCTTGGCCGAGACCGACTACCTGCGTCAGCTGGGTGCAGCTGAAGTCATCGATCGCCGCACGCTCTCGGAACCAGGAGCCCCGATCGCCAAAGAACGCTGGGCGGGCGCCATCGACTCGGTGGGCAGCCACACACTGGCCAACGTGCTCGCGCAGACGCGCTATCGCGGCGCCGTGGCGGCCTTCGGCCTGGCCCAGGGGACCGATCTGCCGGCGTCGGTGCTGCCCTTCATCCTGCGCAACGTGACGCTGGCGGGCATCGACTCCGTCAATGCACCGCAGCCGGTTCGGCTGCAGGCCTGGTCCCGACTGGCGACCGACCTGGACCTGACCAAGCTGGCCAGCGCCACGAGCGTTGTCGCCCTGGCCGACGTGCCGCAGATCGCCGACCAGGTGCTCCAAGGCCAGGTGCGCGGCCGCGTGGTCGTCGACGTCAACGCATAAATGCCCAAGCCCACACGGGCCGTTGCGGACAACAGGAGAACAACATGGATTCATCCAAAGTAGGCCACACACGCAAAAGGGCGCTGGTGACCGGCGCTTCAAGCGGCATTGGCGCTGCCATCGCCCGTGAACTCGCGATGCTCGGCATCGATCTCGTGCTGACGGCGCGCCGCCGCGAGGCGCTCGACGCAGTGGCAGCGAGTTGTCACGGAGTGAAAGTCGAGATCGTCACTGCGGACCTCGGCCAGCCGGGCGCGGCACACACGCTGTGGGCCGCCGCCACGGCAGGAGGGCCGATTGACATCCTGATCAACAACGCCGGGTTCGGCTACTTCCGCCGCTTCGACGAGGTCGACTGGGCGCGCGATGCCGAGCTCGTCCAGCTGAACATGACGTCACTCGTCGCGCTCTCCCGGTGCTTCGTCGATGCGCGCAAGGCCAGCAGCGCGCCGTCCCACCTGGTGAACATCGCGTCGACAGGCGCCTACCAGTCCGTGCCCAACATGGCGCTCTACGCGGCGTCGAAGGCGTTCGTGCGCAATTTCAGCGAGGCGCTACACGACGAGTTTCAAGGCACGCCGCTGTCCGTGACCTGCATCTGCCCAGGGGGCACCGAGACCGCCTTCCACGCCGCGTCCGGCGGCGGCGACTACTCGTGGATCGCAAACGCATCTACTAAGAGTGCGGAGTTCGTGGCGCAGGCCGCGGTCCGTGCAATGCTGGCCGGCAAGCGCACCGTGGTGCCGGGTCTGTTCAACAAGCTGTCGTGCTTTGGCGTGCGCTTCCTGTCGCGGCGGTTCGCGTCACGGGTGGCCACTCAGGTGCTTGGCCAGCCGAAGCTCGCCCTGCCGACGCGGCAATGATTGCCAGAAGCTGGCATCGCTAGCAGGAAATCCGCGCGCGATGAACTCGGCTGCCCCTGCCTAGCGCGCACAGCAAGGGCTGGGAACTGGATCGCATGCGCGGGCCAGCTAGCTAGTGTCCTGTCCCGTTAGTTTCTGGCATTAATCATGCGTGCCATTGCGGTATCTTGGAACCGGGATACCGCGATGAGGAGAGGCCGACCGAAGGTTGAATTGCTGCTGACGGACGAGGAGCGCGCGCAGCTTCAGTCGTTTGCTCGCAGCCGCTCGCTGCCCGCTGCGTTGAGCACGCGGGCGCGCATCGCTCTGAGTAGCGCAGACGGCGAACTCAACAGCGCCATTGCCGCGCGCTTGAAGCTCACCAAGGCGACCGTGGGGAAGTGGCGCACGCGGTTCATCGAG
>JACCDX011555366.1_pt1 | contig 10475 bp, 8 predicted proteins | sample 7449681 | NCBI WGS metagenome assembly JACCDX01 (sample SAMN15323450, study PRJNA562643) | freshwater metagenome | isolation source: river surface water | place: USA:Blue River Watershed | collected 2017-08-18
AAATCCGTGATCAAGACAATTGTTAAGCGCGTGAAGGCTCAACATTTGAACAGTTTCAATCAATCCAGGATTCCAGGCACGGAAGTCATCTTCGAGAATCAAGCGATCGAGCTGCATCCCTTCTTTCTCTGTACTGCGAATCAAGCTGTGCAAAGCTTCAGCGAGGAACTCACCGAGCGTTTCCGGGGAGCGCACGGCAGTGGGCTGCTGGGTGAATTCATCCAGTAGCTGACGATAGTCATGAATCTGTCGCAAGAGCTCTTGAAGAGCAGCTTTCTGTTCATTGTTCAGGCAGTCCGTTCCTGCAGGGATCAATCCTTCCAATTGATGGGTGCTGTTCGTCATCTTTGTAAACTGCATGGAACGGGAAAGACCCTTGAGGGTATGCAGTGATCGCCTCAGATCCGGCACGGCGTTCTCGCTTTGGAGGGCTAGTTGAATGTCGCGCGAAAATTTTTCCAGCTCGTGCTGAAGATGAGGCCATTGCACAGGAGCCACGTTCATGAGCTGAATCAGCATTTGATTCCTTTGAGCTAAGGATTCCTCCAGGACCTGCATAGACCGACTGAGGCGTCGCGCTTCTGTGACGTCGCGAACGGTGAGGATGATCTTTTGCGTTCGAGCCTCGCGATCGAAAAGCGGTTGCCAGATCAAGGCCAATATCCGTCCGGACTGCAGACGAACCTCCTCGGGCAATTGATGAACATTCAAGTCCCAGGTCGTTTTATCTTCACAGAGGATGGCTTCCAAAGTGGCAAAGACCTGACCCTGTTCCGAGGCTGGTAAATGGCTGGACTGCATCAAATGCTGCAAAAGATCATCGTGCGGCGCGGCCTCAGTTTCCTGATTCAGGATCGCACGCAAATAGGGGGAAATTTGCGCTTCAATTTTCATGCTAGGGCCGATACTGACGATACCTTCTTCAATATGGTTCAGAATATGGCGAAGCTCATGATGGGATCGTCTGATTTCGCGGTGCTGATAGAGCATGAAGACGGCGGCAGCCAACATGAGTAGGACGAAGAAGGCCAGCCCCAGCAAAATCTGTCGTTCAAGGTCCGACTGTCGTAAGCGCTCTTTCTGCAGGGAAATCTCCTGAGAAAGAATTTGATTGCGCTGCTCTTCAATAGTTAGACCCATCTTAACCTTTAAGCGTCCGATGTCCGCACGACGTTCCTGATCGATAACTTCCTTATGAAGAGACTGCGCATGGGCGAGAGCTTCATAGGCTTCTCCATCACGCTGGAGGAGTCTTAAGGATCGGGCGCGAATTTCTTCCAAATTGGCAAAGAACGCCTTATCGGCGATCGCACTGGGCAGGGCCGCGCGCGAGATGGATTCAAGCGCCTTGGTCCCGTTTCGTAAGCCAACGTAGTTATCCGCACGTTTTCTCCAGACGTCGGCAATACCCACTTCGACCCCTGGCAGGCGTTGAAAGATCTTCAGGGCCTGATCGAGTAAGACGTTGGATACAAGGTACTCCTTCTCCTGATGTTTAATAAAGGCCAGACCCTTCAGCGCAACTGCTTGCAGAAGATCATTTTTCAGACGACGTGCATGGACGAGTGTCTCTTCATAAGCCTCGGCCGCTTCTTTCAGGTGCTGCCTTTTCGCTAAAGCCTGGGCATAGTTGTGAGACACCGATGCCAGACCGAAGAGATACTGCCGGTTTCTAAGATGTGTCAGGACCTCACGATAGAGTTGGTAGGCCGCCTGCACCTCATCTTTGAATTCAAGAATCATGGCTGTGCTGTTTTTTAGGGACAGAACAAAGTTATCATCTGTGGGCAGATGGGTGCCGACAAAGCTGAGAGCCTCCTGGCAATGGGCGAGTGCCTCCTCGAATTCTCCGCGATCATGTTCCCAATAAACAAGGTTTTCCGTGAGCATGCCGACCAATTCAGGTAGACCACGTTGCCGAGCTTCAGCAATGCCGGCGAGATAAAGCTTGCGCAAGGCTTCAGGCGATGGTTCACTCGCGCGGTTCAGTTCCTGCAATTCCAGCGCGAAATTCAGCAGAAACTCCTGATCTTCGAATCGGGCCTTCTGGAGCTTTCGCTTCAGCTCACGAGGATCATGGTTTAGTTTCTCGATCTCGGCGGGATCCTGTCCGTCGATGATAAGATAACTCCAAATCTCGGCCTGGGTCTGGTCGTCCTCTCTGGCTTTAGCTTTTTGGAATTCGGCGGCGGCGAGCGGCCAGGCGACTTCGGGGCCACTCATGGACTTGGCATCGTAGAGCTGCCGCAAAAGAGGCAAACGCCCCTCACTCCTGGCCGTCCATGCCGAAGTCAGAAGTATTGCATAGAAACATAAGTCGAGCAGCTTGCGCACAGGGGCTCCAGGTTCGGCAGACCTCTCCTCGCTTTTCGGAGGAGTTGAAGATTTTTTGGTGGGCAGATTCTGCCGCTCTTGCGCCAGGACTTTGCGATCTTATGTTGCGGGCTGAGTTCTTTAACCAGCTTTTTGACCAAGGATGATAGTTATGCCAAACATGCTCTTCTCTCCCGCGAAGCTCGGCTCTCTGACCTTGAAAAATCATATCGTGATGGCGCCAATGACCCGCAATCGTGCAACGGCTAACGTCCCGAATGAATTGATGACGGAATACTATAGGCAGCGTGCTGGAGCCGGTTTGATCATCACCGAGGGCACTTCACCCTCGCCTCATGGTCTGGGCTATGCACGTATACCAGGTCTTTTTTCTCAGGAGCAGGTCAAAGGCTGGCGCAAAGTCACCGAAGCTGTGCACGCAGAGGACGGAAAAATCTTTGTGCAGTTGATGCACACCGGTCGCGTTTCTCATCTCAAAAACATGCCGGCAGGGACTCTCGTCGTGGCTCCTTCAGCCGTTCGCATGGCGGGTGAAATTTATACCGACGTGGCTCAAATGCAGCCCTATTCCGAGCCCGAAGCCATGTCGGAGGCAGACATTCAGAACGCGATAGCGGAATATGTCGAGTCTTCCCGACTGGCCATCGAAGCTGGTTTTGATGGAGTCGAGCTGCATGGAGCGAACGGTTATCTGATTGATCAGTTCATCAATCCCGCATCGAATCAAAGAACCGATGCCTGGGGTGGGACAGCGAGCAAACGTCTGGAATTTGCTGTGCAGGTGGCCACCAAGGTTGCTCTCGCCATAGGCGGATCGAAGGTCGGTTTCAGGGTGTCACCTTATGGTGTTTTCAACGACATGCAGCACTTCCCGGAAATTCAAGACACCTATGCGGAACTCGCTCAACGTCTCTCGCCCTTGAAACTTGCCTACATGCATATCGTCGATCACAGTTCGATGGGAGCACCCGAAGTCAATGACTTCGTGAAGCAGGCCATTCGCAAAAACTTCCAGGGCAGCCTTATTCTTTCTGGCGGCTATGATCGGGAACGGGCTGAACGTGATTTGCAAGAGAAGCGTGCGGATCTTATCGCCTTTGGGCGCCCTTTCATCAGCAACCCCGATCTGGTGGAAAAATTGAAAAACGCTCAGCCCCTTCGTGATCCGGATTTTACGACCTTCTACACGCCTGGAGCGAAGGGTTACACAGACTATCCTCGCGCTTAATCCTGAGCCCTGAGTCGGCAGGACTGTATTCTCCTGCCGACGCCTTGCCAACTTTCGACTAGTTGTATTCCCCTATTGTCGGCAGCCTGGGGTACTGCTAGTTAAATTGGTTGGAACTTGGGAGAGGGCTTATGCGATTTGTAGGAAGGATTTTTGGTCTCACATTTGCGGTAGCTACTGTTTTTCTAGCCCTGCATTACATCAACTGGCGGCGTTCCGTTCAAAGCGAGCGAGCCATGGGTGAAGAACTGAATGCCAGCTATTGTGAAAGTCGCCTGCAGACTTATGCGGACCTTATCCAGAAGGACTATAAGGTTCATGGACTGGATCGAGCCATGTTCTTGAATAAGGAATACTCGCGAGATTGCCTGGATAATCCTGTCCACATTGAATTCAGCGGCGAAAGTTTTGCTGTGACAAGCGCCGGCTTTGATCGAATCGAAGGCACACATGATGATTTTACGGCAACACCGCGCATGATGCATAACTAGGCCTTTGGCTTGTCTGTAACGCTTGTCGTCTTTCCATTGTGAATTATCGGAAACCCGCAAGTCAAATACCACAATAAATTCCAGATGCTAAAAGCCTCCTGGGCATTCGTACTCAAACTTTTGCAGCTCATTCCGTTATTCAAATGTGAACGAGAAAGGGTTGCATCATGTCCATCGATAAACACATTGTCAATGAAGTCAATCAAAGCCTTGGTCGCTGCTACCTGCATTCCGGGTTTCTCGATAAGTTCTATCTGAACTTCAAAGCCAGTCACCCGTCCATTCCGTCCTTCTTCACCAAAACCAATATGGTTCAGCAGCACAAACTTTTGAAGGAAGGCATCACCTTTCTTCTCATGAGTGCCGGCGGTTCCAGTTTCGCCAGAACGGAAATGAAAAAATTGGGTGAACGCCATGACCCGGCGCATCTGAATGTAAAGCCAGAACTCTACCGCTACTGGATCGAATCCTTGATGAAGACGGTGAAAGAATTCGACGAAAGTTTCACGCCCGAGCTTGAAAAGAAATGGCGAGTGATTCTGCAGGCTGGGATCCAACAGATGATCGACCAATACAACGCTCCCAAAAAATCCGCTTGATCCCACAGCCGGGAAGTGAATCCACCCTTGTACTGTCGGGACTGCTTCGGCGTTCTGACATTTTTCATGCTGTCCACCTTGCCAAAGGCAATGATTTTGCATTGAGCCCGACGGGCTGATGTGTGTGATGTTCTTTGGGAGGCGATATGCGACAGCTGCTGATCGTACCAATGTTCAGTTGGGCACTCTTCTCATTTTCCTGTCAAAAAAAAGCAAGTGATTCACCGGCTCCCATTCCAGCCAGCACTGTGGATGTGAACGTGCAGGACCCACCTGTGCCTTCCACTCCAGGGAAAGCTCCACCTTCGCTACCAGTAGATCATGCTGTACCTCAACCGCTCGAACCGGCTCCCACTGAAGGTGTCATCCGCTTGAACATTCAAACAGAAGGTGCTTTTCTGATTGGCCATAGGAAAAGATTGCGAGCCATCGCTCACTATCAAGAAGGGGCCACGCGGGAAGTTCCTGCCCTCTGGACTCTGATTTCCAACGAAGCGGATGCGACACTTGAAGCCGATGGACACCTCCGCGCAAAAAAAATCGGAAACGTCTCAGTGCGGGCTGAATTTGGCGGCCAGCTGGCCGAAGTGGAATTCCGAGTCGAAGAGCCCATGCTCCGGCACAAGGAAGACCAGTTTTGGGTCTATCGTTTAAACCGTGAGTATGTCTCCTTTAATACGCCCTGGGACAAGGAGGCTGGCCATGGGATCGTCCGCTCACCTGCAAATATTGCCAACTTTGCCAAAGACTGTCTGGAACAAGCGAAACAAAGTTTTTCCCTGGTCCATAACGAACCCACTATGAAGGAGCGCTTTGGAGCCTTGATCGGTAGCGGTGCTACGGCACAGCTGATATTTCTCTTGAATGTTGTACCGCTTGATGGACGTCGCAACGATTTGCGACGCTTGGATCGTGATGCTTATTTCTGGCACTGGACGCGCGAGGATGCACGACCTTCCCTGGCCATGAGTCGCTTTCAAGAGGGCAGTTGGGTTTGGGAGGTCATCGCCAGCCCTGGTGAGTGCCTGCAGCCTGATATCAAGGAAATTCGGCGCTATCTGGATTATGTCGCTGCGCGGCTTGTTCACGTGCAATAAGGAGTGTGGTTCATGAACAGAACGCTCAAGCTCTCGGTTCTTTCGTCATCCTTGTTCGGTTTCGCCTGCCAGCCTGATTCGGAATCTCACGTTAAAGTCACAAGCGTGACCCATACAGCCGTGAAAAGACAGGCCATTGGGAACTGCTGGCTCTATGCGCAAGCCACCTGGCTGGAATCTCTCCTCAAGGATACGACCGGGCAGGATATCAACGTGTCCGAGACGTACTGGACCTACTGGGACTTTTATGAAAAGCTCCTGGTCGGTGAATCGATCCCGGAAAAGGAACTCAATGCTGGTGGTACCTGGCAGCGATCGAAGTCCATTATTCAAAAGTACGGTTGGGTTGAGGAAGGGCAGTTCATCGCTAGCGAAAGTGAGGCCAACATGTCGCCGGCACAGGACTGTGCGGAAGCTTATCTGCTTCTTCAAGGCAAACCAGGCGGAACCCTCTTCGATGTCAAGAAGCGAAAGCCGGAGCTGGTACGGTCGGAACTTGATAAGGCATTCAGTTGCTACGGCACCGTGAGTTTCAGCATGGACGAAGCCTGGAATAATAGACGCAAGGCTGAAGAGACCTTATTGAAAGATGTAAAGACCGGTGATGAGAAAACGCTCGCCGTTTGGCTCAACCGCTGGCAGGAGATCAGCAGCCCTTCCTCGAACACCTGGGGTCCCTATGAAGGCAAGAAACTGGGCTCAGAAGCGGAATTCAATGGCTACAAAATCCTGGAAAAAAAGATCAAGCTTGCTCTGAACGATCATCAACCCGTCGTGATTTCCTTCTTCGTCAGCTTCAATGCTCCCAATCCAGACGGTTATTTCAATCTGAACACGCTCGCCAAAGTCGGAAGCCTCGGTGATAACGGAGGTCATATGCTGGTGCTGCATGACTACACCGTGAAGGATATTCCGAGTGAAACTGGATTCACTTCGCTGGGCGAAGGAGATTTCGATCCTCAGCTCAAGGAAGCAGCCCTGAGCGGAAATCTGGATTATCTGGTGGCGAAGAATTCCTGGGGCTCCGATCGCGCCGATCGTCCTTGGCTCAAAGATGGTTATAGCCGCATAACCTGGGACTATCTCCGAAGTCGTTACTTTGAGGAAGAGACGGGTCGATTCCAGCCCTTCCTTCGCAGCGTGGTTCTGCCCCCCGGTTATTGATCAATCATGGGACGGAATCGCCCCTATATCGAGCAGCATGGCTGCAGCTGGAGTCGGGACCGGCGCACGCGACACGGGAAAGACCTCTGTGGCCAGACGATTCAAGGCAGCTCGATAGAATTTCGCGGACTTGAGCTGGGCTTCATCCCCTTCGCGCATCAAACGCGGAATTTCAGTGTGTATGGCTGGCCCTGGTGTGACGTGGTTGATGGATCCGCATTGTTTGGTTTGGCCTGCGTTAAAGAAAACAGTGTCCACGGGTTCAATAACCACTGTGATTCCCGTGATACCGGCTTTGGCCATTTCCTCATTGAAGATTTTTCTGACCTTCTCCGCTTCGGCGGCACTCACGCGTTCGGTTGCGACTTCAAGACTGTTTTCGAGACCTGCTTCGCTTTGCCCATGTATTTCAAAATAAAGAGCAGGCTTGGGCGCGAGGCGATCCATATGAGCCTTATAAGCGTCATAGACCATTTTTGAAGTCGCAAGAGCCGCGGGATTCGTGCAGACATCATTGGTCAGGGTACTTGGGCGATTCACATTATGCTGAAGCCCAGCGGGTGCATTGCCTCGGAAGGAGTGCGCAATCATCTGACTCCACACAGGATAGCCCGCAGGAATATTCGCCGGAAAAATGCTATGGGTGATCGCATCTGTTCCTGCATCAAACCAGCCATGAGGAGCAGCAAGAAGATATTTGGCCTCAGGCCTTTGAATGGTCAGAAAGGAACCCTGGGCCACACCATTCAAGCTGAAGTTTTCGCAGACCCATGGTTTTTGATAAGGATCCTTGCAACCATAAGTATCACCAGGAAAAGGTTTCACCAGAGTCACGGCCGGTAATTCGGGGGCTTTACTCGGCGCTGCGGGTTCAAGCTTGTCTTTATTGTCCGCGGGCGTCGCCGTTGGAGTCGCCGGCAAAGCGTTGCCATCCGGGGTTTGCGTAACAGCCTGTTCCTGTTTTTCCGAGCGTTGACTGATGTTCGATGGTTTTGAGCAGCTGGCGAGAATTCCGACCAGACCTGCCCCAAGCAGCACCTTCGTGTGTTTCATGACCGTACCCTTCTGTTAATAGCCTAAGCATTTGGGGTCCGTTTTGCAAGGCGCGTACCTGAAAAAATCCAAGTAATTCAGATGGGTAAGGTGTGCTTGGATGTCCAAAAGCTGAACAAGGAAGGAAGGGTCGGGAAAACCTTGGACAGCTTTCCTTCCACCTGTCGATTTTCAATCGGGGCTGGCCAGCCGACGCGCGAGTTTTTTAAAGCGTGCGGACCAGGCCTTCTCGTTATGAATGGCACCTGCAATGACTTCGGCTTCATTCTGCGCGGGTGTAAAGCCTTGGCTGCTGAGTGCGGTCTGTACGGCTCGCATGTTCGAGATCAGAGTTCCCGCATTCAACTCTCGAATAATCTCCGCGTCCCCCATATCCTGATAAACGGTCAAAGTAGGAGACGCATTCAGGAAGCGAATCCACTCCGGCATGCGAAAAGGATTTCGAAGCTGATTCTGATAGCTGGGAGAAAGCGCGAAGACACGGGATACATGATCAGGATAGCGAAGTGCCAAAGCCAAGGCCATTTGTCCTCCCATGGAACTTCCCATGACGGCGGTGGACTCGCGCTCAGGTCGCGTGCGGTAACGTTGATCGATCCAGGGTTTCACTTCCTGAATGATGGCTTCATTCAAGGCCTGTCCCGACGCGGAGCCATCCGCGCAATAGGGATGAGGATCTTCCTGAAAAACATTGTATTCACAGCCGCGACGGTTGGAATTGTCCATGGCCACCACAATCAACGCGGACTGATTCTCTTCAAAATAGATCTCCTGAAGACTCTCATCAACATTCCATTCCTGACCAAAGGCCGTGCTGCGACGATCGAAAAGATTCTGCGCATCGTACATGTAAAGCACGGGATAAGTCCTGGTCGTGAGTTCATAATGCGGTGGCAGATAAACCCAAATCTTGCGAGTTCCCATGGTTTTGGTGGCAAAATCCAGGACCTCAATCCTTCCACTTCGTGTGCCGCTCTGCGGGACGGGCTGGTCGGCCCAACTGCTGACTTTCAAAGCTTTCGTGCTGGTCGCGGCTAGGATTTGAATATCACGATTGCTCAGGTCACGGCCCTCGTCGTCCCGTTCGACGGTAGCCCAGGATCCGCGCGTCACCTTAAAGGCTAGCTGCTTTTGTGGATCGGGCAGGGAAAGAGTCAAGGAAAGAACACCCTGCTCGTCCCTTTGAAAAACGGCGTTAGGGTCGGAAGGATTCCATTGATTGAAGGTTCCAGCGGCGTAAATGCGATCCTGGGATGGCGTGTTTTCGGGAACTTGATAGAGTTTAAGAGTCAAACTTTGTGCGGCTTTCAGACTTTCCGAACAGGAGAGGAGATAGGCACCGCAGATGATGAAAAAGAATTGAAGGGCAGGATGGACAGGCTTCATATGACCTCCTTTATAGAGGTTAATCTACGTAAGGAAGCCTGAATTTCATCCTTAATTTATGACTGACCCACGAGGCTGTGGGCCTGGATTAGAATTTGAAACCGAGTCGCAGAGTCAGGAGCGTGCCCATGGTGGAGCGACTGAGCTTGTTCGCAACCCGCTTGTATTCATCATCGTTCTCGTCGCTGCGATAGAGTCTTTGGCTGCGGTCAAGATTGGTTTCTGTTGCGCTCAATTCCGACTTGGTGACGGCAATAGGTGCAGCCAAGCCAATCCAATCCACACCGAGGTAAAAGCCACTGGCAAAATTCCAGCTGTTGCCGATCAATATTTTGGCTTGCAGAGCCTGGCTGTCATATTCGCCTTCAAAATCGGTGCGATCAACGAAATCAAAGCCCTTCATGTCGAGATCAAGAACGCGGTAACCCGCTCCGGCGCCGACGTAAAATGTCCGGGATGTGAACCAACGGAGCGTGACGGAAGCTTCCGAAAGGGAAAAGTCAGCGGTAGACAAATAAGTCGCGACGCCAGGATCCACTTCGTTCACCAGACTGGTCTGGCCCTGGACGTAAGCATAGCTCAACTGCATGTCGTCATTCACAGGCATCACGACTTCCGCACCTGCGACCGGGACGCCACCATGGATGCCGAGTTGAGTGCCCAGGCCGAAGCGATGCTCCTGAGCGAAAGCTGCTGACGAAACGAAAGTCAATAAAAGCGCGAGTGAACGAATCATGGGAATTTCCTTTGCGAGAGTAATAAGGCGCTCCCATGACTCAGTGGCATTTACTTTATTGCAGTGTCTGCGGCGCAAGGACAGTTCAGTCGTTTGTGGCCCGACAAAGCCCCATAATTGTTAGGAAAACCTGTTCAGCCGAAGGTGGGTCGAGAACCGAAATCGGAGCGCCATATTGATTGTTGCCTTGGCTCCGGGCAGCGGCCCTCCAGCTTGTGGAGCATTTGCAGCGCAATCGTATGGATCAGCGCGACAAGCAGGGCCGACTTCCAACACCAGGGCCAGCCGGATTGTTGATTTTCTACGCAATGATGAGGCCATCACTATTTGATGGAAGCAGGAAGGAAAGATCCCGCGGTAAGACACCGCGAGTCCCAGGATGCCTTG
>JACCDX010549175.1_pt1 | contig 10474 bp, 9 predicted proteins | sample 7449681 | NCBI WGS metagenome assembly JACCDX01 (sample SAMN15323450, study PRJNA562643) | freshwater metagenome | isolation source: river surface water | place: USA:Blue River Watershed | collected 2017-08-18
ACGATATGCGTGTATCTTTATTTGATGATATCTTTGTAAACATAGAAGATGTTCATGCTAATGTCAGGAACGAAGCGACTTTTAGACCAAGGATTCTACTGGAGTTTAAATTTGACTTTAATTGCGGTCCTTCGGAAGTTCTTTATCTACAAGATGATGAATGTCCAAACCTGGATCCCACTATTGTTACTTTACTTAGAGAAAGAAAAATAAAAGGAATATTAGATGAAGATTAGAGAAGCAGACTTTCAGATTTTTAAGAAAGAAAGTAAAAAGGAACTTCAAGCAGACATAGAAGGAGTTACTCGACTCGAACGTCTTGTTTTGGTTGATCAAAAGACTGGTGAGGATTGGGAAGTTGTTCTATATGATGGTAAGATACATATTGAACCTTTTGAAAAAGATGAAAAAAGAGATTTTAGAATAAACAAAGTAATCGATGAGAATTGAAGATTTTGATAGGATACATTCGTTAGGATTCTGGATTGTAATAGATTGGAATCTATGTTTTACTATTGACTATATGGTGGACGATGAGCAGATAAACATTTTGGTTTGTTCGTATGAAGAATGGTCTCCTAACATAAAGTTCAACGATGTTGTTGAGATGTCTTGTGACATTTTCTACGAATGGTACAACGAGAACAAAGATAAGATAGACAATCTATCACAAAATGATTTTGACGATATCGTATTGGGTAATATCACAAAAAGGGTAAGAAGAAATCTAAACCTAGACAAACTACTATAAACAAAAAGAGAGTCATTTGACTCTCTTTTTGTTATTTTTTAAATTCTTCAAACCATTCTCTTACTTCATCTTCACCATCAAAAGTAGTAGGCCATTCATTCATTTTTACCAATAACTCTAAAACTTCTTCTTCACTATACATTTTTGAACTTTTATTAGGTTCGTAAAAATCATCATTATCCTGTTGTAATCTATCAGAAAATATACCTTCATTAGTTTTTTTAGAATCTTTTCTTATTAATTCTATTATGTCTTTTTTTGCATACTCATAACCAACACCCTCTGCGATAGTTCCCATACATCTAAGTTTTTTAATCTTTTTAACCAACTCTTTATACTCATTAGATAATGACTCTTCTAACTTATCCATAGAATTTAATTTATCATCTACTTCGTCTTTTGTAAACGCAGTTATTTTACGAGTCGTTTCGTCAAACTCGTTTCTCGTGTTCGTAGTGAATTGTTGCTCATCCGAATTTGGTTTAAAAGATCTTCTGATTTTTTGAAGTTTTTCTTTTTCACCTTCGATGTTGAAGTCCTCAAATCCTTTTACTTTCTTTGCCATATTATTTGTTTTTTAGTTTTCTGTCCAATAGCTTGGCTATGTTCGACCCTATGAAGTAGTGTAAGTTCTTCAAAGTATCTGCTTCTACCGTTTCAATTTCGTCCATGAATCTGAACTGGTATCTATAAGTGTCTTTTTCCTCTTTGTCTTCAGCATCTATTTTAGAAATAGAAAGTTCCATATGATAGTTGTCGTTGATGTTTATTTTAAAATCAAATGTGGTTTTGTCGCAAGGTGTTGTTTTGAACTTAGGTTCGTACTCCACGTCAAAGATAGAATAGTCCGTTATGTTGGATCTTTTCATATAGTAGTTCAAAAACATCGCCGGTGCTTCGATAAAGTCTGAAAGTATTTGCAGATCTTCTCCGAAGTTTTTTGATTCTACAATATCTTCAATCTTCTTTTTAAGGTCGATTATTGTAGAGAACTCCATTTTGTGATAAACACAGTTGATATCATACAAATAAATAAAAGAGTTGTCGATGATGTTTCTTTTCTCCAAGTCTGTTTTGAAAATGAACTTTGTGTGTATGATCGAAGTGTCTTCTGTCGTAAGACCATGTATGGATATTACCAGTTTTAAGAAATCTTCTTTATTAGACATTTCATAAACGGTTTCAACGGTGTTTACCATTCCTTCTTCTTCTTCAAAGACATCTTTGAATACTTCTTCTATTTCTGATATTTTTATGTTCATATTATTCGAATTGTTTATCGTATGATTTTCTTTTCAACTCCATCACTTTGTTGATGTATCCATTTCTTCTTAAAAGTTTGAACACTAAGTTTCCTACAGATAATTCTCCACTTTCGGTACCCAAACCACTTTTTCTAAAATCCTTTACTTTATTCCAAACTTTATCCAGTTTTTCCTTAAAAGCAGTATATTTATCTTCACTAACTTGTTCTTCAAGTTCATCAATTTTTTCCATAATAGGTTCTGCCTTTTTGCGAATAATATTTTCATCTGGTTCAAAGTCCATTTTCGCAGGTCTAACATTCCATTTATTATTTAACAACGAAAATACACCACTTGATTTATGTGGTTCATCGATATCTTGTATATAAACTTCAACTTCATATCCTTTTATTTTGATATCGTGTTCATCATTCCAATTCTTTTTTGCAGAATCTACATACTTTTTGACCAATTCAACATTATCATCAACATCATCAAAATCAATTAAGATGTGTAAATCATAGTCCGAATATTTTTCAGACCAGTTGTAATTTGCTAATGAACCAGTTAGTATTATATCTCTAACCTCAACATCAAGATCCGTTGTGTTGTAAAAATCACCAGCAATTTTTAACAAGTTTTCTCTAATTTCTGGATCAATTTTATCATCGTTCCAAACTTTAGAGTTTAACTCATCTTTGATATAAAAAGATTTTATTGCTTCAAAGTCTGCTTGAACAAATTCGTAAAATTTATTAAGTTTCATATTCTATATATTATTTTTGAAAACATCAAAAATTATCCAAAACATCAAATAGGTGCCATAGATTGTGTGTTACGAAATAGTCTACCATTTCTTCCTGTGTTGCAGTATCTGGATATATCGTAAATACATCCTGTCCGTCTTTTCTAACCAATATGGGAAGTGCGGGAGTTTCTGTCAAATACTCTGGTCTAAAAACTAAATACTGTGTTTCTCTATCAAAACTTATTGCCATAATACCATCTAAAATAATTTTCTAATCTTAATTGTTCTGATTCGTTCATCCAATAGTCTAACAACAAAAAAGATCCTAAATACATACTGTTTCCCCTACTACCACCACTGATGGCTGTGTTTCCGACTATGAAAGTTTGTGCGGATGTCATCGACGTAGTGATAATATTGAAGTTGGATGAGTTAAATTTATGTTGAAGTCTTCCATTTATATACATCTCTTGTTCAGAACCTGCACCACCTGGTTGTTTCAATCGATATTTTAATGTTAGAATCATCCAATCGGATGATTCTACCGGTGATAAAAAAGAGTCGTATTGACTATTTGTCACAGCACCTGGTTGTCCACCATAATATATACTCCTTAATGTTCTGTTGGTATCAATCGTACTCAGGTCCACTCCACCCGGTAAGGTTGAATCCTGTATAAAGAATATCTGGGAAGCGATGTTCTTTAACTTACAAACCATCATAACGGACAATTCTGTCTTTCCGCTAAAGTTTAATGCCGGTGTCGGATACATACATGATGCACCATTGTTAAAATCTAATGAATCTCTATAGTTAAAAATATCCTTAACAATAAGATCCGGTGTTGGATTGGTACCCTGTGCGTTTGTTAGAGTGTATCCAGATCCAACTAAATCCGTCAAAGTTATTACAATTCCCGTATTGGTCGTTAAACTGTCTGCAGTGCAATATATCAAAGGCTTTTTAATTCCACTAAGGTTTAACGGACTCTGCATTTTAGATTTATCCCAGATACTAGAAACTACACCACCTTTTAGTCCGCTTCTAATGTTGGTCATTTCTAATCCAGATTTTACACCCTGATGAATACCTTTAGACATTCCTGTATTTAAACCTGATTGTGCCATTATTATGCATATGTTTCTCCTGATACTATGTAATTTACAGAACTGGTAGAGCTTTGAGTTACGTTAATACTCCATCCTGCAGGTAGATCAAAATAAGGAACTCCGTTTGCATCTTTTTTCTTTTGAAAAATTGCAGCCAAAGTCGAGTTACCAAAGATGTCGGTCGTTACGTTTGCAACAGTACCTGCTGCTGGTCCTAAACCTATTGAAAAATTAGCACTACCATTATTTAAAAATATGGTTGCAGTCATTGCAGTGGTTCCGGTCTGTGTCTGTGATATAGCATAAATTCTTCGATCCGAAGCATTGGAAGTTAGTATAGTTTGATTTGCAGTAGTGGCAGCTATGTTAGTAGCAACCGCGAATGCTGCTGATGTAAAAGTTAAACTTGTTGCCATTATAAAATATTTATTTTTCTTATATATTCAATAAGTTTGTCTCTGTTTTAGCAATTATTAGATAGAAAAATTAGCACAGTTTGTGTGATTGTATCCGATGCGACGTAGTTGTTACTCGTACCGGAAAAGGTTCCACTTAAAGTCATTGATCCGGTAATTCCCAATTTTGATCCATCAAAGGTAAGGTTTGATTCCACCGTTGCATTTGGTGAAGAGACATCCAGTGTGATTATACCATTGTTGGTATTTCCTGTCAGTGAAAGTATTCCAGATGTTCCAGATGTCCCATTTGTTCCATCAACTCCAGAAGTTCCGCTTGTTCCTGAAGTTCCAGATGTTCCATTAGACCCTGCACCACCACCGCCTGCTGCTAGATTGGTCGATACTCCCGTACCAAGTGTTGTTATATCCCAATAACCACCTCTATTAGAACCACCGGTTTCGAAAAGTCTAACTTTGTTTTGATAGACATCTAATGTAACACCAGTGTCTATTGTTGTGTTGGTTACCGATTTGTTTAAAAATATCTCACCACCTTCATCTCCGACCGAGTTTAGTAATCTTAGAGTATTTCCGTCGAATTCCATGTTTGACTCAGCCACAATTGAACCGCTTCCATCCGATGTTAGTGCTTGGTTGTTTGATCCAGGTACAGTTGGAGATACTCCAGAAGTTCCACTTGTTCCAGAAGTCCCTGTAGTTCCAGAAGTTCCTGATGTTCCAGAAGTTCCAGAAGTTCCGTCAACTCCAGAAGTTCCAGAAGTCCCTGATGTTCCATCAACTCCAGAAGTCCCTGATGTTCCAGAAGTTCCAGAAGTTCCATCAACTCCAGAAGTTCCTGAAGTTCCGTCAACTCCAGAAGTTCCAGAAGTCCCAGAAGTTCCGTCAACTCCAGAAGTTCCAGAAGTCCCTGATGTTCCATCAACTCCAGAAGTTCCAGAAGTCCCTGATGTCCCATCAACTCCAGAAGTCCCAGATGTTCCTGATGTTCCGTCAACTCCTGATGTTCCAGAAGTTCCTGATGTCCCATCAACCCCAGAAGTTCCAGATGTTCCTGATGTTCCTGATGTCCCATTAGATCCTATTGGTGCCGGCATTACCTGCCAATATGCACCCGATGCCGACCATCCTAAATATGCCATATCAGGTATACTCGCCGTTACATAGTTTTTAACATCATGTAGCTCTCCTAACTCAAATACGATTTCCGGTTTTACAAATATACTACCAACCGTCGCGTGTGATCTAACAACCCAACCAACAAATGTCGAGTGGTATGGTGCATCCAATTCGTATGTCACATATTCTCCCGGTGTACTACTTAACCATATTGGAGTTCCTGCCGGTACTGAAATAGTATTCAATTTATTCACCATTCCAAAAGTAGTTATGAATCCTTCATTTCCGGATAATATAGTTTCCGTTACCATACCCAACACATTTTGTGTTGATTCTTTTGTTGCGTCTGCCAACTTTACTGCCGGCCTATTCCCATTAGAACCACTTACATAAACCAATTGACCGTTTGTTAATGTAGAACCAGAGTTGTTGTAAACTAAGATGACATTTTTTGAACCTATTTGCAAATCGACATTACCCCCCTTTAAAACAACAGATGGTACACCATTTCCATCGTCCCATCTCATTTCCCCAACCATCTGAACGGGTGCAGTTGAGTATGTCCAAGAAGTATCAAACAAAATTGAACCGGTAATTCCCAAAATTGATGTATTAGAATTGAATGTTAGATTTGGCTGTGCTACCGCACTATTTGGATTTGACCCTGTCGCAGTTAAAATTCTATAGTCTGCTGGTTGTAATATCGTATTAAACCCTGTTCCGGAAGTTCCACTTGTCCCACTTGTTCCTGATGTTCCAGTCGTACCTGAAGTCCCTGAAGTCCCTGAAGTTCCAGTTGTGCCAGAAGTTCCATCAACTCCAGAAGTCCCAGAAGTCCCAGAAGTCCCCGATGTCCCTGTTGTTCCACTTGTCCCCGAAGTCCCTGAAGTTCCATCAACTCCTGAAGTCCCTGAAGTCCCTGATGTCCCTGTTGTTCCACTTGTCCCTGAAGTACCCGATGTACCATCAATTCCCGAAGTTCCTGAAGTACCTGATGTCCCTGACGTACCCGTTGTACCAGAAGTACCCGTAGTTCCAGAAGTTCCAGATGTACCATCACCACCCGAAGTCCCGGAAGTTCCTGTAGTCCCAGAAGTTCCCGATGTCCCTGTTGTTCCTGTAGTCCCAGAAGTCCCAGAAGTCCCCGATGTCCCTGTTGTTCCACTTGTTCCTGATGTACCATCACCACCGGATGCGCCATCTAAGTTTACTGTCCAAGGTCCGCTACCACTTCCACTTCCATATCCATTTATGACCGTAGCAGTCATATCACCAGTGCCACTATTGTAATTTGTTACAATAGCCTCCATATAGTTTCCTTTAGAAAGACTTACTATTATAGATTGATTTATAGAATATGCAAATCCAATACCTATGTTAAATGATAATATCGTATCAAATATATCTGTTATCGTTAAATTTTGATTGGTTGATGTTAGATATCTATCTCCGGCAATTCCTGATGTACCCGAAGTCCCTGTAGTACCCGAAGTCCCTGAAGTCCCTGAAGTCCCTGTAGTACCCGAAGTCCCTGTAGTACCCGAAGTCCCTGTAGTACCCGAAGTCCCTGAAGTCCCTGAAGTCCCAGAAGTTCCTGTTGTACCCGAACTCCCATCAATTCCCGAAGTCCCAGAAGTTCCTGTTGTACCCGAACTCCCATCAATTCCCGAAGTCCCAGAAGTTCCTGTTGTACCCGAACTCCCATCAATTCCCGAAGTCCCAGAAGTTCCATTATTACCATTGACTCCGTTCATACCGTTTACACCATTCACACCGGAAGTCCCCGATGTTCCATTTCCTCCACCACCTGATGTTCCAGAGCTACCACTGATTCCTGAAGTTCCTGAAGTTCCACTACCACCACTTCCAAATTCCAATAAATTACCAAAACCGTCATAAAATTGTCCATTTATGACCTGCACTAATTTACCATAGCCGTCTGTATCTAAATTGCTTATTTGATAATTTGGATTTCTTGGCACAATGAAATATTATTTTTGTTATATATTAAAAAAGAGTATCACTTTAACAATTGTTTGAAAAAAACAACAACGCGGATTGTATTAACGCGTCAGACATTATCGTATTTGTTGATGCACTACCAATAACCTGACCACCTAATCTAGTATCTCCCGTAATATCTAATTTTGAGCCATCAAATGTAAGATTTGACTCAACAGTTGCATTTGGTGTACTTCCATTAAGAGTTATTAAACCATTGTCTTTTGATCCGGTTAAAGATAATAAACCGCTTGTACCAGAAGTCCCAGAAGTTCCACTTGTTCCGGAAGTTCCATTAATCCCAGAAGTTCCATCAATCCCAGAAGTTCCATCAATCCCAGAAGTTCCACTTGTTCCGGAAGTTCCATCAATCCCTGAAGTTCCACTTGTTCCAGAAGTCCCATCAATCCCAGAAGTTCCTGAAGTCCCATCAATCCCAGAAGTTCCTGAAGTCCCATCAATCCCAGAAGTTCCTGAAGTCCCATCAATCCCCGAAGTCCCTGAAGTACCATTAACACCTGATGTACCCGAAGTCCCTGAAGTTCCTGTTGTCCCACTTGTTCCAGAAGTTCCACTTGAACCTGTGGCACCAATCTGTGAATACATTATCTGCTGTGTAGTTATTATAACCGAAGGTATCGCAGGTCTAATAGGGTTCGATTGTGTTCCCGTCGATTGTATTGATACGGTAGTTTCTGGTGAACTCCAATAAATCTGTATATAATCATTTGCATTTACGGTGTTTATGAAATTCCACGATGCAACAATTGCAGAGTTTCCGGCTATACTAAATTTAGTATTTGATTGTGTTAGATAAGAACCATTTTTAGAAAACCAAACATCTATTTCTGCCACATTGGCATTTGACTTACTGAAAAGAGTTGAAAATTGTATATTGTATGTTCCTGCATATCCAAATGTTAGTTTGTCATTACCATTGGTGATTGAAACACCATTTGCCTCGTAGGTTGAATTTACCTTCATTATATTTGGAAAACTCGCAGTTGGGTTCAATTGATTTGTAGTATCATAAAAAGATCCATAATAACCCAATGCACCGCCGGCACCAGTAGGACCAGCAGGACCAGTTGCACCACCCGAACCAATTATTGTTGTTTGATAATAAGTATTACCTAAATCGTCAACAACCATGTATTTTGTTGCAGATGATGTCAGTCCAATATTTTTTATTGTAAGGGTATTTGTTGTTGTTTTACCCTGTCCGGTAACACTAAATGTTACACCACTACCATTACCACCCTGAACTTCTATAACATTATCAGTGTCAAATCCACTACCTCTTTTGAATGTAACTGCACCCAATGTTGAATTAGTAACAATTTCCGGTGTTGATGAATTATCATATGCTTGTTGTAATGTTGTTGTCGATAATCCACCCGAACCACCTAATATTTCTCCGAATTTTGAAACAAAATTGAACCTAGCCTGTGTTGGATCTGCTAAATTTGTTGCATTTTTATTTACTGATAATATACCTATAAGAATACCATTATCTCTATTATTTGGATATTCAACATACAACTCTTCCTGAGTGGCAGTTATTGCCTCTGCCAACGAACCATAAACGGTTTGTCCGTATTGAATTCTTATTAGTCCAGTTGGAAATAAAAATATTCTCTGGTTAGTGGATGAACCATTACCTCCACCAACAATCGTTACGACACCACCATTATCATAATGTGTTGGATCAATTGATGATACATTTGAAAATGTTCCACCTATTTGAGTTCGGTATTGAAAAGTTGCTGGTGATTGACCACTTATTGATAAACTATTTGGATTTAACTCATTATTGACCCAGTTTATACCATTACCCCATAATGTTCCTGCTGATGTGTTGAACTCCAAAGTTGTACTATGTGCAGATGGTACAATACCCTGATTTATAAGTTTTATAGGTGTCCATAAATCTCTCAATGAAGACATCGGTGAAACGTCATAGTCTACCGTATTATTCACATTCAATATAGATTGTCTATCTGGGTGTACTACTTTACCTAAAAATATATTTTCTCTTCTCTCTTGTGGAGTTGGAAATGTACTTTGTAGTAACAAAGATGAGCTTGCAGTCAATAGAACAAAAGTTGAATCTGCACTATTTAAGTAAGGTGTTGTTATACTCGTAGTTCCTCCATAAACAATATGTTGCACATCTGGTTTAGTTGCAAATGTGTCTGTATTGGAAACGATCCATCCAGATGCACTAGCAACTGTGAATGTTGTTGCGCTAGTTTTAGTTAAACCGGTATAATGATAAACACCGTTTGATATGACGTTTCCTTCTAGTATATTTCTCTCAATATCAGTAAGTGATAAATTTATATCTTCATTGTTTATCTCAACCTGTATGGTTCCTATCGTCGAACTATTACTGGTTATATAACCAATTTGGTTTGTTCTTGAAGAAAATTGTAAACTATCAGTTGAACTTACAAATCCACCTGCCACAACATCCGATAAATAGATAATATCACCAATTGAATATGTAGAAAGGTCCAGACCCGATAAAATACCATTGGCTATAGCAATTCCCTCCGCACCATTTGGTATATCAATATACGCCAATCCAATAACCTGTTGATTTGTTTTATGTGAACTTGCAATTGGTAAAGAAACACTTGGAATTCCATTATATGAAGATTGTATTTTAAGTGCAGTTCCTTTGGGTATAACAGAACCTGTGTTGTTATAAACTCTAATAAATCTTTTAGTACTTGGATGATTCAACAACCAATTTGACCCATTACTTTCAACGGTAAGTGTATCATAAAATGCCAAATTATGCGATGGTAGGTTATCAATTAGTTGAGAAGAAGTGGTTTTTACCGTAATGGATCCGGCTCCACTATTTTTAATGATAAATGTTCTACCCGATATACCTATAGCAGTTGGTAACGTAACATCAAAAGTACCATCACACTCAATATAATAGTCACTATTTGATATTGAATATGTTGATGTTTTGTAAACATAAGAGCTAATAAAACTTGTTCCTGATGTTCCTGATGTCCCATCAATCCCTGAAGTCCCATCAATCCCCGAAGTTCCAGAAGTTCCGCTTGTCC
>JACCDX011621953.1_pt1 | contig 10474 bp, 8 predicted proteins | sample 7449681 | NCBI WGS metagenome assembly JACCDX01 (sample SAMN15323450, study PRJNA562643) | freshwater metagenome | isolation source: river surface water | place: USA:Blue River Watershed | collected 2017-08-18
GTCTTGCATCTGAATACGCTTGTTTCAAAGCAAGCACAGTTAACATGACAATCGACACACCTAAGTCTGATATTTCTTCTGTGTGTGCTGCGTCTGGAGTTCAAGGCTCTATCATTCAAAGCCGTGAAGTTACCATCACAGTATCCGCGCTACTTGAGCAATACGATGCAAAACAGTTTGAGCGTTTACGTCAAAACACTGATGTTAAGTTTCAATACAGCTTCGGCCAAAAGGCTGGCGGAAACTGGATTGCTGGTAAAGCAGGATGTTTGTACGTCCCAACTGCAACAGTGTCTTCATTCACAATTGATGACGCTGATGGTTTAGCTCAGATGAATCTTGAATTGAAAGCGTTTGTAAACTCTAACGGTGACGGTGAAGCTTACGTTGCTTTCGTCTAAGGTGTTTCATGAAATCTATTAAGATAGTTCCTAAGATTTGTTCGGGTGATGACGCTAAATGGCAAGGTTATGTTGTTGTTAAAGCGTTGTCATTCGATGACAGATACGAGATGTTTGAGAGTCTAAACATCAAGATGAGTGAAGACGGCTCTGTTGAGTTGTCTAAGTTAGATCAAATTAAAACTATCCGTGAGATGGTTAAATTATCTAAGAAACTTTACTTGGAAGTAGATTTGAAAAGCAGTGAAGGTGAAGAAGTTAAATCATTTGATGATATGCAATACGTGGAAGATCTTCACGCTGTGATGATCGAGGTTGCAACTAAAATGATGAACGGCTTCAAAGTGGGAAACGGCTAAAGGCTGCAATCAGGATGCAGGCAAGAGCTTGTTACAAAGGCTCAAGCTTGGTGAACGAAGCAGCCTCGTTCATCGCCGAATATTCTCAGCGTAAGAGACTTGCAAAGCTTGGGTATGTGACAAATATATCCGAGCTTTCTGCGCTTAAAGCGGAAATATTTGGTATAATAGACGTTGAACTAGACAAGTGCCAAAATGAAGACATGAGGTCAAAACATGGCAGAAAATGATGTGACGATTCAAATTAACGTTGAAGCTAAAGACGCACAAGCTGCTATAGAGTTGTTTGGTAAAGAGTCTGTAAAAGTTTTAAACAAGGTTGAAAAATCAAACGATAGTCTTTTCTCTTCTATAAAAAATGCTGCTTTTCCAATTGCAGGCGCTGTAGCTTCTATAACAGGGGCATTTTCTTTGCTTAGTGGAGCTATAGAAGAAGCTAATGCTGATGCTAAATTAACAAGACAAATAGGAGCATCATTACTAGCAACTGGAGAATCTGGCCAAGCTGCTATTCAAGGAGTTATAGATTTTGCTGACGTTATTAAAGAAACAACTGGCCTTAGTGATGATTTAGCTAAGCAAACATTTATCACAGCAAAATCATTTGGCATTGGAACAGAGCAAGCAAAAAAACTAACTCTTGCTGCTATTGATCTTGCATCAGCAACAGGAATAGACGTTGAAACAGCCGTAAGACAGCTCGGCGGAACATTAGATGGATCAATTGGTAAGATAGGAAATCTTGGTTTCGAATTTAGAAATCTAACTGAGGAGCAAGCAAAAGCAGGAAATGCAATTGATTTGGTGTCTAAGAAATTTGGCGGAACTGCTGCTAAGGAGCTTGACACATATCAAGGGTCAGTAAATGAATTATCAAATGCTTTTAGTGACTTGTTAAAATCTATTGGTAAAGTTGTAACTGAAAGTAATGCAAGAGAGATAGGCTCTAATTTTGCATCTGTTATAAATGATATTTCTGCAAGTATTGATAATTTTAGAAAAGAAAACACCATATCTTTAACTGGTATTGGATTTATTTCACTTAAAAAAGAATTAAAAGATTTAGGAGATATTGATTTTGGAAAAACTTCAAAAGAAATATCAAAAGGATTTGCTGGAATCGTTGAATCTGAAATAGGGGCAACGAAAGCAACGGCTGATTTTGAAGATCGTTTAAAATCATTTGCAGCTAACACAATTAAATCAGTAGGATTGACTGGACGTGCATTAGAAGATCACCAAAAGAAATTAAAAGCATTATCTGATGAAGGTAAAAAGTTTGTTGAAAGTATATTATCTGGATTTGGTTCAAGAGCTGAAACTGAGGCTAATAAAACTAGACAAGCAATCTTAAGTGTTGAAGATCAACTTAAGAAAGGAACTATTTCAACTCAAAAAGCTAATGAATTAAAGCTACTTATTGCTCAAGATTTTAATAGAAAAACTGAAGAAGAAAATAAAAGATTTAGAGAAAAAGAGCAACAAGAGCAAGAGAAAGCTATAAATGAGGCTTTAAAAGCTGCTGCAGATGCAAGAGTTAGAATAGAGCAAGCCGCATCTCAACCTATTAAATTTGCTATAGATCAAAAAGGTGCTTTGGACTCTAAAGAGATTGGTGCTTCTGTTGTCGGTGGTATTGGTCTTGCTTTAAAAGGTAAAGCTGGCGCTATTGATGCAGTGTCTCAAACGTTTGCTGGTATTGGCGATGCTATACTTCCAGGAATTGGCGGAGCTGTTGGCGGACTTGCTCAATTACTTGCTCAAGGCCCAGAGGCTACAAAGAAATTCATCAAAGAGTTCATCAATTCTATTCCTGATATTATCCAAGCTATCGCAGAAAGTATTCCAGTTGTCGTTGAAGTATTCGTTGATACGATGGTAAATCGTGGCGGCGCGGCTAGAATAGGTATTGCGATTGCTAAAGCCATGGCAGGACAAGCGATATTTGCACGTCTTGGAGAACAGATATTTGGAAAATCAGGAGATGAGTTAGCAAAAGTAATTCAATCAGGAGCAACTGAATACGCTAAAGAAACACAAGATTCATTCACGCAAGCTATACAATCTTTCGGCCCGACTATGGCGTCTGGTTTACAAGATCTTGGCACAACTTTGGTAGAAAGTTTCCAAGGTTTTGATGATCTATTCAATAATGCCTTAGATGGATTTGTAGATAATTTAGCTAGTGAGTTTGGTTACTTCTTTAGCACTCTTGGTTCATCTTTATTTACTTTCGTGGCTTCATTCCCAATAGCTTTAGTTAACGGTGTTGCTGAAGCTGTAAGAACTATATTCACTGGTTTTGATCCTTTGATAGGAGCGTTAAGATCATTGCAAAGTGCTGTAGAAAAAGCTGGTGGAGTTGCTGGTAAAGGCGGCGGACAAGGTTTAATTGCTGAAGGCGCAGCAAAACTCGGTAAAGCATTGGGTTTTGCTCAAGGCGGTATCGTCCCATTGTACGCTGCTAGTGGTGCTTTTGTTCCAAAGGGAACTGACACAGTGCCAGCAATGTTAACTCCGGGAGAACTGGTTGTTCCTCGTGATATGGTTGGCGAGCTAGGTTCTTTCTTGTCTATGCAAAATGGCAATTCAAACACTAGCGATACAGCAATGATTGCGGCTATACTTTCCGCAGTACAAGCACCGATCGTTGTTAAGACAGAGGCAAAAGTGAATCAAAATGCTTTTGCTGATATAATTCTTCAGCTCAATAGACAGAATGCGAGAATGACAGCATGACAACAGCGGCAACTAATGCAAGATTTTGCTTCAATAACTGGCTGGATTCTACGTCTATCACGGCGTCCAGTGCTTTGTCGGGTTACCCTGCAACCAATCTTGTCCATTCCATTCGTAGTAAACTATGGAAAGCGGAGGGTTTGTTTGAGATTTCATCCGCGAACAACAAGGTTTATATTAATGGGACGACGTACACGCTCACAACAGGATCATACACGTCAGCAACATTAATAACTCATTTCAATTCAGTTACAAGCCAAACACTTTCAAGAGATGCTTTTGGTAAATTTACCATAACACTTGGAGCGTCTGGCACACTCAATCTTGGTACAACTACCAACGCTATCTGGGAAACTTTAGGCTATCTAACATCTGTTAACTTGACTGGCACAGTGTTTCAAGCTGATGAAGCTCGTTATCATACGAGTGAATGGATCAAAGTAGACATGGGTTTGCCTCAATTGCCAACGTTTGCATCGCTCATAGCTGCAGCAAATAATGTTTTTACTGGCAACGTTGCAACTATCACGCTTGAAGGTAATAATATTAATCAATGGGTTTCACCTCCAGTTTCGATTGCCATGGAAGTATCTGACAAAGGCGCTTTCGTGGCAGTTGATTTAGATGTCCAGCCTTGCCGTTATTGGCGCATTAAGATGGTAGACAAAACAAATGGCGCGTTATCAGGTGCGGTTGCTTATATCGGTGACTCTATCTCATTAGCAGACACCAACATGGCCGTAGGCTTTACTCGTATGCGTGAAGATCAAAGCGTTAGGCTCTACTCTGAAAGCGGTGCGATGTATATTGATCGTCGACCTAAAGTGATGGTACTATCTAACGTAAGCGTACAGTTTCTAAAAGACACTGAGCTAGCTGATATGGAACAATTGTTTTATGACATTGGCGTTGAGAGTCCATTTTTCTTGTGTATAGATCCTCAGAAAGGTGTCAGCTCAAACCTTTCAGACATGACGCACTATGTTTATGCAACATCTGCTCCTCAAATATCTCATGTGCTTCGTGGTTATTATAATTTAAGCGTTGAACTGAGGGAGGTTTTATGAGTACAGTAATTCAACACCCACAAAACGCATATTTCATAATCGCAAGCGGTAGTAGTACGGAGCTAGGGAGCTTTGACAATACAACTTGGGGTGATTTATCTATTGCTCACCTAAGAATATTTCACAAAAAAGTTGGCGCATACTCTTACCAAATGCGTTTGGTTGTATCGTCTAAACAGTTTGGCCCCGCTCTTGTGGCTTCTGACTATGTAGAGTTTAGCAACGCAACTACACTGCAGGTTGGCAATGACTGGCTAGGAGATGTTACGTTTTCATTTCCTGAGTATCGTCTTGTTAACGGTGAAGAGTATTTTGTCAGGCTTGAAACTACTGGTTATACAAGGCCAGCAAGGCCACTAGAGAACACAGCTTATTTAGGCGTGTGGGTAGATTGGTTTGAGCCTGTTGGTAATACTAATGCAGGTGGCGCGAGAATAGCTTTCGGGGTTAGACGATGACATTTGCGACAGAGGCACAGAAATCAGCTAGTGAACGTTTTTGTCTTGCTAAGTTATCGGCAAGAAAAATGCTTACTAGTGGAACAAGTCTTGGTGGTAATGATTATCAATTTACAGTATCAGCTGGTTTAAATATAGAAACAATATTTGTTTATGAATCTGATGGTACAGCTTCAAGCGTATCTTTTACTTATTCAGAAACGACATTGAATTGCACATCAACAGTTGATTTGTTAGCGAATACAGTAATTTTAAATCATAACATTTACATTACTGGAACAACGACTAGATACACATCTGGCATATCTGGAGTAGATGACGCAGAGTGGCAACCATTACTTGTAAAATATCCGTCAACATCACAATCAATGCGTAATATTGCTGACGGTGTGTTTACATTGTCCGATACTCAACTTGAAATCATTACCACAGATAGATTTTTACAATCTTTCATGGGAACAAATGATTCGTTTTCTGGTTGTGATGTAAAGATATGGGTATGTATCAATGACGTTTCAATAAATAAAGTTATTTATAACGGATCAATAGCGTCTGTTATAATAAAAAATGGTGTTGCTGCTTTTAGCGTGATAGATGCTTTCAACAAATTAAACGATCTTGGAATGTTTGATAGTGAATATGAAGACACACATACATATATCGGTAGTGATCTTGCTCAATATTCTGACAGCGATAATCTTGCTGCTCCTATTACTATAGGTAAATCATCTCCATTTGTTTTAAGAGATAAAGCATCATTACACGCTATAAACCCTGCAAGCGTTCAGCCGTATCATTTAACTGAAGGTTTAAAATTAGTAAAAGACAGTCCTCAAGTTATTAGAGAAGATACTACATCTTCTAGTTTTTTTGTCGGAAGATTTGTTGGAACTGATTTAAAAAAGCTTACATTTGGATCTGTAACAAGATGCTACAGAGATGTCAGAATGAGTTCTGTTGCTGATACTCCAAACGGCGCAAAATTGATGACAATATATTTTTATGTTCAATGCTCTAATTTTTATGGAGAAATAGGCGATACAATAAGCACAAATTTTGGTGATTATGGGTTTGTTACTGATGACTTTTATGGGACAAAAGAAACATGTTGGATATGTAAAGTAGAGCCATTTACCGGGCCAGACGGCCATACATATCAATTTGCAGCTTGTACTCAAAGAGGGTTGTTCACCGCAAATTCAAATTTGCAAGGTGATGGATCTGTATTACCAACTGGAGTTATTTCGAATCCTTCTTTGCCTGACAATTATTATCCATCATATTCTGTTTATCGTGATTATACTGAGTTGAGATTTGTCATAGGAACAAGTTCAATAGCATCAACAGATGATTTAAAGAAATATTTAGACGGATATAACGGTGCTTCCAAGCAAGTTTCTCCTGTTATTGTAAATCTAGGCACATACGCAGGACAAACAATTAGTGCTTTATATTTGAATATAAAATTCGATTATATTCCAAGCTCATACAATGATTATAAAAATTACTATTGCAGATTTAGTCCAAATCAAAGCATGACTCATGCAAATGCTATGAAATTTATAATTCAAGCAGCAGGTTTAAGTGTCAATAATGCTTCTTTTACGCAAGCTGATATTGATTTGGTTGCAGATGTTTCAGTGACATTTCCAATTAAAAGCAATGAATTTTCTAGCTATCTTAAAGAGGCTCAATATCTTGCCAAGTCTACATTTAGTGTTCTTAGACTTAATGAAGCAAGAGAAGTTGAATACGAGGTCATTACAAACCCAACAATCGCGGCAACAGATTCAACTAAAGATGAATCAAATATTTTAGTTGATAGTTTTAGCAGTGAGATACAGTATCAAGACATAAAATCAGATATTATTTTTAAGAATCCTCAATATATTAATGAATCTGCTTTAAGTGGTTCAGGGCCTTCAGCTACTGTCATTAGTGAAAAAGCTAGACATCTTCACAATATAAATAAATCTGATACATATGAGCATTGCTTGGTATCTATTCAAAACAGAAAAGCTGCGATTGCTGGATATATGAATGAGCCTACGATAGAATATAAAAGCTCTACTGCAAATGAAGATTTGATTACTAAAATTGGTGACGTTGTATCATTGACTAACAACAGTGTTTTGAACGAAACAAAGACAATTAAAGCTTTAGTGACTGAAATTAACGTAGGTACGACTCAAAGCGATATTAAATTAAACGAGATTAGAGGAGTTCCGTAATGGCTAGCATTAAAAAACTTTACTTTGTTTCTGGGACTGATGTCACAGCACCAACAGATTTGACTTTTAACACGTCAACAAATCATATTGAAGCTTTTGCAAATGATGCAGATTTCGTTACAGCTAACGGTGCAGCAACTGCAGCCGATATATATTTAAACACAACTGTTGAGGCTCCAAGGGTTTACTCAGCAGGTGCGTGGCGTCAAGCTGTCATGGTTCAAGACGCTGCAGATTTTACTAAGACTTTCACCGTGGACATGTCTGCAGTAACTACGGCTAAAGATTCTAAGCTTGCTTTCACTGGCACAGTTAACCGCACGTTTACTTTCCCAGATTTAACTGGAGTTATCGTTTTAACAACAGGTGCCCAAGCTTTAATTGATAAGACTATTGATGCCGATTTAAACACCATCACAAATATTGATAATTCTGATATTAAATCAGGCGCAAATATTGACGCAGCCAAGTTGGGAACTGGCGTTGTAAGCAATACGGAGTTTAATTACCTTGATGGTGTTACATCAGCTATTCAAACACAATTAAACGCTAAACAAGAAACATCAGAGAAAGGCGCAGCAAACGGTTACGCTTCTTTGGATGGTGGCGGTAAGATTCCAGTAGGTCAATTGCCTAACGCTGTAATGACTTATGAAGGTGTTTGGAACGCCACAACTAACAGCCCAACATTATCTGATGGAACAGGTAACGCTGGTATGGTTTACCGTGTTTCTGTTGCAGGTACTCAAAACTTAGGATCAGGAGCAATCACTTTTGATGTAGGTGATTACGCTGTTTATAATTCATCTGGAGTTTGGGAAAAATCTGACACAACTGATGCAGTTGCAAGCGTCAACGGAACTACTGGAATTGTAACAGTAAACGCAATTAATGAATTGACTGGCGATGTAACAACTACTGCAGCAACTCAATCACAATCTAAAGTAGCGACAATAGCTAACGGTGCTGTAACAAATGCAAAAATTGCAACAGGTATTGACGCTGTTAAGATTGGTTCAGGTGATGTAGATAACACAAAATTTGGTTATTTGAACGGTGTAACATCTGCAATACAAACACAAATAAATGCTAAAGCCGATTCATCTACTTTATCATCTCATACAGGTGCAAGCACAGGCGTGCATGGTGTTACAGGATCGGTTGTCGGCACTACAGATGCACAAGTATTATCTAACAAAAATTTAAATTCACCAATTGTTAGTGGAACATTGCTTTTGCAAAATACATCAGGCGCACAACCTGAGTTGCATATATCAGAAGATCCAGATAATGGAACAAACAAGATAATTGTGAAAGCTCCTGCCTCTTTGCCTTCTGATTACACTTTAACTTTACCAAGTGATGACGGATCTCCTAATCAAATTTTATCTACAGACGGTTCTGGTGTTTTGAGCTGGACAAACAACACAGCATTCACGCCTCCGAGTTCAGAAGTAATAGTTATAAACGGTGCGCCCGGTCATGGCTCAACAAATAATAAAATAAGAAGATTCAATGACATTGTAAAAAATGTAGGAGCTGCTATTACCTATGCTGATTCTGCTACTCTTGGCGGAAGTTTTACAATCAATGAAAATGGTATTTATGCAATATCATACACCGACACTCGTGTTGCAGGAGCAGGCGCAGTTGGTTTAAGCAAAAATACAACACTCCCGACAACTGTTGTAAATAATTTGCCGTTCAACGAAGTAATTCATTATATTGCAACATCCGCCGCCAATGAGCCAGGTCAAGTTTGCGCTACTCTAGTTTTATCTGCTGGCGATGTAATTAGGGCGCATACTGATGGATTACCTAACGCAGCTACAGATCAAAAAACTAGGTTTTATATCTGCCAATTGGTAAAATTATGATAAAACTCCTCCTCACATTTATCATCTTGTCCTCTTGTCAGAAGCACAAAGAGCATTCACCTCAAGTGATCGAGCCTGCCATAGCTGCGAAAGCGGCTTTGTACAAGTCTCTACACAAGGGTTGGGCGCATGATAAATGTGATTCTCTTGGCTTCACTTCATTGTGTAAGCTTGCAGGTGGATGCGAGAGTGCAGACATCTTCCAAGCTGAAGGTGACGCAGGTAGATGGTATCGTTCTCCAGAAAAAGATTGTTATGATCTAGGACAATCAGCAAGTGACATCAGTAAAGACATGTTTGTCATGCTATTTCCTTACCTGTACAAGACTGGAAACAAAGCAGCTTTAACTAGAATTTATGACTATGCCAAAGCGAATGGTAACGTCATGGGCAGAGGGCCATTATCCAGAACTCTACTTGTACCTCCGATGATTCTAATGTTGCAAGAAATGTTAGGTCACTTCGGTGTCGTCGTTTCTGATACCAAAGAGAAAAAAGGCTACGAGAAACATTTAGACGTGATTAGCTGGTATACTCAAAGCATGGTCCGTGGCGGAATGGACATGACTGATTACGAGCAACTTAGGAAGTACGTTGACGCAGAACCTCGCAACGCTTTGTTCCAAGCTCTGTATCATAAGTTCAAAGATGGCAACCAGAGTGCTGCAATTGCCATTCTGATGGATGAGAAACTATTCCCGTCAGATAGATTGCCTACCGCACAAGATCGCTGTGAAGAGTATTTATGGCAACGTAATGGTGGTAGTGATTGGGAGCCTTGTGAACGAGAGAAACTTCATGACGGTGTAGATTTCCTTATAGCCGCATATATCGCAGGTCAAATCTAATTGTGATATAATAGTCACATGAAATTTACAGACTCCATTAATCAGTTGCTCTTGGCTCTAATTATCGGAGTCGTTTCATTGGGTGTATCTCACGTCAGTGATCTATCTAAAAGTGTACAATCTATGACTCTTAGTTTAGAATCTTGTAAAGCAAGCATCCAAGAATTAAACTATAAAATTGGTCAAGTGTTCAGCATGGCTTCAGATCATGAGGCAAGGCTGAGAGAGCTTGAAAAAACGCGCAAGGAGAAATGAAATGTCAGCAGTAAAAGAATTATCAGAAGCCGCAAAGTTTGTTTGTGCAATCGCTAACGCAGTAGCAGAAGCCGCTCAGGATGGGCATATCACGCTAGGAGACGCGGCCCATTTAGTCCCATTGCTTTACAAATTACCAGCGGCAGTAGACGGGTTGAATGGAGTTGTTTTGTCTGATTTAAGTTTAGACGACATGGCTATGATTTCTGCTGATGTAAAAGACGCTTTAGATCTTCCTA
>JACCDX010218774.1_pt1 | contig 10473 bp, 6 predicted proteins | sample 7449681 | NCBI WGS metagenome assembly JACCDX01 (sample SAMN15323450, study PRJNA562643) | freshwater metagenome | isolation source: river surface water | place: USA:Blue River Watershed | collected 2017-08-18
TAAGTAGGTGGATGTCCTGTGGTTGATCGAGTAGGTGGATGTCCTGTGGTTGATCGAGAAATAGAGAAACGATCATCCAGTATAAACATAGGATCGCGCATAGCGCCAACCCAACAACCTAATGGTTTCCACATAGTGACACCCCATACCCCAAATTCACAAGAAGCTACAATCAAGCAGTAAACCCCATCGAGAAATAGACAAACGAGCAAGGTGCAAATGACTTGCATACTACAAAAGAAAAACCCCCACCTATTGCTAGGCAGGGGTCTCATTACTTAACCCACGTTAATCTGTGGGCATCTCCTTTGGGGGAGATTAGATTGCTATACCAAAGCCGAATTCATCAGTATTATCTACTTCTAAAATACTTGTAATCGTAACACCTGTTAGCGTAACAATATTACCAGCTTGTCCATCGCCATCAGCGTGGACAATATATGTATTAGTACCATATACAAAACCAGCAACATCATTATTATCGAAAGATGCAGCAGCAAGGAAAGTAGTTAACGCATCGGAAAGTGAGGCGCTGGCAGATATTGCTGTTGCTAAATTACCAGTAGCCATGCCATCTTGGAACTCATTTTCAACATTACCCGCTACCGCTGCATCATTAGTGTCATCTGAGTCACTAGAGGTATCAAAACTAATAGCGTCATCTAAAACGTTAAAGTCAGATACATTATCCATATTAGCCAATGTAGATTCACCAGAGACTAGATAAAGGTATGTATCAGCGCCTAAACCACCGGTAAGTGAGTCAGCTCCTGCGCCACCGCTGATGACATCATCACCGCCACTACCGGAAATAGTTTGATTTCCGATATCTGCAAAAATAACGTTAGCACGTACTTCAACAGTTGATGTTGATTCTGTAGTAATCAATGCGCCGAAGTTAGTAATGATTAGGTCATCTTCGTCAAAAGTGATGTCAGCATTCGTAGCATTAACCACTAAATCTTCAACTGTGTTACCAGTGTAATCTTCTGCGTCAGCAACATTAAGAGTTTCTACATCACTAATAATAGTTGTCGACAATGAAACAGTGTCTAAACCATTACCAGCCTCAATGACATTAGAGGTTACAGCCGAAGAGTTAAATCCAGATAATGTTTCACTTCCCTCATCAGCTTCACTGCCCTCAATCGAAGCCAACGTTACAACATAGTCACCATCGTCCAATGGGTCAGTGTTATCTGCTGAGTCATTATTAAATGCAGCGACATCGCCTTGAATTTCGGCCAATATTTGAGCAGCTGTAGAGTGATTCGTACCATTTGCACGATTAAACGAAGCAATCTGACCAGATGAGAGTGCGCCAAGTTCCGTAGTATTTGATGGAGCACGTAAGGTGAAATTAAAGTCTCCATCTGAGAATACACCATCTACTAAAGAGCGAATTACTAACGTACCGGCAGGACCATCTTCAGCTATTAACAACTTACTCAAATGAACATCATTGGATATAGCGCGTTTAATAGCATTATTAAGATCTGTATCGGTAGAGTTGAAGTTTGTAATCTGAACTTCAGCCGAGGTGTAACCTGCAAAATTTACGCTCACGAATGAACGGAAGAATGCACCGTTATTTTCAATACCATCAGATACAAGATTGTCAATATTGTCTAAAGCAAAGCCATTACTATCTCTAGCGACATTGAGCACCCAAGTTGCTCTTCCTTCGTTGAATAATGAGTCACTTGTACCTGAATTGTCGGAGTAAATAGCGTCATTTCCACTTCCAGCGTCAATATTCCAGCGCCCAGAGCCCCAGGCTTCAATAATATCGTTGCCTGAACCAGTAGTTACTCTAAGTTGCGTAGGAGTGTCATCAGCTTCTGCATTAACCACAAGATTTTCGTACCATTCAAACTCATATAATCCATTACCAATTTGACCTTGGAAATGATTGTTACCTTCACCCATGTTGATAGTCATAACGAAATCTTCACTTACTGAAGAGTTGTCCAATACAAGATTAGATTTATCAACGTTAAGGTTGAATAGATCATCACCATTGCCGAAGTTATAGTTGAAATTTACATTGTCAGCTATTGCATCATCAGTTTGGTCTATCTCATCAAGATATTTCGCCTGAACTTCATCTGATATGTATGCATGTAACTCAATATCGTTAGCGAATGCTGTACTGTCAAACACACGAACATCTTTTAAAGCTGCATTCTTTAAAGAGCTCACATCATCTAATCTAGGAGCTATTTGATTAATTGTACGCTCGGATCTCTCAAGTTGCTCTTCAGTTTCAGTATTGCCAATAATTAAATCAGCCTGACTTCTCGCGGCACTAACAACATTAACGACTTCCAATCTGTTGTTAGTGGATTGAAGACTAGCCAAACTACTCCATTGACTAGCATCACCAGACACAGTCACATTGAACTGTTCAATGCTCTTAAATTGCATACCTTCAACATACTCATTGTCAAGTGCACCAAATGGTGTTGACATGCCGCCTATAGTCAAGTCGCCGCCGTCAGCGCCACGACCAACTTTCTCAAGCTCAACATTTACCGTAATTAATGAACCATCAGTATTAGGCGGAGTATCTCCAAAATTAGTGTGGAAGTCCTTACCTGCTGGCGCAACACCAGTAGCAGTCATGCTAACAGCATCAAGCACTTCAGGGCCAGAGTTGGTGATAACAATCGTGTCGCCAATAGCCGACCCGCCAGGTTCTCCGTCAGTATCATTTGCCGTGAAGCCATTCCTTGTGATTGATGCTGTCAACTGTTTAAATAATGGATCAGTTCTTCCTGCTCTAGTAATTGCATTTTGAATTGCGGTTAACAATTGATCGTAGGTGTTTGCGCTTGCATTATCGACTGACCAATCTAAAACTTTCGTCTGGGTTCCCATTGTGAATGTAATACGACCGTAGGGGTTATCTAGTAAGGGATCCCCACCGGATAATGCAGAGTCCATATCCATTAATTCGATGGTCATTGTTGCGCCAGAGTTTACGTCACCCTCAGAAATTAAGTAATTCTGATCAAAAAGCACAGTCAGATCTGATGCATCATCAACTTGTTCGCCATTGCCGCTATGATCCATTCTTATTGTCATATCTTTTGTCAGACGACGGTTGGCATAAATGCCATCATCTCTAAGAGTATTCACATTTTCAATCACTAAAGATGCATTACTGTCTTTTGAATGAAGTCGATCCAGGCCCCACATTTGATAAGCATCAATAGTTACAGTCTCACTTTGGGCTGCTGGGGAATTAGAGTTATCAACTGTCAGTGCAGTAAATTCTGCATTTTCAATATCAACCGTGGTTGGGCGAATTGATGATGCAGGTACATTATTTAATGCAGAAGCCATTTGGACATAGGCTTTAAGGGTGTCAGTACCACCTGAACCATTAATACTATCACCAGTGGCCAATTCATTTGTTTGCTCACCGAAAGAGTTTTGGACAACACCAGCTGTGTAAGTGTTGTTCAAATCATCACCAGTTAATGTATCCTTACCAGTAGTGAGCGAACTAATCACCAAAAAAATTAATTCAATAAAATTAATAAATTAATAACTAGTTTTATCTCCGTTTTTCCTCTATCATCTCAAAATCATACCAAAAAATATCCTTTTAAATTAGATACTTATTGTTAAATTTATAATTATTTTTTAAGATGTCACTTATGTCATCTGTCACACTAACGATACATTTTGTAAAACAGTTATCTCGCTGTAATCCTGAAACAAGAATTAAGCTTTATTTCGATACAGAAATTAAAGGATTCCTGTTGGAGCATAGACAGGGCGGGGGGATGACTTATTATTTTCGGTATCGTGATGATGAGAAGAAAGTACGCCTCGAGCGTCTGGGTAAGGCTTCAGAGATTTCTTTGGATGAGGCACGTCAGCGGGCTTATCAAGTGCGGAAGATTGTACGCGAGGGCGGCAACCCAAAAATTGAGTTGCACATGTTTCATCACATTCCCACCTTTGGCAAATTTGTACGCGATACTTTTTTGCCTTACGTCAAAGTGCATAAACGTAGTGCATGGATGGATGAGACCTTGCTGCGCAATCATATCCTGCCAGTATTAAAAGATTTGCGCTTGGATCGTATTAAGCAAAAGCATATTGTGGAATTACAGAGTCATGCCTTACAGCAAGGCTTTGCGCCTGGCACATGCAATCGTTGGCTGGTGTTGGTGCGATATATTTTTAATTGTGCGATGCGTTGGAATGTGTTGCCACAAGGCAGCAATCCTACCCATGGCGTGGCTTTTGTTGAAGATAGGGGAGGCAAAGAACGATTTCTGACTACTCAAGAAGTGCATAGATTATTTTCGGTTTTGCATCTGCGTAACAATCAACAGTTGGTGAATATTATTAAGTTGTTGTTATTTACTGGGGCGCGCAAACGCGAGATTTTGGATGCGCGTTGGGAGCATTTGGATTTGGAACGGCGTACTTTGAAAGTGCCTTTGTCCAAATCTGGCAAACCACGTTTTATCGCGCTATCCGATGCGGCAGTCGAGATTTTTAAAACGATAGCGCGCGATCCTGATATTCCTTGGATTTTTCACAACCCAAAAACCAGAAAGCCCATCGTTTCATTTTTTGCAGCATGGAATTCTATTCGTCGTGAGGCAAATATTCCGGATGTTAGAGTGCATGATTTGCGCCATTCCTTCGCTAGCTTTTTGGTAATCTCGGGGCGCTCTTTGTTTGAGGTACAAAAGCTGTTGGGACATTATGATCCTAAAATCACCATGCGTTATGCACATCTGAGTCAGCAGGCTTTAACTGATGCCGCGAATGAAGTATCAAAATTATTGGCGCCATTTAATACGCAACATTCTGACATTTAGCATGCTGATGCGCGCTTTGCTGTTGGTCAGCTCGCGGCGGCTTTATTGCATTTCTGCTTGATGCTCTTTCAGCGTATTGCCTATCGAGGTGGCGTATTGCACAGCCAACACCGAGGGCACAATGTATTTGATACGGTTATCCAGCTCATCAGTTTCGATCTCCAACAAATGGCTTTTGCGTAGTTGCTTGAGATGTTTGAAATTAGTTGATGCTGAACAACTGTTGTTGAGTTTTAGCGCGGATTTCACGCTAATTTTTTTATCTTCTGACCACTCTTTCAGAATTTCATTAAACAAGTATTCCTCGTTTGGTGAAAGCGCAGGGAAGTTGATGTCCGACTTAATATTGTCGATTATTTTCAGAAAATTTTGATAATTTTTAATTTTGTGATGCATACACTTGACATTAATATTTATATTTCAAAGAAGGTGCTAATAATGCCAAGTATTTTAGAAAAAGCAATAGCTGAATAAGAATTATTTACAATTTGAATATTTTTGTATGCTGAGGCTATACAAATGGCAGAATATCGGCTACTGGCAAGGAATTTGACAGGGATTCTGGAAATGCAGAGGACTAAGTTTTTGGATGAAAATCAGTGCTTTTAGATCAAAATCAGTGACTCAAACGACGGATTCAGGCCTGAACTAATCACACCGATTGCGACAGCTTGGTTGCTACCGTTTCCATCAGAGTCATACAGTAAGCTTTGCTTTTGTGGGTTATATATTAAGCGCTGTTGAGCAGTTTCTGCCTTGCTACCTATCAGAAAAATATCACTGCTAATCGGATCCGTTGCGGAAGGAAGTTGATCGAATTCTGTACGATTCAGTTGTATGCGATCGAACGCTGGGTCAAAGTCTTTTAATGTAGGTTTTGCTCCCAGATGAAGCACAAAGATATCTTGCCCGACGCCACCTATCAGCAGGTCATTCCCCTTTACGCCATCTAACACATCATCACCAGCACCGCCGCGCAAGCTGTTTTTGCCAGTGTTGCCGAGCAAGCGATTATTCAGCGCGTTGCCAGTCGCATTGATATTACTGTTACCTAACAGGGTCAAGTTTTCTACATGATTGCTGAGTTGATAGCTGATGCTGGCGTATACACTATCAACACCTTGTTCGCTGAGCTCTATCACGCGGTCTTTGTTATGGTTGACCCAGTAACTATCATCTCCGCCGCCGCCTTGCATATTGTCGTCATCAGCGCCTCCGTTTAGTTGGTCGTCTCCCTCACCGCCAAACAGCTTATCTTTGCCTGCGTTACCGTACAGGGTGTCGTTCCCTGCTAAAGCATAGATGGTGTCGTTGCCTTTGCCGCCGGCAAAAATTTCGTTTAACCCATCATAGCCCTTGATGAGTTGAGCACTGTCATTCGCGTAACTGCGATAGTCAAAGATTTGTGTGGCTGGGTTGGGGCCCAATAAACTATCGTTGGCTAGAATTTTTTCTGTGATATAGGTGTAATTGCCGCGTACCGAGGCCCATAGCGAGTCAATATTGGAGCCTGCACTCGCAACGCCTATCACGTCTTGATTGAGCAACAACGGCCCCCCAGAGTTGCCCAGTTTTAAGTCCCCGCGATCACTCATCCACAAGCTAGGCGTGCGTAGTTTCGGGCTGACCTCAGTGACCATCATGCCTGTGCCGTCGATAGGGTAGCCCACTGCCAGCATCTCAGACGCTGTATTTGCAGCTAATTTGCTATACAAAGGATTCAGATGGAGTTGTCCATATAGCAAGCCCACCGCAGTGTCCAAGCCTATGATGGCGATATCTTTGCCAGCCTCTTTGCCGGTCAGCAATTCATTGTTGTCGGAATACACGTCGCTCAAATAATCGATTTGCCATTGTTGAAAACTGATTTGTATGCCTTGGTCATCCCAGCGATTGCGCACATTGTTGTAATCGGCAGCTAGATATAGTTTGAATGATTGACATAAGCCACCTAGGGCAGGGTCATAAATCACATGTGCGGCGGTCAATAAATCGTTATTACCTACGATAGAGAAGGTGGCACGTTTGCCGGTATCTCCCCAATAGGCCTCTATCACCCCGATTTGTGCATAGGGCGAAACATTGCGTTGTTGGATTTCTTGGCTCATGAACTATGTGGTTGGGGAAGCAAATATGAAAGAATTAACAAATTTAATTCTACTATAAACTTGATAATCATTTTATTTTCATATAGGATAATTCATATAGGAAAAAAATGATGGATAAAAACTTTAGCATTTTGCTTAACACGACCCCAGAACAGCTGCTTAAACTTGAGCAGTTGCAGGCTAACTTCGTAGAAGTTTGCAACGCCATTGCGCCCGTGGTGCAGGAGTCACGTTGCTGGAATCGTGTGGCATTACACCATATGGTGTACCACAAATTGCGTGCGCAGTTTCCCAGCATGGGCTCGCAGATGATTTGTAATGCGGTGTATTCGGTGTGTCGTGCAGCGCGGGTGATTTTGCAACACCCGCAAAGTCCTTTTTGTATCGAGCGCAATCCTAATGCTGCCTTGCCACGTATTTTATTTTTACCCAGTTCACCGGTTTACTTTGATCGACATACCCTGAATATCAAGGGGCGTACCTTATCTATGTTTACTTTAGATGGGCGCATACGTTTTCAAATCGCGCTCAGCGAGCAACAACAGCAATCATTTTTTGAGGATAAATTAAAAGAAGTATTGCTGATTAAGCTGCAACAGCAATTTTATTTACGCTTTCATTTTGAGGTGGATGCGCAAGCAGACACGCATTTGGATATGGCGATTCCCGATAACTTGCATGTGATTCCTTCCGTGGCGCCGCATGTGATGCAACAGGCAGTGTAATCATGGCGCAAAACCCACAACAAAACGCGATGCAACAACCTTCGATTATCTGGCATGAAATCGGCAAGCTGAGCAAGTATTTCAAACATACTTTGTTATTCAGCCTATTTACCAATCTGCTATTACTAGCCCCCACTTGGTATATGTTGGAAGTGTATGACCGCGTGGTCAACAGCCAAAATCAGCGCACCTTGCTGATGCTGACATTATTGGTTTTGGTGATGTATGGCGTGCTAGAGATGTTGGAGTGGATACGCGCTGGGATTTTGCATGAGGCCTCAGATCAATTTGCCGACTCTTTGGCGGGGCGGGTGTTTAGCAGTATTTTTCAGGCCAAGCTAAAACAAATCCCCGGCGGTACCGCGCAGGCAATTAGTGATTTGCGTACCATACAGTCAGCGATTTCTTCCCCCGCACTCAAGGGCATGATCGACACCCCATTTGCTTTACTGACCTTGTTATTGATTTTTGCCATCAATCCTATCTTGGGTTGGGCCTCGCTATTCGGCGCAGTAATATTAGGGATCATCGCTTGGGTCAACCATCGTCATGTACAACCCCCATTGGCAGAAGCAAATCGTCACGCCATCCAAGCACAAAATTATGCCAGTGGCGTAATACGCAATGCGCAAGTCATCGAGGCCATGGGTATGTTGCGCCGTATTCATCAGCTATGGCAGGAGAAGCAACAAAAATTCCTGCAAGCACAGGCCTTGGCATCTGACCGTGCTGGGGTCAATAGTGCTTTGTCCAAATTAATTCAAACCATGCAAGGTTCGGTGTTATTGGGCTTGGGCTGTTGGTTGACGCTGGAGGGTCTATTGCCCGAGGGCGGTTCTATGATGATTATTGGTTCTATCCTAGGTGCACGGGTGTTATCTCCCATCGTGGCTATCGTGATGCAATGGCGTAGCTTGGCCAATGCGCAGGATGCTGTGCAACGCTTGGATCAATTCTTAAAGTTCTTCCCCGAGCCACAAGCCAGCATGCCTTTGCCACCACCAGTGGGACAACTGAGTGTGGAGGGCGCAGTGGCTGCGCCACCGAATAGTCAACAAACCATTTTGCGCGGCATTAGTTTCCGCTTGCCTGCCGGCACTGCGCTCGCCATCGTGGGTCCTTCTGCTTCTGGTAAGACAACTTTGGCGCGTCTATTGACTGGTATCTGGCCCACCATAGCCGGAAAAGTAAGACTGGATGGTGCGGATATCTATGCTTGGGACAAACAACAATTAGGCCCTTATGTGGGCTACCTGCCACAGAATGTGGAATTGTTCGAGGGCACTATCGCGGAGAATATCGCGCGATTTGGTGAGGTGGACATGGACAAAGTGCAGCAAGCCGCACAAATCGTTGGACTAAAGCAATTAATAGAAAAACTGCCCGCACAATATGACACGCCGATAGGCGATGAGGGCGCTTTCCTTTCTGGTGGCCAGCGCCAACGCGTGGCATTGGCCCGGGCTATCTATGGCAATCCTAAATTTGTGGTGTTGGACGAGCCCAACTCTAGCTTGGATGAGGAGGGCGATGCCGCGCTGAATCAGACCATCGCCTATCTCAAAGCGCAAAAAACCACCTTGATTGTGATTTCCCATCGCAGTCAGATTTTGGCGCTGATGGATTACATGATGATTTTGGTGGAGGGGCAAGTGAATGCATTTGGTCCACGCGACGAGGTACTCAAGTCTTTGGCGCAAGCCCAGCAAAAACAGACCGCAACGGGAGAAAGCGCATAATGGCGAAATGGCTGAATATGGGCGCGCTAAAAGCGCCGCTGACGCTCACCAAACAACTGACCAATTGCCTAAACTGGCCGGCACAATTGGCCGTATTTTTCCAGCGCAGTGAGTTGACCAGTGTATTAGCGACTTTCAAGCGTGAATTTGTATGGGTGGGTTTGTTTAGTTTGTTAGCTAATCTATTAATGCTGACCCCCACGCTATACATGTTGCAAATCTACGATAGGGTGATGCTAAGTCAGAACCAGCTCACGCTATTATTCTTGACCTTAATCGTCTTGGTGTTTTACGGGGTCATGGCGTTTGCCGAGTGGTTGCGCTCACGCTTATTGGTGCAAGCTGGCCTGCGCTTGGATCAGCAATTAAATAGCCGGGTATTTAACGCCAGTTTTGAGGCATTTCTGCGCCGCACCCAGCAAAATCCCACCGAAGCATTTAATCAGCTAACCAATCTCAGACAGTTTCTGACGGGCAACGGCATCTTTGCCTTTTTCGATGCCCCCTGGACGCCGATCTATATCGCTGTGGTATTTATCTTGCACCCTTGGTTGGGCGTCCTGTCAGTGATTTTTGCCGGCATACAGTTATATCTAGCATTTTGGTCCAGCCGTCGCTCACAAGGCGGCAATGAAGCGCAAATGCAAGCCGATAGTAAGAGTCGTGCCTATTTACAAAGCAAACTTAAAAATGCTGAACCGGTAGAAGCCATGGGCATGTTGGATAATTTACGGGCGCGTTGGCTGCAGTTATTCCAACAACAGCAGCAGCTTAGTTATCAGGCGCAACATCAACAACATCGCCAACAATCCATCATCAAATTTATCCGCTATTCCATGCAGAGCTTTACCTTGGGGGCGGCGGCGCTATTGGTGATTAAAGGCGAGCTGAGTGCTGGTGCCATGATTGCCGCCAATGTATTGATGTCACGCGCCTTACAGCCTTTGGATTTAATTGTCGGTTCTTGGCGTGGTTTCTTGGATGCCAAAGCAGCCTTTACCCAATTAGAGAATATTTTGTGCGATTACCCGACGCGCGATGCTGCCTTGCAACA
>JACCDX011591653.1_pt1 | contig 10473 bp, 9 predicted proteins | sample 7449681 | NCBI WGS metagenome assembly JACCDX01 (sample SAMN15323450, study PRJNA562643) | freshwater metagenome | isolation source: river surface water | place: USA:Blue River Watershed | collected 2017-08-18
ACTTCAGGAACTTCCGGGACTACAGGAACTTCCGGGACTACAGGAACTTCCGGGACTACAGGAACTTCCGGGACTACAGGAACTTCCGGGACTACCGGTACAAGCGGAACAAGCGGAACTACAGGTACATCAGGGACTACAGGGACAAGTGGAACTTCAGGGACTACAGGGACAAGTGGAACTTCAGGGACTACAGGGACAAGTGGAACTTCAGGAACTTCAGGAACTTCAGGGACAGGATTCAACGCGATTCTACAACCTGCAAATTTTAGAATATTAACCGCATCAGGATCTTCTACAACTCAAGCAGTTGCACAACCAAACATGACTTTTGATGGAAGTACACTTACTATAACTGGAAATCTTACGGTAACAGGAACATCATCTGTTGTAAATTCACAGAATTTGTTTGTACAAGACCCTATAATCTTGTTAGCAGGTACTCAAACAGGAACTCCTATATTAGATTCAGGATTTATGTTCAATAGAGGAAATGGTGCTACTCAGGCATTTTTATGGCGTGAAAATAGCGATGAGTTTGTTTTTGTACAAACAAATGACAATTCTAGTGTAATAGGAAATGTAAATATAGTAGGATATTCAAACATTAGGGCAGCAGGTGCTACACTATCTCAAGTAAAATTGACGACTGGTGCGAACAATGGATATATACTATCTTCCGATTCAACAGGACTTGCATCTTGGACAAATCCTGCAACAATATTAAGCAATATAAACGGTGTTACCGGTTCTGGAATGACAACCTATTTCCCTTATTGGAAATCAACTAATAACTTATCATCAACCAGCTCACTATACGTTTCTGGAAACAATTTAGGAATTTTATCAGGATCTTCACTATTTTGGCAAGATACGACCGGAGTACTTCCGACTTCAAACAAAAACAAGCTGACTTGGTTTCTTAACAACGACATCGCGGATATATTCGCGTGGCAACCTAATAACGCAGACCAATTAGATTTAGTCTTCAAAGTAAGTGACAACGCATTTGGATCTAACTCCGATGAGTTTGTCTTCTGGGTTGACGATTTTTCTGGTGAGCAATACGATCAATATCCGTTAAAGATGAACGGAACCGAATTCATAGTCAATGCGATTAGAGAATATAGTGGATCACCTAACAATACAGCAGGTTCTGTAAACTTCGTAGTTCTTAACGCGAGTGCATCAACAACGGCGGATGCTTTAATGTTCGCGGACTCCACATCAAAAAAAGTCGGTATTGGTAATAAATCACCAATAGCTAAATTACATACAGTTGTGGATAGTTCGACAGGTGCATCAGGTGTGGATGGAGTTAGAGTTTCTGATAACCAAGCATTGTCAATGGGTATCAATATGGGAGTTAATACCGCAGGTACATATTCATGGATACAATCCTCAAAAGGTGGTGTTTTGGGTGGTAGAGATTTATCGCTGAATCCAAACGGAGGTGCAGTTTCGATTGGAATGACAACATCGATTGCAAACTATAAGTTAAATGTTTTAGGAGATATAAGATTTGGTGATTGGACATCCAGTGGTCAATCAACATGGAATTCAACATTGGATCAAGCAGGAATTGCTAAAATAACATCAAACTTTACCGACCAATCAAATGTTCAGTTTTACGGACATTCGGGTAGCTTATCAAATAATTTGATAATGACGATTAGAGGTGCTGGTAATGTGGGAATCGGAACAAGTCTTCCAACACAATTACTTTCAGTTGGTTCTACTAATTCATCTACAATCAAAAGAATATACGTCGCTGGACAATACAACTTCGATGGTGCTTACCTAAGTAATCTAAAATCTAATGGAGGTGCGAAATTAGAGTTAGTCGCACATACAAATACAACGAATTCTGCGGCATGGAGAATAAGCGTTGATCCAGATACGGATACTTCGTTCACACCAAACATTCCGGGTCAATCTTTAGTATTCTCTAGGGCAGCAGGTGTATCTAACTATTCACTTCTTCAATATTCGGCACCGGATATGATTATTACACAAGTGGGAAATGTCGGTATAGGAACAGCGTCACCTACACAGAAACTTACAGTATTTGGCTCGGTTCAAGCAAACAACTATTACTATCCAGATGGTGCATGGAGTGCACAAAGATATACATCGGGTGCAGAAGTAAGTAATACCAACTTCACCACACTATTCAATGTTACAACTGATAGATTATCTGGTGCAGTTAGAGTATCTTTTATGGGAACTACTGGATCTGCTGTAGTTAGTTCAGTAGTGGATATAGTTAGAAATCACTCAAAAGACATATATGTAGAGTCAAAATCTGGGATTTATACATTACTTACTTTAAGAATAATTACCTCAGACTCTGCTCCAGGTATTACAGGAGATTTCATGGTACAAGCGAAAACAAACGCTACTACATCTATGTTCTTGGCGATGGAAGTCTTTCCATTGAATAGTGAATCAATAACTTTTACAAGTACTCCAATTACTGATATACAAGCAGAGCTAATTCATACTTGTTGGCCAGGTTCTTACATATCTGGAACTGGAAACAATCCTGATATCGACGGAACATTAGCAATATCAGGATATATGGGAGTAGGAGTTACTTCTAGTGGACCTCAATCAAGATTACATGTGAATGGGTCTATGTTGATGGCATCTGGACTATCTAATTTATCTTCCAGACCTATCGTTGCACTAGGAACTACTGGATATGGAGAGATAAGAGCATATAGCAGTACCGGTGGAGTAACAGGTGACGACGGATTCCTTAGAATATCTGCAGGTGGTGGTTCAAATGCCAATGCAAAAACTTTTATAGATTTAACAGGAAACTCTTCTGTTACGGACATGGACAAAAATATCGTGGTTGGGACAAGAGGTGTGGAAAGAATGCGTGTCGACTCAAATGGTAATGTTTCTGTTGGTGTAGTGGATGAATCTCCATTTGTAAACACTTACGCAAAGTTCGTGTTAATGGGTACAAATAGTGTTGTTTATTCATCTACAGCATCTTATGGATTGTCAGACAATACCAACCACGGTCTTGTATCTACTATATACAACTTATCGAATGCTACTGGATCATATGCTGGTATCAAGCTTATAACGAGATTCAATGGTGCAAAAAAATGGGGTATGTATAATGTATCTAAAGGAAACATTTCTGCTGATTTGACATTTGGACATGGTGATGGTGATGCGATTGGAACAGAGGTTATGAGATTGACTGATGCAGGAAATGTTGCTATCGGATTGACAGGACCTAACGCTAGACTTAATGTGAAGGCAGATCCAGCACTTACTGGATCGACAGTCTTTAAAGTAGATGGTAATGTTGGTGAGTTGTTTACGGTCACTGATAGTTTAACAGGTTCTCTTATGTCGGTGAACGATATATCTGGATTACCAATACTTGAGGTTTTTGATGACAACACTATTTTGATGGGAGACTATCAAGCACCTTCATTATACACAACTACAAAATCAGTTGTTGCAATAGTTACAAACTATGTCATTTACCAGTTTGATGCATCTCTTTACACTTCGGTGTTCTTTGAGTATAATGTTCAAAACTCGACTAACCTAAGAGCGGGTACTATAATGGCAGTTTGGAACTCGGGTACCATTCAGTTCACTGAAACTTCTACGATGGACATAGGAAACACTTCACCAATAACCTTTGATGTGGTTCTTACAACAATATCAGGCGTTGTATATGTTCAATTTAGAACAAAAACATCCACATCAGGATGGACTATAAAATCTATAATAAGATCTATATAAAAAAGGCCTGTTCAAACAGGCCTTTTTTTATATATAATTTTTAATATATACAATAACTTATTTTGGAAAGTGAAAAAATAAAGTTTTTTAAATGGCAAATGAATTTTACGTCAGAAAAGGTCTGGCAATAGCAACTGCATCGGTTGCGACCGCGTCTGGTCCAACACAGGCAACTAAATACCTGGTGGTTGGTGATGACAATATAGTAAGATGGGCAACTGCTAGTGTTACTAGTGGTGTTTCGGGATCTAATGGATCTAATGGGACTTCGGGTACTTCGGGTACTTCAGGAACAAGAGGAACTTCTGGAACTTCTGGAACTTCCGGTGTAAATGGTGTAAATGGTGCACAGGGAGAATCCGCAGGAATACCTTACACATTCTCAACAAGCAGCCAACAGTCGGATCCAACTCCGGGCAATCTTAAATTTATCGGTAGTAATACATTATTGTCTACTTCACAGATATATATAGCTTACCTCGATTCGAACGGAAACAATAGAGGTACTTTTCTGAGACAAATGACAAGTGGTACATTGGTTTTAAAAAGCAACGCAAACTCTGGAACAAACTTTGCAACCTTTACAGTAACAGGATTGACTGACAACTTTGTTATTAGTTCACCAGGAACATCTTATGTTATACTAGCTATAGATACCTTAACTTTCCCACCAACGGGAGATTGGTTATTAAGTTCAACAGATTCAATTGTTGTTAGCTTTTCAAAAAGTGGTACATCTGGTACATCTGGTACTAGAGGAACTTCAGGAACAACGGGAACTTCAGGGACATCAGGTCTAACTGCAGATATGACCAGATCTTCAACCACTTCAAATGTATTGGGAACCGGTACAAAAACATTTACTTTTACGGTGAATTCTTCAAACTTGGGTTGGGTAGTTGGAACGAGACTAAGAGCATATAGTACTGCCACTCAATATATGGATGGTGCAGTAACTGCAGTTTCTTCATCCTCTGTTACGATATCTGCTGATTTTGTCGTTGGTTCAGGTACACTTACATCTTGGAGTTTATTTATAGTAGGTAATACGGGAACTTCTGGGACTAGTGGAACAGGTGGGACATCAGGAACTTCGGGTATAAATGGGTTACCGGGTAGTAATGGAACAGCAGGGACATCAGGAACATCAGGTTTGTTAGTATTAAGTGGAACAACAAATAATGGTGTTATAACATTGAATGGTTCACAACCAAATGGTAGTGTAGAATCAAATCTGACATTCGATGGTACAACAAACACACTTACATTGACTGGTAGTTTAGTTTTAAACACAGCAACTGCTAGTTCGGGAGTTTTCAGCCATTATTTTCAGGTTACGGTAAACGGAGTTTTGTTAAAAATACCTTTATATTATTAAAAGAAAAAAGAGAGCAACTGCTCTCTTTTTTTATATCAATGATTTTATTTCCATTATTTTATTGTCGATTTCATATGAAAGTGACACACAATCACCTCTAAGTTCTCGAAGTTTTGAGGAGTATCCTTCTTTTTTGAGTGCATCATCTATTGAAACAATTTCATCATTTATGACTTCTTTCAATTTTATCAAATCACTAATAACATCTTGTTTTACATCAATCAAAAGGTCTTTATAGTAAGGATTTGATAATAAAATATCTTTGTATAAAGAAATGTTGAATCCTTTGACTATGAATGTTAAACATGAAAGTATTTCATCTTCGGTTCTACACGATTTTAATTCTGATATTGCTTTGTCAAACTCCTCTTTACTCTTACTCATTTATCTATCACTTAATTCTCTCTTCGCATCTCTGTCAATATCGCGATTTTTGATGTCTTCTTTTTTGTTCCAAAGTTTTTTACCTTTACAGACACCAATTTTTAATTTTATTAAATTATTAGAAACAAACACTTCCAATGGAATAATAGTAGTGCCCACAGTTTGTATGAGCTTCTCAATTTTGTTTATTTCCTTTCTGTTCAAAAGAAGTTTTTTTTCTCTGTTTTCGTCGTGTTTGTCCAACATGTGAGATTGTTTGTATTTTGCAACCTTCATGTTTTTGATAAACAACTCACCATTCTTTATGTAAACAAAAGAATCTTTGATGGTTACATCACTTCTTCTAATTGACTTAACCTCATTACCAACAAGTATTATACCAGCGTCAAACGACTCTAGAACCGAATACTCAAAGTATGCTTTTTTGTTAGTTGTTATTTTCATAGTTACAAATGTACTTATAATCCTTTAGATTTTCAAGCGAAACTGATACATTATCTCTTTCAAATCTGTTTTTTACTATATTTATCTTTTTTCCTTCTATCACATATACCAAGTCTGCCATATACAAAGTTCTTGATCCACCCGTGAACGACGGTATTTCTCCCATAGGGTTCGAATTTACCGGCGATAGAATAACCAGCTTATATTTTGTCTCCACTATCTCTTTTCTCATTTTTTCAACAAACTCTGATATCGATCTGGAAATAACCATATCACTTAAATCTTTGTGTCTCTTAAAATTTGATAGGTCAACCACCACAAACTTCATGTTTGAAATAGAACTACCTTCTAATACAAAATCAATCTTATTCTCTCTTACCTTTTGTTTTAAAGAACTGATAACAGAAAAAGACGAATCAAATTCAAAAATCTCAATATGAGGTAGTTTTGAAATAAATTCGTCTTTGATCCGTTCATCCTGGAACTTATAGCCAACAATAGTAAGATTCGATTCATTCATAAAATCGAATATTTGTTCTATTGACATAGTTTTTTAGTTTAGTTGTCTTTCTACAAAATCCGTCAATTTTTCTTTTGTAACGGAACCTACAAGTTTTTCTACAACACCATTTTCATCTTTAACCAACTCTCCATTTTTATAAAGAAGAATAGTAGGAATGTTTCTAACACCGAGATTTGCAACGATATCTCTATTGTCATCTGCGTTTAACTTACCAACTGATAATTTCCCATAATATGTATTTGAAATTTCATCAACAATAGGGGAAATCATTTTACATGGTCCACACCATGGAGCCCAAACATCAACCAAAGTTAATTCATTTTTTGTGAATTCCTCAAAGTTTTCTGTATTTAATTCAGTAACGTATGCAATCATTTTATTTTTTTTATTTTTTGTTTTATTTATATAAAACATGTTTAACAAAGTTTGCTTATCCTAAAATATTACCAACTTTGTTTCGTGTATCGTTAATAATATCCTTTCTAACGCTCAGTTCCAAAAGAAGTTGGTTACATTCATCATCCAAATCTACATAAAGACTTGAGTTTCCTTTTTCAAGTATAGATATCGCGATTATAGGATCTTCTTTATAGATATCCAATAATTTTTTAACCAAAGAAAGTTGTTGAGAAATCTTCATTCCTTTGAGTCCCTCTATAGATTTAGGAGCGTAGTTACCAAGTCTTCTAAGTAAGTCAAGATCTTCTTTAGAAACCTCCATATCTACATATCCACAATCGGTGTAGAAGTAGTAAACTTTTTCCCATATCTTTTCCATTTCAGTTCCAAACACATTTCTCATATAGAAAAGAAAGTCCTTTGAGGTATGTAGATTTCGCAAATTTTCATCGTTGAAGATATTGCAACTTTCTAAAAATGAAATAATCTCATAGTCTTTACTTTCATATTCCTTTACTGGTAGGAAGTAGTCAGTGTTCGTAAGACCATACAACTCCGTATCGACATTTTTGTGCAGCTTTAGAAATTCCTCAATCTCCTTATCTCTTTCTATTTTAAAGTAAGTTTTCAGTAAATCTTTATTTTGATTGAAAAGTTCAAAATATCTTTCTTTAAATCTGAGTTTATTCACATCGGAAAACTGTCTAGACAAACAATAAGAGATGAGTTTAAACTCAATCTCATCAAGTTTTGCATTGAGTTCTTTACTTTTCTTTGCAATTCTTATGGCGGTGTGAGAAGGGGTCTGTATGTTACAAATCTTCAACTCACCTGTTTTCAAAAATTCTTCAAAGTCTTTTGTGATGTAGAATTTGTCCTCTTCGATTGAATATCCTACTCTGGTTGCATTTATATCAAATGAGTTAAGGATTATACCTTGTTCATCTGTGGATGCCTTATATCCAATTTCGTTGAATATTCCTTTCTTTTCGGAAGAAGTTATTGTATAGAAATCTTTGGTATAACTGTTCCAACACATTCCTGTGTAGTCTTCATAGTATCTAATATCTTCTTCTTTGAAACGAAAAAGAGAATCCTCTCTACTTATTTCTTCTTGATTATCAATTTTTCCTTCAAAAAGAAATATATCAATATCATTCACAATTGCCGGGTTTCCGGAATGTAATTCCCAGATTGTATTGGCCAAAGAGCCCCCTGCCAAAAATCCCTTTTGAGGTAGGCCCCATTTTGATTTCAATATGTCTAAGGCTTTTCTGGCTAGGATCTCAGTTTCCATCTTAATCTAATATTTCGTCAATTACTCCCAATTCTTTTGCTTCTTTCGCAGTCATGAACCAATCAATTTTGTTTTCCAAAACTTTTTTAAGTTTCTTCTTTTCAATTTTGGTTTTCTCCATAGTATATTCCTCGATATTCTTTTGTAGTCTTTTTGCTTCTTCGACTCTTTCTTCCATGTCTTGAACTTTTCCAAATGCACCAGAAGAAACCTGGTGATACAATGGAGTAGACATTTTGTGTGCGAATCTTTTGTGTCCAGCGATTAGTATTAAGAATCCGCAGCTCATTGCACAACCCGTTACGATGGTGTGTATAGGTGTTTTACTTCTTTCCATTACAGATAGAAGACCAAAACACTGATATACTGCACCACCATAGGAGTCAATGTATATCTTGATTGGTTTAGGTTTGTATTCAATACCATAAACCGAATACATCTTTTTAAGATGTTTGTCATCCTCGTTTATCTCGATTATGCTTTTTGTAAGATCTCCAATAGAAGACTGGTCCACTTGCTTAGTGAAGTAGATGTTTCTTTCTTTTGGCAACTGTATGTTTGTAGCCATTTCTTTTTAAGTTTAAAGTTAGTAAATTAAAGGTACATTTCGTCTATCTGCTTAAACTCAACTTCAGTTTCCTTTACAAGAATGGCTCTTCCATTTCTTATTTGAGATTTGATTGTGCTTAAGTTTTTTCCTAATGTATCGGATATGTCTTTGTAAGACATTCTTTTAATCTCACGCATTTCAATAACACTTTTGTATGGTTCTTTAAGAGAATCAATGTGTTTTTTCATTATTTCCGCTTTTTTATCTTGAACATCATGAAACACAACATCACTTTCTTCTTCAGTGATAAAGTCTTTCATAGTAGTTCCTTCGTCGTCATATTCTACGTCTAATGAAATACTCTTTTTGTCGTTTTTAATGCTTTGAAGTGCGAGATTTTTTGCTATAGTGAATAGCCAGGTTGAGAATTGTGCTTTTTCGACATCGTATTTGTCTATTTTCTCGAATGCGGTCATGAAAGAGTCCGTCGAGATATCCTCAGCTTTTTGAGGATCATTACACATTTTTGATGTGTAGTAGATTAACTTTGGGTAGTACTTCTTGTATAATGTAGAGAAGTCTTTTCCTGTTCTTTCTACGAAGATTTTTTCTTGATCACTGAATAAGATTGCTTTTGATTCCATTTTATTGCTTTTTATTTTTAGTCAACTTTCGTTGATTGCTTGTTATTTATTAAATTTTATTGCCTCCTATGATATAATATCCTTTATTATATCAAAATATATATTAAAAGTTTAGTTCTGTGCAATAAAATTTTGTCAAAAACATGGCATTTGTATAGAACTTTTATCATATTCCTATATACTCCAGTTTTTTATTCCGGTCTTCTGCTATAAGGTCGGAAAAAGCGTTGTCATAATATTCATTGAGAATTTTTAGATTAGAAAATACACTGTTCTTTTCCAAGAAATTCTCAATGTAAAAAGGTTGGTTGTTCATTGTCCACTCAACAGCATCTTTAGTAGTCGATATGTTTGGAGAATTCCATTTATTTTCAACTATGCTAGACCCATCAAAATTCGGAAAAGAGTTACCCATTCCATTTACAAAACCTTTCTTAATTTTTAGATGTAAATCACCTGTCAATAGGCTACCTATTGAACGATTTTGTAGTCCTTCTTTTATTATGTCGGTGATTTTCTTACCGGTCTGCATGAACTTAAACTCTCCATTTATCAAAACAAAAAACCAAAATCTTTCTCCGATGTTCGAAGTTTTGTTCGATTTATTTACAAATCTTTCGTTGTACCAGATTCTTTTCAGATAGTTAGACTGGTCGTATATGAACCTTCCGTCTAGATAGACGAATCCGGTCTTTATTAAAGGACAGAAAGTTCCATCCTTTCTAAGGATAGGAAGTATCTTTACTATGTCTCCGTCTTCGGGTTTATAAAATTCTATCATATTCCTATTGATTTTAGTTTTTCATTTCTTATTTCCAATTTGTCTAATTTCCAACTAAGTAAAATATGTTGAATATTTTTTACTCCTTTTTCTTTCCAATAATTGATGGAATCTTCGGAAAATCGAGCCTCTGTATTGGTGAACTTGAACGCCCTGAATTTAATCTCGAAATTCTTCAAAAAGTCTTCTGTAAGCCACTTCATAAAAGATTCCAAAACCTTCTGCTCTTCTTTGTAGTCTTCATCTAGCTCTTCCTCTTCCTCGTCTGTAAGATTTCCATAGAAACCTTCCTGTAT
>JACCDX011775195.1_pt1 | contig 10473 bp, 11 predicted proteins | sample 7449681 | NCBI WGS metagenome assembly JACCDX01 (sample SAMN15323450, study PRJNA562643) | freshwater metagenome | isolation source: river surface water | place: USA:Blue River Watershed | collected 2017-08-18
CCTTTGCATGGCGGATCAGCAATGACAGCCCCACTAACCTGCTCAGGTCCGGATGCATCGCTTTTTGATGCGGTCGGGGATTCGAACTAATGACTTGCGTCTGAGAACGCCCGATAGCTGGGTTCCGGGGGCCAGGGTATTGAAAACCGTTCCGTACTTCTTGACGTTGTCGTGCAGCAGAACCAGCCGGCGATCCTCTTCATCCGTGTCAATCACGATTTCGTAATTGATCGACTCCATGCGAGGTGGTACGTCTTGGCGCACACCGTCCACCGAGACCTCAACGCCCCGAAGCTGAAACTTCAAGATCGGCACTACTCGCTCAATGCCCTTAATGATGCAGGCGCTCAGTGCTGCCAGCAGCAACTCCGCCGGATTGAACGCATCAGGATTGCCTGCCAAATCCGTGTCGAGGTTCATCGTGGCGCGCTTGCAGGTCGCCTGACTGTGGTGGCTATCGACCCGGACTGTGCAGACCTGGAACCGCATCTAGACGGGTGCTTCGCCCTCGGTGCCATTGCTCTGGGTAGTAAATGTCATCCCGAATCCCTTTATTGCTTCAAGTCCAGATGACGCGTGATTCGCCCTGTCGCCTTAAGGCAGGGATCGACGCACCCCGTCATCTACGATTGGCTCGCCATCCTCCTTTGTGAACGGCGGCAGCGCGCCTACTGGCAGGATCTCCAGCACAGTTTCCGACGGGCGGCATAGCTTGGTGCCCAAGGATGTCACCACAACGGGGCGGTTCATCAGGATGGGGTGCTGCCCTATGAAGTCCAACAACTGCTCATCGGACCATTTGGGATCAGATAGGCCAAGTTCTGCGTAAGGCGTCCCCTTCTCCCTTAGCAGGGCGCGCAGCGGCTGCCCGGTAGCGGCGACCAGTTCTCGCAATTTATACTTGGGTGGAGGCGTCTTGAGGTACTCAATGATGGTCGGCTCAAGACCGGCGTGACGAATGAGCGCGAGCACATTACGAGATGTGCCGCAGGCGGGGTTGTGATAGATCGTGACACTCATGCGCGGGCTCCCAGGGTGGGTTGCTCGTACCAGTTCTGGCTCCGATTGACCACCGCTACCACCGCCAGCATCACAGGCACTTCGATCAAGACTCCCACCACAGTGGCGAGCGCCGCTCCCGATTGGAAGCCGAACAGGCTGATGGCAGTGGCCACTGCAAGTTCGAAGAAGTTACTGGCTCCGATCAGCGCCGACGGGCCAGCTACGCAGTGCTGGACACCCAGCCGACGGTTCAGCCAATAGGCCAGGCCAGAGTTCAAAATCACCTGGATCAAGATCGGCACCGCCAGCAGTGCAATCACCACCGGCTGCGCCAGAATCGCTTCGCCCTGGAACGCAAAAAGTAGCACCAGGGTCGCCAGCAGGGCCGATATCGAGAAGGGCCCAAGACGGGCCGCGATAGCCTCGAAGTGCCCCTTTCCGCGCGCAAGCAAGGCTTTGCGCCAGAGTTGGGCCAAGATAACCGGCACGACGATGTACAGGCCCACGGAGGTGAGCAACGTATCCCACGGTACGGTGATGGACGAAAGCCCCAGCAGCAGGGCGACGATGGGAGCGAAGGCCACGACCATGATGCTGTCGTTTAGCGCCACTTGCGATAGCGTGAAGTACGGGTCTCCCTTACAGAGTTGGCTCCACACAAACACCATCGCCGTGCAGGGTGCAGCGGCCAGCAGGATCAGGCCGGCGATGTAGCTGTCGATCTGGTCCGCTGGCAGCCAAGGGGCGAAGACCTGCCGGATGAAGATCCAGCCAAGCACTGCCATTGAAAAGGGCTTGACCGCCCAGTTTACGAACAGGGTGACGCCTATGCCACGGGCATGCGCCCTGACCTGCCCCAGCGCCGAGAAGTCGATCTTCAGCAGCATGGGGATGATCATCACCCAGATCAATATGCCTACCGGCAAATTGACCTTGGCCATCTCCAACGCAGCAACGGCCTTGAATACGCCCGGCAGCCATTGACCCAGCGCTACACCAGCGACGATGCACAAGGCCACCCACAAGGTGAGGTAGCGCTCAAAAAAACTGATCGCAGGCTTTGCGACGGCAGGAGATGGGGGGGCAAGGTCAGTCATTGAGAGTCTGGAAGAAAATCAATTATTCAAGTATCATTGAATTATGAACGAAAAAACTGCTGTTGTCGCACTCGCTGCTCTAGCCCAGGAAGCACGACTGCGGATCTTCCGAGCACTGATCGGAGCAGGTCCAGAGGGTCTGACGCCTTCGACCCTCGCGGCCATGCTCGGACTGACCGGGTCAAACCTGTCCTTCCACCTGAAGGAATTGGCGCGCTCGGATTTGGTTACCGTTGAGCGCGACGGGCGCCAACTGTTCTACAAACCCAACCTTGACCACATGAATGGCCTGGTGAGCTACTTGGTAGACCACTGCTGCCAGGGCCAAGACTGCTCACCTTCTCCCAAGCGAGCCAAACAATGTGGCACTACCACCTGCTGACAAGGACCCCACTATGAAACGCTTTCACGTCCACACACACGTGCAGGATCTTCAGGCCAGCATCACCTTCTATTCCCGATTGTTCGCAGCCGAGCCTGTGCGGGTCGAGTCCGATTACGCCAAATGGATGCTGGAAGATCCGCGCATCAACTTCGCGATCTCCACGCGGGGCGACAAGCCCGGCATTGACCATTTGGGCTTTCAGACCGATACGGAAGAAGAACTGACGGAGTTGAAGGCGCGTGCTGCAGCCGCCGGCACGACATTGCTCGATGAGGGCGAGACCACATGCTGCTACGCCCGTAGTGATAAACACTGGATTGTTGATCCCCAAGGGATCGCATGGGAGCACTTCCACACGCTGGGCAACATTTCGGTATTCCGGGAAGGCGAGACTGCAACTGGAACTTGCTGTGCGCCAACAGAAGCCCCACGAGCCACAGCGTGCTGTGCGCCAGCCGCTAGACCCTCGCAAGCCGCTCAGACGAGCGGAGGTTGCTGCACCCCTTCCCCGGGAAGCAAATCAGCCTGCTGCTGACAGCAGCGGTTGATCGCCCACAGCCGTGGGCAGACCGCACCCAGCGTTAAGCAGCGCGCTTGTGTCGCATAAATGTCATATTTTGCAACAATAATTCAATAAACATTGAAATTAAACTTGGAGAGTTGAGATGAAAGTCGGAATCAACGGCATGGGACGAATGGGGCGTCTGGCACTGCGCGCCGCCTTTGGGGCAATCGATCGCCCTGACCATGACCCTCGCGAGGGCAACCGACTGGAGGTTGTGCATCTCAACGAAATCAAAGGTGGTGCGGCAGCAACGGCCCATCTGATCACCTTCGACTCGGTGCAGGGTCGATGGAAGGCCGACATCGCAGCGGAGGGTGAGAACGCAATCCGCATCGGGGAACGGCGGCTGTCCTTCAGTTCGCACGGCACTTGCGCAGAGATTCCCTGGGGCGACTTGGGCGTGGATGTCGTGCTCGAATGCACCGGCAAATTCCTCACCCCCGAGACTCTGCAAGGCCACCTGGACCGAGGAGCTAAGCGCGTGATCATCGCGGCGCCCGTGAAAGTGGGCAACGTCCTCAATATCGTGGTCGGCGTCAACGATCATTTGTATGAACCGGCCCGTGACCGCATCGTGACAGCGGCCTCCTGCACGACGAACTGCCTGGCCCCAGTCGTGAAGGTGGTTCATGAAGCCATCGGTATCCGCCACGGCCAGATCACCACCCTGCACGACCCGACCAACACCAACCTGGTGGTCGACGCTCCCCATAAAGACCTGCGACGCGCCCGCAGCGCCATGGTCAATCTGGCGCCCACCACAACCGGCAGCGCCACCGCCATCGCGCTGATCTACCCCGAACTGAAGGGCAAGCTCAATGGGCATGCCGTGCGGGTGCCGGCGCTCAATGCATCGCTCACGGACTGCGTTTTCGAGTTGCAACGCTCCGCCACGGCCGAAGAGGTCAACGCCCTGTTCAAGGCGGCCTCCCAACCCGGCTCGCCGCTGGCGGGCATCCTGGGCTACGAGGAGCGTCCTCTGGTCAGTTCGGACTACGCACGCGATACGCGCAGTTCCATCGTTGACGCCTTGTCGACCATGGTGACTGACGGCACGCTGCTCAAGGTCTATGCTTGGTACGACAACGAGATGGGCTATGCCACCCGCATGGTCGACTTGGCCTGTCACCTCGAACGCGTGGGCATCTGATGAATCAGGCCGAACGCAACTACGCCATCGTCACGGCGTCCTACTGGGGGTTCACTCTCACCGATGGCGCGCTACGGATGCTGGTGCTGCTGCACTTCTACCGACTCGGATACTCGCCCTTCACGCTGGCCTTCCTGTTCCTGCTCTACGAAGCTGCCGGTGTACTCGCCAATCTAATCGGGGGCTGGCTGGCCACGCGTTATGGCATTGCCCGCATGCTCACCGTGGGTCTGGTGACGCAGATCAGCGGCTTCACGCTGCTGTCGCTGCTCGATCCGGGTTGGACTGTCACGATGTCGGTTGCGTGGGTGGTGCTGTCGCAGGGCGTATGCGGTGTGGCCAAGGACTTGACCAAAACAGCCAGTAAGTCAGCCATCAAGGTCACGCAAGCGCAGGCCAAAGAACAAGGCGCGGGTCAGCTTTTTAATTGGGTGGCATGGTTCACCGGCAGCAAAAACGCCATGAAGGGCGTTGGATTTTTCTTGGGCGGCCTGATGCTCCAGGCGCTTGGCTTCCAGGGCTCGCTGTGGGCGATGGCCGGATTGTTGGCACTGGTGCTCGTTGGCGTGATCACGTCCTTACCGCCCATGATGGGCAAAAGCAAGGCATCGAAATCAGCCAAGGAACTGTTTGCCAAGAATGCGGGTATCAACGGATTGGCGGCTGCGCGGGTGGCGCTGTTCGGCGCGCGCGACGTCTGGTTTGTCGTGGGCGTACCGGTCTTCCTTTATTCGGTAGGCTGGACTTTTCCGATGGTGGGTGGTTTCGTTGCAGCCTGGACCATCGGCTACGGCCTGGTGCAGGCACTTGCACCCCAGATCGTTAAACGAAGTTTGGATGGTCTGACCCGCGAGGTGCCTGCAGCACGCTGGTGGTCTGCGGTCCTTGCTGTCGTGCCGATGGCACTGGCCGGCGCGGTGGTGGCTCAAGTGCCTCACCTGGAATGGGTAGTGGTGGGTGGTCTGGGACTGTTCGGCTTCGCATTCGCCGTCAACTCTTCAGTTCACTCTTACCTGGTACTGGCCTACGCCGGCTCCGAGAAGGCTGCTGAGGATGTGGGTTTCTATTACGCCGCAAATGCGCTCGGGCGGTTTTTCGGAACTTTGATGTCGGGCTTGCTCTATCAATGGGGCGGCCTGCTCTACACGCTGCTGGGCTCTGCCGCAATGCTGGTGGTGTGCTGGCTCGTCACTCTCAACTTGCCCACTCAAAAGCCCGAATCCATTGCCTACACGGCCTAAGTGAACTTCAAAGCGATCAAGAAAGAGCCCCTATGACGCGTCATTTCAACGTACTCTTCATTTGTACCCACAATTCGGCCCGCAGCATCATGGCCGAAGCCATCCTCAATCAAATGGGACGTAATCGTTTCAAAGCGTTTAGTGCGGGAAGTCAGCCTGCAGGGCAAGTTCATCCGCTGGCCATTGAGTTACTCGAACGCAACAAGATGAACACGAGCGGCGTTAGAAGCAAGAACTGGGATGAGTTTGCTCAATCAGACGCTCCCACTATGGACTTTGTACTCACGGTCTGCGACAAGGCTGCGGGTGAAGTATGTCCCGTCTGGCCAGGGCAACCCATGACAGCTCACTGGGGTGTGGAGGACCCCTCCTCGGTGGAGGGTACGCTGGAAGAGCGCAAAAAGGCCTTCTCCAACGCCTTCATGATGCTCAACCGTCGCATTGCAATTTTCCAAAACCTGCCGTTCGACAAACTGGACAAGCTCTCGCTTCAAAGCGAACTGCGAAACATCGGATTGGTTCGCAACCTAGGCAACTAATCGGCCGGTGTTTCATCACATCGTCACATCCGTAGGCAATCATTTCCGCTACATCTCAGGAGTGGAAAATGCCCAAAGATTTTTCGACGATGGAGGACAGCAATCAATCCTCCAACCTCTCAATTCATGAAGTCTCGAATCCTTCCCGACGCCAGATTTTGAAGGGCGGGTTCGCTGGAGCAGTTACCGGACTACTTGCCCCTCTTTCCAGCGTGGCCGCGCTTCAAGGCTGTGCGAGTTTGGGAAGCCAAAGTGGTTTGATCGGTTTTAAGTCAGTTCCGGCGACTCAGGTTGATGGGTTGCTTGTTGCTGAAGGGTACACCGCCACCCCGGCCTTCATGTGGGGCGAGTCCGTGGGTATGCTTGGCTCCATGCCTGAGTGGAAGGCCGATGCCAGCAACAGTGCCGCGGACCAGGAAGTCCAGATCGGCATGCACCACGACGGCATGCATTTCTTCCCGCTGGACGGCAGCAAGCGCGGCCTGTTGGTCATCAACCACGAGTACACCGATGACGGGCTCCTGCACCGGGACGGCATGGAGACCTGGACCGCAGAGAAGGTGCGCAAGTCGATCGCCGGCCATGGCGTGAGCGTGATCGAAATCGAGGATCGCAATGGCCAGTGGGGCGTGGTTCGCCCTTCGCGCTACGCGCGCCGCATCACGGCGGCTACACCTATGGCGATCTCCGGCCCGGCTGCGGGCCATGCGATGATGCGCACCGCCGCTGATCCGGCAGGCACCCGAGTGCTGGGCACGCTAAACAACTGTGCTCACGGCTACACGCCCTGGGGCACATATTTGACCTGCGAGGAGAACTGGGCGTTTTACTTCAACGGACGTGATAAGCCAACGCCCCACGAAGCACGCTGGGGATTGCGTAAGGACGGACGGGGCTATCGCTGGCACGAACACGAAGCACGTTTCGACGTCAACAAAAACGAGAACGAACCAAACCGATTTGGCTGGGTGGTCGAAATCGACCCCATGGATCCCACCAGCACACCGATCAAGAGAACGGCACTGGGCCGCGCGGCACATGAGGGGGCATGGGTTACCCAAACCAAGGACGGCCGTGCAGTCGTCTACATGGGCGAAGACGCCCAATTCGAGTACATCTACAAGTTCGTCAGCCGCGACCGGATCAAATATGGTGGCTATGCAGCCAACAAAGACCTCCTCGATCATGGAACCCTGTATGTCGCTAAGTTCAATGGCGACGGGTCCGGCGAATGGCTTGAAGTCACTCACGGCAAAAACGGCTTAACGGCTGAACGCGGGTTCACGAACCAGGGTGAAGTTGTCATCAAGGCCCGCCAAGCGAGTGACCACCTTGGTGCAACCAAAATGGATCGCCCGGAATGGATTGCCATCGATCCAAAGTCAGGCGAGGTCTATTGCACGCTGACCAACAACACGCGCCGAGGCGCCGACAAACAGCCTGTGGCCGATGCTGCGAACCCGCGCGGCAACAACACCATGGGAAACATCATTAAGTGGAAAGAGTCGGGCGACTTCGACGGCGTTCGCTTCAACTGGAGCCACTTCGTGATGGCGGGTGACCCCGCTAACAAGCGGTCCGAGGCCAAAGGCAATGTCAAGGGGGATGTCTTCGGAAGCCCGGATGGCCTATGGTTCGATGAGCGCGGCGTGCTTTGGATCCAGACCGATGCTCACGCGACTAACATGTACAAGGACGACTACGCAGGCGTTGGCAGCAACATGATGCTTGCAGCAGATCCTCGTACCGGTGAAATCCGGCGATTCCTGGTTGGCCCGGTCAATTGCGAAGTCACTGGCGTCGTGTGTACCCCGGACATGCGCACTATGTTTGTGAACATCCAGCATCCGGGCGAGTCCCCGACTGATCGCAGCGATCCTTCAGATCCGTCTAAGTATTCGACCTGGCCCTCAGGCCGGAAGGGAGAAAGACCCCGCAGTGCAACAGTCATCATTCGCAAAAAAGATGGCGGCATCATCGGCACTTAAACGCGCTTAATTTGCGCATGGCGGGGACTAGCGCTTGAGTTATCCGTCGTGATGAATCAGCAATTCAGTTGCCTCCCTCCTGACAATCAAGCCAGGCAGCACCCTGCCCCCACCGTACACCCACCGCCTCAGTTCCGAGGCGGCACCTGGCCAATCCCTCTGGTTCACCCGGCGCCGCAGGGTTGATGTCTGCAAACGACCGGCACCGAGATTGAAGGTGAAGTCAACAACCAATAGAAATTTGGGATGGTGGGGGTACGGTGGCGGTTGGTTGGATTTGAGGAAAGTCGAAGGGGGATTGGGGGGTGTTTGACCCTCGACCATGAATTGCCAACCACTTCGCTCTTTGGCATGCTCAATGGTATGCCAAAATAAAAATGCGGTTGGAACGGGATAATCAATCGTGTTTAGTGATGGCGTCATCCCCCGTTAATGGGGAAGAGCCCATAAAAATGCGCCCGAAAGGCGCATGAATGCTCGATACCTGGCGGAGAGAGAGTCTACTCGTGAGTCGATAGACCCTTGATCACTCTTGATCAGTCTTGAGCAGACTTGGATCACAAAAATCTCATTTCATAGACGGAAAAGCGGAAATATCTAATTCAAGTCTGTCGCAAATTTGGTCAAAGCTCTATCGTGCTCATCAACACCGCTCAAGACCAATCACGGTTCTTGCGTGGTGAATTTTGGGGGAATTTCACGAGAACGCCTATGCCCATCACACTGACCAATGCATTCGTTAAAAGCATCAATAAACCTGGCCGATACACTGATGCAAGTACTCGGGGCCTAAACCTTCAAGTCAAAAATGACCGTTGGAAGTACTGGACGTTCCGATATGTCGAGCTGGGCAAGAGAAAAGACATCAGTTTGGGGGCCTATCCTGAGGTCACCATCAAGAGCGCGAGAGCTAAAGCAACAGAGCTAAGGTCCCGACTCAACAAAGGGGACCTGGCTCTTTCAACCCAAAGAATGGAAACGTTTCCACGAAAACAACCTTCAACCCCGGTTCTCTTCAAGGCCTTTGCCGCTGAATGCATTGAAGCAAAGCGAGGCGAATGGAGAAATCCAAAGCATGCGGCCCAGTGGACATCAACGGTTGATCGTTTTGCAAACCCAATCATTGGCAACAAGTCGCTACAAGATATCAACATGGATGACATCTTGAAAATTCTGACTCCCATATGGCACTCAAGAACAGTCACTGCGGAACGTCTGAGAGGTCGACTTGAATGGATCTTTGCATCTGCCATAACCAGAAAGTTGCATAGCGGACCCAATCCAGCGGCTTGGCGTGGCTTACTTGAAACAATTTTGCCGCGACCCACAAAGATAAAGACGCAAAATCATCATGCTGCCCTTCCCTACAAGGACGTCCCCTCTTTTTTAGCAAAGGTCAGAGAGATGGATGGCATTGCCCCATTGGCTCTTGAGTTTTTGATCTTGAATGCCTCCCGGACTGGCGAGGTCATAGGGGGCTTGCGATCTGAAATCTCAGAGGAAAAACTGTGGGTCATTCCAGGTCAGAGGATGAAGGCCGGCAAGGAACATCGCATCCCACTGGGTAAGCGATCTTTAGAGATTTTGGAAGTCAGCAAGGCATTTGATCCAAAAAGCAACTACCTTTTCTCCCAGCACGGAAGGCCCATCTCTAACATGGCAATGATGATGGTGATTCGCAGGCTAGGATACAAAATTACGGCGCACGGCTTCAGATCGTCTTTTCGTGACTGGGTCTCGGAGGAGACGCATCACTCGCCTGAAGTAGCCGAAAAAGCACTTGCGCACACCATTACAAATAAGGTGGAAGCTGCTTATCGCAGGGGAGATTTGCTAGAACCGCGCCGAAGGCTACTGGCCGATTGGGAATCCTACTGTTTGACTGGATATTGGGAAAAATTTTCAAATATTGGGCAAAGGAGAGCAGTATGAGTAAAAACTTTAAAGACCAGCCAGCTACCTTGAAGACAAATCACTCAACCCTAAAATTGGAATCGTTACCAGGGAAAAAATATCGTTCTGGCAAGGTTGTGCAGACTAAAGCGAAGGGCCAAGATATCAAATATCGAAGTAATTTCATCCACAACTTAACAGTTCAGTTACTGAGTGCACTTTGGACTAGAAAAATTGAAATTGAAAGCATCTGGGAAAAAAATCTGGTGCCAGTCGAGCTTTTGAAGGATATCAACACAGTATTTGAGCAAGCATTTTCAGCTACAGACCACGTCTTTGAGCACAAGTCTATAGGCGCCCCTCCTTCCCTACAAACAGCAAAAAAGCTTCTGAAGCACGTAGAAGTCTTTGAACAGTGCATCTACGAAAAACACGATCTCTCGACGGACTGTGCCCAATGGGCAACAGAGTTGTGCCTGGACATGAAACACTACGTACAACAAATCAACATGGCTTATGGGGTCGTCAATACAAACGTTGAACGGGTTCTTCGCCCTCAAGGAAGACCAACGAACTTCTTAGCCAAGGATACATTTTGGAATTTGGTTAAAGA
>JACCDX010047305.1_pt1 | contig 10471 bp, 5 predicted proteins | sample 7449681 | NCBI WGS metagenome assembly JACCDX01 (sample SAMN15323450, study PRJNA562643) | freshwater metagenome | isolation source: river surface water | place: USA:Blue River Watershed | collected 2017-08-18
ATGGAAGACAAACAAGAAGCTGCAAATTTACTCTCTAAAGTTCGTATAAAGTTAGAAGATATATGTAATTCAATGAAAAAGAAATATCCCGATGATGAATCTGTTAATAGAATGGTGTCTAAATTCAATCCAGAAAATATCACTGAAGCTGGAAAGAATAATAAATATACATCTTATTCAGTAAATAAGGGTGAAAAGTTGGTATTTTGTATAAGACAAAAGAATAAAACGGAGGATTTAGTGGATGAGAATACAATAACATTTGTGGCTATACATGAATTAGCTCATATAATGACAAAATCAGTGGGACATACAGAAGAATTTTGGAGTAATTTTAAAAGATTATTAAAAGAAGCAGTGGCTATAGGAGTATATACAAGAGAAAATTATACAAATGATCCAAGAGAGTATTGTGGAATTCAAGTGACGGATTCACCATTAGATAATAATTAAATTTGGTAATAAAGATATTTTTTTTATATAAATAAAATGTAGGATTAGATATATTTTATAATGAGTGGTATATGTCAAGTAGCTTATATAAGACCTGTATTTATGGTTGAAAAATTATCTAGATTTTCTAATGCACCAGGATATACTAATTATGTTTTTGTATTTGTTGGTGAACAGGAGAGAGAAATGCGTGAAAAAATAGAGGGAAAATATTGGAAGAATGATAAAAAAAAGAGTTCAAATTATAAAGAGATTGTAAGAAGATTTGGTGAAGATTTGATTAAGAAATGGAACAAATTATCCGATAAAAAGAAAGAATTGGTTTTTATTTATAATTGGATTATGTTAAATGATAATTTAAATACTTTAAAAAAGAAGATTTTTTTATATTGTAGTAATCCTGAAAAGAAACAATATATGATACCTCAAAATCAAGAATTATGGATTCAAGTAAAAGATGAAAAGAGTAAATACAAAATGTTAGGTTATAAATTTATTGATAAAAACAGTGGTTTAACACTTGATGTTAAGCCACATATTTATGATAATATTGAAATTGATAACGATTTTTTAATGCAAAATGAGATTATGCAAATGAATAATAATGAAGTGAATAATTCACAAAAGGATCTTTTAAAGAAAGATTATCGTATTGAAGCAGATGAGAATTATTATTTATTATATGATTTATTTGATAATGAAAATGTTGTATCAAACACTATATATGTATCAGATGTTATGGAAGAATTCTTATTTTTATTAAAAACGGGTAAATGGAGTAAAACAGATAAAGTCAAAAATGAACAATTAGAAAAAGGTTATTTAAGACGTTATTGGCCAAATTTTAATTTAGAAACACCACGTCGTTTAGACAAAATGCAGATTCTTATGAATGAAGTCAAAAAGATTTATGATAAAGAGAATTATATTATTAAATTAATGGATAATTTAGTTATTGAAGACGGTATCTTTCAAGATTGTTCTATAACAACTGTCAAATTTAATATTAATTCTGATACTAATACTAATTTATTAAATGATGATGAAGAAGATTATGGTAATGAAGATATTGATTTAATGGTAAATCCTGGTGAAAAAGAAGTTGAATTTGTTGATTTATATCAAATATTTGATTATTTAAGAGAAAAAAGAATTGGTGATGATATACCTTTTATTAAATATGGTGAAGTAACTATTGATGATCCTTTTATGGTTATATCTTTACAAGCTGTTAATGATAATCGTGTATCTAAAAAGTTTTTAATGGAATGGGTTGGTTTAGGTAAAGATGATGAAAGACGTTATAATGGTTTACAAATTAAAAAATTCTTAAAAGTTATAAATGAAGAATATAAATATATAACTATTAAATTATCCAGAAATGGTCGTGTAACAATGAATTTTAGTTTTAAAGAAGATGATCATGCTAATTTAAGTGATATAGTATTAGCAGTGAAGAAGTGTAAGGATATAATTGATGATATTAATAAGAATATACCTGATTATAGATTAATTAGAGTTTTACCTGAAAATAAGAGAATAAAGAGTCCTGATATGGTATTTGAGGATGGTATAATAAAGTACAAAAGTAATACAAAATTGACTTTTATGAATATGATGATTGGTTTAAGTTTACCAAAGTCATTAGATTTTAAGAGATTAAAAGAATATATTAAATTATATCCAACATATTTGAGTGAGGATTTGGATGATATACAAACAACAAATAGTTTAAAATTAAGATATAATCGAGTATCATCTTATGCAAATATGGATAAAATAATGGCATTTATAGATGAGATATATAATAAAGGTCAAAGTGATGCTATCATAGAGAAGTTAGTTATGGATAAATTTGAGAAGAAACTGGAAGAAGCAAAAGAGTATATAAAAGATTATAAAAAGAATATAGTTAAAATGGGTAAAGGTAAAATAGATACAGAATTTAAAAGAGGTATTAAAATATCTATCTTTCAAAATAAGATATTATTAAATGGTATCACTAATATTTATCAAATACCCGAATTATATAAATTTTTCACAATGATTATATATACTTTTTTGAATGAAGAAAAGATAATGAGAAATAATCGTAATTATGAAAAATATATTTATGCAAGAGAATCAAAAAGATCAGAATTGGAGATATTAGAGAGAAAGGAAGATGAAGATATAGGTGATTTAGGTTTATATGCAGCTGAATCAGTACCGACAACATCCGATGATTTTTTGAATGATGAATTAATAGATATTCGTAATCCGGTATATAGTAAAATGATGGAAGTGGAGGATGATGATATAAATACGGAGAATGATAGATTGAAGAGTATAATAACAAAGAGGGGTACAATATTAGCATCGGAAGATTTAATAGATCCGAATATAAGATTGGATTGTGATGATGCGGTTGTTGAACTTCAAACATGTGAGGATTTTTGTAATGATCCTCGTTATTTTATTCGTCGTTTACAATATTATGATAATACATTATTTAAATTCAATGTATCAAAACAGAAGGGTGAAAAACAGTATTCAAGAAGTTGTCAGGGGAGTGATAATCAACCGGTAATATTAGATTATAATCCGGATACTCATCCAAGAATAAAAAGAGAATCATATTCATATAGTATTCAATATAGTTCGGATCCTCAAACAAAGAAGATGTGGTATGTATGTCCAAAGATATGGTGTCCATATTGTGAGATACCTATAAGTGAAAATGATATAGATAGAAAGACAATAAATAGAAAGAAAATGAAGGGTGAGAAGAAATTATGTATAACAGCTTTATGTCCATATGGTGATCATCAAGTATTTGTTCGTGATGACAAAATTATGTCATATGAACAAGATAAGAAGTTTAAAGAAGAATTAAAAAGAATGAAATCGGATAAGGAACGAGAGGAGTATATAAAACAAATTGAAGAAGAGAATAAATTCCCAGCATATCCGGGATTTGCAGCTCAAAAACATCCTAAAGGTTTTTGTTTACCATGTTGTTTTTCCAAGAATCATAGTTTAAAGGGATCATCTTATTATAGTAGTTTTTTGAGATGTTTAGGTGAAGAAGTGGAAGAAGAGAATAAACAAGATGGTCAAGTATATATAAAGAAGTCTTTTCCAGTGGATAATAATAGATATGGTATTTTACCAACACATGTTGGAAAGGTATTAAATTCAACAATAGAGAGTGGAGTATTAAAAGATAGATCGGGATATTTTAGAAAGGGTATAAAACATATAAAAGATTCATTTTTAAGTTGTATAGCTGATATATTATCATGTGATAGAAAAGTGAATGTATTAACAGTTGAGAAGATAAAGAAGACAATAATAGAAAAATTAGATGAACGATTATTTAGATCTTTACATAGTGGTAATTTGATGCATATATTTACAGATCCAAATAAGAGTACATCAGCATTAGAGAATTTTGAATATTATTTAATAAATTCGAAGATGGATATAGGATATCAATATTTATGGGATTTACTTCAAAGACCGAATGTATTATTTGAGAATGGTTTAAATATATTTATATTTGAAGATAATCATTTAGTATGTCCAAAGGGTGAGAATATAAGTGAGTTTTATAAAAAATATAGAAGATCAATATTAATAGCAAAACATAATCAATTTTATGAACCAATTTATTATTTAGAGGGATCAAGAGATGGTAAAATAGTACAACAAAAATGTATATATGATTCATCAAGACCTGAAATAAGTAATTTATTTAATATATTGGAAGATGGTTGTACAGAAAAACCAGTTATTAAGTGGGATTTGGTATTAAATGATGTTAAAAAGAAGTATTCATTAAATTTTAATTCGCAAAAACTGGATTTGGGTATATCTTTAGAGAAGACATTAGAGAAAATATTATTAAGTATAAAGGATGGAAGTTTGAATAAGAATTTTATGCCTATGAAACAATATGTTGATGGATATAATAAAGTATATGCAATAGAATTAAAGAATAAATTATTTGTACCAGTTGGACCAAGTAAGATAATGGTTAAACTTCCATATGAGATATTAATAGATTTAAATGAGAGGACATATTTAAATTTTGAAGATACAGTGAAATTAATGAATGAGTTATCAACTAAAACGGGATTGGATTTGAAGGTATATAAGAAGATATTAGATAAAAGAAAGAGTGAAAATGAAACGGATATAGTGGCAGTATTATTAGAGAATGATAGAGTAATACCAGTTAAAAAGAGTAAAAATAGGGATAATAAGATGGGAGTGAGTCAACAACAGTATTTTAGTGATATAGACTATTATATACATAATAAGATGGATTATATACCGGATATGAGAGTTGAGATAATGAATAGAAATAATTATGAGGAGGAGTCATATCAAAGATTAAGATTTGAGATATCGAGATATATACAATTAAAGGAGAATAGAAAGTATAAACATGAATTGGAGGAGATTATAAATATGGAAACAAAAGATATAGTAAGAAAGAAGACTTTAATAAAGAAATTAATAATGGATTTAATAAAGAAGATAGTATATGTTGGTAAGAAGAATATGGATATAAATAGTTATAGAAGACCAAATAAGAGAGTACCATGTTTTCAAAGATCGATAAAGGAGAAGAGAAGTAAGAATGAAAGTAATAATAATAATCAATTTAAATTGGGATGTTCGGATGATCCACATTGTATAAAGGTGAAAGGTAAATGTATGTTATATATAAATGAGAAGAATTTATTAAATAATAAAAGGGAAAATTTACCATTTTATGTGGATAAGATAGTTGAGGAGATATTAAGATATCCAATGAAGAGAAATGAGATATTATATGATAATATAAGTCCAATAATAAATAAGGAGGAGGTAATATTAAATCCGAATAGATATATATTAATACATGGAGAATCACCAATGGAAGTATTAAGAATAATACAGGGTATATATATGGATAAATCGGGATTAATATTAGATACCAGACCGACCTATGAGGAGTTTACAACACAAGATTTTACATTTATAAAGGAACAGTATTTGAAGTCGAATGCGAAGGTTGTAAATAAGAGTTTAATAGAGGATTTACCAATAAATTGGCAAAATTATTTGGGAACAAGTTTTAAGGTGGAGAAGAATAGGGATGATTCAATATTTATATTTATGGGTCAAGTATTGAAAGAGATGAATATGGAGGGATTAAAGAATATTCAAGTTGATACATTAAAGAATTATTTAATAGAACAATTAAAGAAGATAGTTGAGGAGAAACAGTTAGTAAAACAGATATATGAAGTATTTAATCCAAAGGAGAAGACGGATAAGAAGATGAATAAAACTAATAATACAAAATTAAAATATGATGAGAATACAATTGTTGAGTTATATAGAAGACAATGTAATAAAATAATGGGTAATATACAGACATTTTCACAATTAATAATGGAGATACAAAATGATAAATATGGTGGTTGTGATGTTGATTTGGTATTATTTTCAACAATATTTAGTTTGAATATGATAATATTGGATAAGAGATTTAAGACGGGACAATCATCATATTATTGTATAGGTCCAACATTTGGTCGATTTGTAAGATATATAATATTATTAAGATCAGTGTCAATAGGTAATATATATTCAATAGTACAGAGTAAGAATAAGTATTTATTTGAGGATGTTGATTTACCACATAGATTTAAAGAGGATATAGTGGATAATTGTGATAAGAATTGTTTATTAAGAGGATTAGCTTAAATATAATTTTTTTATAAAAATAATTAATAATTTAATAAAAATTATTAAGAGATGTGAGGAGATAGTTGAATAATTAAAATATAGGATAACAAATAGAGATGTGGCCTCATCCGCAATGTACAAAAGAGACAAGAACAAATGGATATTCACCAAATAATACAAATTATATGTATGATGGACAAAAAGAGAAGTTAATAAGTAAACAGAATCAACAGATGTATAATAATAATAATTATATGAGGGGTGATATAAATCCATATGATAATTCTATGAATGGATTTACAATGTATGAACAAGTGAATATGAATTCAAATAGACAACCACAAAATAGGGATGAATCACAAGTGATGAATAGAATGGAACAGGATACATATTTAAGATCAAAGAGTTCAAGTCAACATCAACCTTTAGTAAATAATCATGAACATTATATGATGGATCCATATGCATATCAAATGCATGGTGGTATGAATGGAGGAGTAATGGTTGATAGAGTACAAAAGAATACAAGGGATATAGGTAAAATGAGATATAATGATGTACCAGTGCAACAGGGTTTTCAACAGAATTATTTTATGAGTAATTATGAGACATTAAATGAGATACAAAGGGGAGTACCAGGAGTAACAGATAATATATTGGTGGATAGAAATCCAGTGAATACAAGAAGAGATATGGTGGAAAAGGAGAGAACAGAAGATAGAAAACAATTTATGCAATATCAGGGAGGAAATATGAATGCATTTGTTGATTTAAATCCACAATATACGAGAAAAGAGAGAAATCAAATAAATAGTTCAAGTTATGTACCAATGGCAAGAACATTAGCTATACCAAGAGATAAAATATAAAGATATAAAAACGGGACTTAAAGACCCGCGACATAAATAACGGTTAATAAAGAAACGGGACTTGAAGACCCGCGATATAAATAACGGTTAATAAAGAAACGGGACTTGAAGATCTATAATATATAAAAATGTGTTAGGTAATTGATGATAAAAAATGTATATAATAAAAGAATAGAGGAATGAGTAAAAATAGGAGTCCAAGAAAAAAGGTTAAATCACCAAAGAGTTTTATAAAAAAGATAAGATCATCATCATCGTTAAATGCAATACCATTAATAAGAACGGGTTCAAATTTGAGTCAATTTTCGCGGTCATCAAAGAATATAGTTGAAGTTGAGAGTGATAATGAATATGAGGAATATGAGAATATAGGTTTAAATATAGATATAGAAGATGAGGATTTATTTGGAACATTAGAGAGGATATCGTTTACATCATCAATGGATGAAAATAATGAAAAAGTAAAAGCGAAAGTTAAAAAAAAGGATAAGAAAAAGGAGATAAAGAGGATAAATGAGTTAAGGAAGAATCAATTATATCAGGAGGTACCGGATGATAATTTTATAGATGGAATAATAGATATATTTGTGGGACAGAATATAAATAATCCGCATTATCAGTTTTCAAGAAAGATGTTAGAGGAGAAGAGGGTAATAGAACAATTAAATACAAAGATAGATGAATTAAAGAGGTATTATTTGAGGTGTAAACATAAAAAGTATTTAGAGAGGATAGATTCGAAGAAGGCGATAACTATATTTAGACAGATAATAAGATTAAGGGGATATAGATTAGAGTCGATAGAGAAGTATAATAATGGATCGAAGTATCTGTTATATCATGTTGAAAGGATGATAGAAAATCAAAAATCTCCAAGAAGAGATAATTTTGAGATAGATTTTGATTAAAAAAATAAAATTAAAAATCTAAATAAAGAATAGTATAAATGCAAGTTAATGAAAGAAGAAATAATAATTTACAATTAACTAGTAATAATCGTAATAAATTAGTATCAAATAATCAAACAATGGTTAATTTAGTAAATAATGGTACAAAAGGGAATATAGTTGGTAATGTTGGTTTATCAGGAAATAATAAAGTGAATACAAGTTTAACATTAACATCAAATACTAATTTAATACCAAATGCAACAAATAATGTGATAGTTGTGGAGGAGGAGAAGAAGAATAATACACAAAATACAGGTTTATTAGGTGTATTGGGATTAGGAGGAGTGACACAGGGATTATTTGGAACACAAAACAATAGAAAGGAGAATATATATAGAAGTTTAGAGACGGGAAAGAGACATTATTTTATAGGTAATATAATCCAAGATAGGGAGCAAGTTGAGGGATTGGTAAAACTTCAGAATAATTTGATAAGTAAATATAGAATAAAGAAGTTTTATAAGAATTGGGATAATAAGTTTGTATCAAGATATGTGTATTTGGGATATTTAAGACCAGAGGTGGCACAGAAGTTCATGGAAGTATCGGTAAAGGGATTAATGGAGTCAGTAATAAATAAATTCCCAGTATTAACATGTAATTATACAAAATTGAAGTTTTTTTATAATAAAACAAAGAATGAATCGGGTGGTACAAAGAATTGGATAACAATATTTTATGATGATGAGAATAATTATTTAAAGGATTTAATAATACCATTTTTAGAGAGATATTCAGTTAGAGAACTTCCAGAACCTATTAAAGTAAAAATGAGTTATCAACCAATGATTGATTTAATACATTTTAAAAAATTCATGGGTTTAACAAAGGGTAAGAATATTGATTATCCTTTACCACAACAATCTTTTAAAATTAATCATATATCACTTATAAGTGCTAAACCAGTTCAATCAAAAGTTGGTTATCAATCTATTCATGATCAACTTTCTTATGATGAAGAAGCTAAATATACTTTTAACTTCAAATCACCATCTAACCAATCTTAATTTTATTTTTTTTATTAAAATATATTTTTTAAAATGAATCAATTTAAAAAAAGTTTATAAAATTTGGATAAAAATTTTCGATGAAAATTTTTATGATTGGTTGATCCCCCTGGGATCACCCAATGAGCGGCCGATGGCCGCAGACACCAAAGGTGTCCCAAAATATGAAGCAGCCTGCGGCTTTGCCGCACTGACTCCGAAGGAGTCAGAAGTCTTTAAAAATATTATTTTTTAATAATATATTTTTTAGTATAAAAAAGAATAATTTGAAAAGTATTTATAATTGATTATTAATAATTATTCTATCTTCTTCAGTAAGTGGTATATGTATTTGATTTAATAAAGCAGTTAATATTTTATTTCTATTTAACTGACCAGCAGTATTAAACATACGACAAATAAAAACGGTATTTTCATCAGTATGATGAATATTGTTATTTAATCGTTCTAAACTAAAATAATTCCATTTATTTCTAATAAATGAAAATTGAATACCTGTATAATAGCATTTAAAATTTTGTTTAATTAATTTATTAAATAAACATTCTTTATTTAAACGAATAATATTTGATGGATTTCTTTTTTTACTTTTTTTATCCATTCTAGAATATCTATCACATAATCCATTTAAAATAGCAGGTAAATGTTTTGTATTATAAAGATTTGAATATTCAGGATTTCTTTTAAGTTTACCATTAATATTAATTTGTGAAGGTACATTAATACCACTTTCATAAACAGAACTGTTCCATCTTTTATTAATTAAATTTAAATTTTCAGTTGGGTCAGATGGATTTTTTAATTCTTCCAAAATAAGTTTAAATGCTTCTTTCCAACATTCTAATAAATTTGGTATAGCATCTTGTTCTTGGACATTAAATTCATATGCTATTAAACAACAATTTTCAGGAAAATGCTCTTTTGTTAAACCATTATTTTGAATACTTACTCTCCAATCAGTATTTATTTGTTCTATTAAAGGAATATTACTAATACAACAATTTTTTGGTTGTGAATTATACCATTCTATTGATAAAAGAGGATATGTTTTTAATGTTTGTCTAATAAATTCTTCTTTAGTTAGAGATTTTAATCTACTTTTATTAGTTGAACACTCTCTACATCCATATGTTGGTGTATTACATATCTGTTCTTTTCCACTCTGTTTTTCTAAATTACAAACTCCACTATTATTATATTCTGTATTAAAATATAATGGAGTTATTGGTTTAGTTAATTTACATATCATACAATTTTCAACAACAAGTACATCATTATTTTCATTTAAAATAACCTTTCTGTTTTTTATTGCATTATTATTTTGTATACCTGATCTTATAGGTGTTATATTACCTATATTTATATTTCCATTTTCATAATCATTTTTCCATTTTAATCTCAATAATCGATCTTCTTCTATATATAACTGTTCTCGTTTTGTTGTCATATTTTATTATATTTTTATTTA
>JACCDX011671609.1_pt1 | contig 10471 bp, 11 predicted proteins | sample 7449681 | NCBI WGS metagenome assembly JACCDX01 (sample SAMN15323450, study PRJNA562643) | freshwater metagenome | isolation source: river surface water | place: USA:Blue River Watershed | collected 2017-08-18
CTCACCACAAAACGGCGGCCTTCAAATATTTTTAAAAATATTTGAAGGCCGCCGTTCAAAATGGTCAAAAATGGTACTTGCTCAGTTCACCATCGGAGCAGGGAAGCCGCTAATTTGTACCTGAATGCTTCTTTTTCTCCAGCATTTCTACCAATCCGGCTACGTTGCTGTGGTCAAGACGTTTACCTCTGATGATCTTTTTCTCGTCCAGCAGGTAGATCGTCGGTGTTACATAAACGTCATACTTGTCGTGCCAGTCGCCTATCCGATCTGGATCCCATGTGTTTATCCATTTCTTATCTGTTCGCAGTTCTTTCATGTACCTGTTGATGGTGGTATCCGCCTCTTCAGTGGCAACACTATACACTTGTACACCCTTTGTTTTCAGAACGGCTTCATAAACCGAATCCAGTTGGGGCAACTCATGTCTGCAATGCCCGCAGGTAGGGGAGTAGAACACGACCATCGTGTATTTCGCTTTTATGTCGTAAAGGATTTGTTTCTTGCCTGTGCGCGTATCCGGGAGCGATATCGGCGGTGCCAAATTGCCCAGCACGTTCGGTGCAATTTGTCTTGCCCGGTCGGTGTATTTTTTCAGCTCATCAGGTTTCAGCCAGAAAGCGTCTCCCTTCATGTAGTAGTTCTCTACCAGATGCACAAACACTTCATCCAGCCCCATCACTTTGCTGTTCTCTGCATACCGGGTCAGCCACCACAGTGTGTAATGGAACATGTCCTTCGTTCCCTGGGTACGCGCCAGCAGCATATCTGCTTCATGTTTCAGACTATCAGGAAACGGTAGAACCAGTTTATTGAAGTACTCTTCAAGCCGGGTGTCGTAGAGAGGTGTGTAGATTAGCCGGTCGTCTCCCAGGTCGAAACCATCCCAGTAATGTGCTTTATAGTGGCGGTACGCAAAAGTAGAGTCCTTTGTTTTTCCGTCAGAAAGATAGTGGTCTCCCTCAGGAATTGCGGGTAGCTCCATGGCCTTGAATATCTTGGCAAGCAGTGTGCCCGGATACTGTGACGCATAGTCCTCCCGGTATCTTTTCAGCTTGTCTGCAGCGGCCCTCGCCTTTGCACGGACTTCCGCTGTGTCGCCTGCTGTTTTTGCCAGTTCAAATTCTTTTCTCATCACCTCCTCTCCCGCACTGTAGGTGTTCAGATATCGAACGTAAGCCGCAAAGCGGGTATTCTCTGGTGATCCCTTGAACTCTATGCCGCTGGGAATAGCGTTTTTCGGAGCAACAATCGCAATCTCATCGCCTTTGTTCAGCAATACTTCAAAGTTCGTTTGCATGTCCGACAGATACAGTATATATATCCCGCCCGTAAAGTCCGCCGCAGAACTGCGTAGTTCCGCGTTACCAAGTTTGTCTATGCGGGCCGAATCTGTCTTGAATATTGTAGGTCGCCCTTTGCCGTAGTAGTGGGCCAGGTACACAACCGAATCTGTGACACCCGGCATCTTCAGTGAAATGTGGTAGCCATTACGTGCGTAAACGGCATAGCTGTAGCATAGCAGCATTGCTGCTGCAAGAAGCATCTTTTTCATTTTTTGTTCGTTTTATTGATGGCATTGCGGGCGCACGCCACCGTGGATGATGAATAGTGAAGTAGCTAACCTGAGTATTGTTATTCTATTACAAGATGTCCGTCTGTATTGCTCAACCGCAGATCTTGCCGGTTTTTGCGTTTGTTACAGTCATGGTCGAAAGCACCTGCCAAAACAGCCCCCTTCTTCTCGCCCGTCAGATAGCTGTATACTTCTTCTACCGTAGACGGGCTTGATGCCGATGTCAGCAAGATTACATCGCCGGTCGCCAGACTTCTTATCTCTATTTCCTTCACGCTCAGCGAGCAGTTCGCCGCAATAGGTGGGTTCTCGTTGAATTTCAGTTCCGCAGTTTGGTCAGGTTCCAGTGTGCTGCTTGCCGACAGGTCTTTATGTACTTTGTTCGGGCATTTTATCGTTTGGCTCACACACAGTACTATAGGGCAGGGAGTGCTGTTGCGCACCTTTCCCGTCGCCATCAGGTGCCTGCTGGTTTTGATCTCAGGTTCTTCTGGCGCTACAGTACCTGTCGCCTGGCTTTCTGCCGGTGATGGTTCCGGCAGGGTATAAGGCATGCCCGGCTGTTGCACTGTCGTCGTGAGTTTCGTTTCTGTGTCTTGTTTTGATTGCAGCCATAGAATCGTTGCAGCACAGATAATAATGGCAATACCCGCTGCATAGGCCCACGCGGCAGACAGTCTACGGATCGGGCTCATTTTGCCACGTAGCGTATTCCATTGTTTTTCTGCATCAAAGTCCGGCAATACTTCCCGTATTGTGGCATTTTCTGCTGTGTCCTTCATCCTGTTTTCCAAATCACGTTTCATATCCCTGCATTTATGTTGTTTGCATTATTTTCTCCTTCAGCAGTGCTCTCCCCCGGTGCAGCTGTGTCTTCGAGGTGCTCTCAGAAATGTTCAGCGCTTCGCCTATCTCTTTGTGGGTCATATCCTCAAATACATATAGGTTGAAAACCGTTCTGCATCCGTCTGGCAACGCGTGTATCATTTTCAGAAGGTCTTTCATATTCAGCGCTTCTTGCGCGTCCTCATAGTTTCCTGCAAATTCTTCGTGATGGTTCGACTGTGTCAGGAAATCTATCCTTCTTTTTCGCAGGTGCATCAGGCACTGATTCACCATGATCGTGCGCAGCCAGGCCGCAAAGCTCCCGTCCCCATTCCATACAAATCCGGATATACCCCTGAAGGCGTTCAGAAAGCCGTCCATCATCGCTTCCTGCGCATCTGTCGTCCTCGACAGGTAACGCAGGCAGATCAGCATCATAGCTCCTGCATGTCGGGTGAATAACTCCTTTTGAGCACCCGCATCGGTCTTACCGCACAGGTGTACAAGAGTTGCTTCGTCGGCTATATGGATCTGTTCGCTGTTCAAATGGCGGGTGATTTTTTCGCTGTTGTTTATAGCATAGCTACCAATTTATGTCATTTGTTGTTGCTGCTGTGTTAATATAAATGCACGGTTCAACGAAAGGGTTGCAACGCTCCACCTGATTTCTATGATTTTTATTAGCTTTAACAAAAGCACCCGATCATGTCCTTCCGATACCACGACCCTGCCACTGTTCTGCGGCCGGCAAAGCACATTTCTTCCTTGCGCGTATTGCACAATGGTGGTGCCGATGGCGCGTCGCTTGCGGTCGTTCATTGGGATGGGGTGCCCCATCTTGCCATAAGGTGGAATGTTGCTTTCGCAGAGCGTTCAGAGAATACCAAGGCATGCGGTGAGGTCACTTGTCATGGCTCCCCGGCACGCAACGGGCTTCCGACATGGTTCATCCTCCCTCGCGAATTATTCCATCCCGATCTCTTTTCATCAGAGGGCGATCAATACACCCAACTGATTGCACAGGCCCGAACACTTGTGGGAATTTAGCGAACGCCAGTTCCTTTTCTAGTTCGCAATAGAATTGTCACTGCTGATGCCCTTCATGGCAGCTCGTCGCAGTCGGTCATTTAGTGCACTTCCCAGACCCGTTTCCGGAAAGACCTTTGCAATAATTAGTTCGTAGTTGCGTTCATCCATTTCGTGAAGTGCAGCGTAAAGATTGTGTGCCGCTGCCTCCCGGTCGTCGCCTTTGCACAATATCCACTGATTGTCGGCGGTTACTCCTGTGGCATACTTGCCGTAGGTAATAACACCTATTCTGAAATGATCATGGTCTCGTATTGCTTGCTCCACGTCATCGCACAGGATCAGCGGCGTGTTCGGACTATAATGTACCGCTGACATGCCCGGTGCATGTATCTTTTTGCCTCCAAACTCCGCTACAGGTCCTATTAGTTGTTCGATATGATCCTTCGGAATTGCACCCTCTCTGTAGATAGTTGGTACACCATCAGGAAACCCGATGATCGTAGATTCTATACCAGCCTCACACGGCCCGCCATCCAGTATGTAGGGTATTTTGTCGCCCAGCATTTTTTCTACATGCCCTGCAGTAGTTGGGCTGATATAGCCAAATGGATTGGCGCTTGGTGCTGCCAGCGGGATGCCGGTTTGGCGCAGCAATTCCAGGGTCATGGGGTGATCGGGTATCCTTACAGCCACCAGGGGGCTACCTGCTGTCACAATATCCGGTATAGCCGAATTGCGGGGTAATAGCAGCGTTAGCGGTCCGGGTGCAAATTTGTGTAACAGTTGTTGGGCAGTATATGGCAGTTCTGTGGTGTACATAGCAATTTGTTCAACATCCGCCACGTGAATGATGAGTGGATTGTGCAACGGACGTTGTTTCACTTCATATATTCGTGCAACAGCCTTTTCGGCAAGTGCATTGGCCGCCAGCCCGTAAACTGTTTCTGTTGGTATTGCCACCAGTTCCCCACGCAACAGGTGTTCGGCGGCAGATTGAATATCTTTTCCTTTCATTTTCTTGGTCTTTTCTTCGGTCTTTTAGGGATTGCACCTGTCACAGTACATTGCCGATTCTGTTTTTCGTCCATGCGGAAACTTTCTTTCCTCTCTATGCCCGCACCGCTGACATCCGTACACATGCGAGAGGGTACTTGCCGTGGGTGTTGCACACTGTTCGCACGGCAGCCCCGATAGTACGTCTTCCACTTCAAAACCCGGCGTCGTACACACCGGGCATGGCCTTAGCATGGACTCTGCCAGTTTGCGGGTGGCAGCGGCAATGACATCCATCCGTGTAGGGTTGTGCATGGCACGCATATCTGTTTCTATGTAGCATTCTCCGTGCGCGTCGAGGTTTTCTTGCACAAGCCGTTCAAACTCACCTGTGTCTCTAATGCCTTTTTTCAACCCTTGTGTTTCTCCCCTGCTGCGCCCTACTATAAGCCCATGAGATGGGAATATTGCATTTGCTGCAAATGCCCTGGCTTCGTCTAACGATCTCACAGTTTTTCCACTGAAGTTAGTTTTGGTTGAGATTTCCCTCACCTTGATCTCAAGCCCCAGGTATAGGTCAAGTAACACAAGTACCTCATCGTCGCACTTCGCAAACGGGATTGTAGGGTGTGGTCCGAACGAGCCCTCGCTGGCCAGTACCAGCGTGGTTTCAGTCATTGCCGCAGCTGCAAGGCATTTCCTGCGGGCCACGGTCAGCGCGTCTGCTTCTCTTTCTATTTCTCCGGTAAACGTGCCGAACATATCGGTGTTGAATCCCGCAGCCACGTCTATCTCCACGCCGGTTGCATCACACAGTATCGGACCGATCACTTGTTCCTTTCCGTGCATGGTAGCTATGGTCAGTTTCCGGCCGGCAAATACATTTTTCATCATCACTTATCGCGCTTCAATCAGCAACAGGCGGAGCGTCATCGCTCCGCCTGATAGCCACTGTTTATTTTGGTTAGTTTCTTACTGTCCTTGTGCCGCGGTGTAGCCCGGCTTACCATCAAACAGACAAAGATTTTCAGTTTTGATGATGTCAAGTTTTTTCAGATGGATCTTTTGCAGCAGATCTAAAACCGCCTGATAGCTTACGCCTTGTTTTGCAGCGTTGGTAAATCGGCAGCGCCAGTGGTCGGTGCAGAAGGTCTCCGGGAAACCGTCAGGCCACACCTTTGTTCCTCTGTTGGTGATCATGCTCAGCTTCAACCCTGATTCATTCAGTTCCGTAAGCAGCGCTGCAAGTGCATTCGGGTCACGATCGTTATGGTGCAGGAACACATCCACTCCTATCAGTTCCTTCACAGCCGGCACGGTTGGCGTCAATTTGATGTTGAATGTAGCCGTACCGTTCGAGTAGTCAACAGCGTGGAATTTCTGCGGCGCAGTGTCCAATCGCTCTATTACCGCATCTGCAAATTCCTGCGTACCTACCATTTTTTCCGATACCGATTCGTCATAGATGTCGCCGGTGTGTACTCCTTCTTCAATAGTGCGCAGCCATGCGTTGTGTATACGCTCTGCCACATCGGCCTGACCGATATGTACCAGCATCTGCACAGAGGCCAGCAGCAGCCCCGATGGGTTTGCTTTGTTCTTGCCTGCCAGGTCAGGTGCCGATCCATGTATCGCTTCAAACATAGCGAAGCCCTCACCTATATTGGCGCTGCCTGCCAGTCCCACCGATCCTGTGATCTGGGCGGCTACATCGCTCAGTATATCGCCATAGAGGTTAGGCATCACTATTACGTCAAATATCTCCGGTGTCTCTGCAAGGCGTGCCGCGCCTATGTCCACTATGTAGTGTTCTTTCGTTATTTCCGGATATTCCTGCCCTATGGTGTCAAACGTTTTATGGAAGAGGCCGTCGGTCATCTTCATGATGTTGTCCTTTGTAAAGCAGGTTACTTTCTTTCTGCCATAAGCCCTTGCATATTCAAACGCATACCTGATGATCTTCTCCGTTCCCGGCCTTGATATGAGCTTCAGGCATTGCACCACTTCGTCGGTTTGCTGGTGCTCTATGCCCGCATACAGGTCTTCCTCATTCTCCCGCACGATCACAACATCCATTATCGGGTGTTTGGTCTGTATATACGGGTGGTAAGAAACGCATGGACGCACATTGGCATACAGTCCCAGCACTTTGCGGGTCGTCACGTTCAGACTTTTGTAGCCACCGCCTTGTGGAGTCGTTATAGGGGCCTTCAGGAAAACCCTTGTTTTCCGCAGCGAATCCCATGCATCCTGACCTATACCCGATGTGTTGCCACTCAGGTACACTTTCTCTCCAATCTCAATCTCTTCAAAGTCTATACGCGCTCCTGCCGCTTTAAGCACCTTCATGGTAGCGGTCATTATTTCCGGGCCTATTCCGTCGCCATAGGCAACTGTTACGGCTGTTTTTTTGCCCGTTACTGGCGCATGCGTTGTTGTGGTTTGTTCTGTTGTGTTCGTCATAATTTTTGCTTTATTTGTTTGGTTATTGTTGTTGCGTTTATCAGTGTTGCAGTAGGTGTTGTACCATCATCGATCGGGCTGCCAGCTCATTCATTTCCATCTCATCAGGCAATCTGCTGGTTTTGTGCATCCGTATTACATCCGGGCAGGTTATGCTGCGCAGTGCACTCCTTACAGCGTTCTTTTTGAATGCTACCGGTTCTATGATGCCCGTATGGCGCAGTGGCTTGTTCGTTTCCGGAAGCAGGTCAAGGATTTCCCCCAGTTCCCTCGTCAGTGGGCGCGCTATCAGGTCGGATTCAGTGAATCCGTTACTCGCCATAAGGCTTATGTCACTTATGTAGGTATTTCCCCACTTGTCACATACTATCTCTACATACACCGTGCCTGCTAGGTCTATGGCAGTGGCAACTCTTGCTGCCAACCGGCAACAAGCCAGGGCAGATTCACGCTCCCTCTCATCGTTGCATGTCCTATGGTCTGCGTATATGTGGTTGTCTGTACTTATCATCAGCACCGGTGCGTGACAGGTTATCGTGTTGTCTGATGTTCTTGTTACCGGCACCGACACTATTCTCTCTGCCACGAATGCAGGCGATTTGGCACTTTCATGGCTGATCGGCCTCCCGGTCCGTGCGTTTGCTCTGAAGGCAAGCGTCGGTTTCGGGTCCAGCGTATCTCTCCGGTAGTTTTGTACCCCGTGTAATTGGTGGTCGGTCTCTTTTGTGCTTGCAACAACCTCCCATCCCGTCACAGCAGGGATCTCGTTTTCTTCCAGTAGGTGTTGTTGGTGTTCTTTATCACGAATGATGTCTAGCACGTGAGGTTGGGGATACACATTCGTTCCTGATCTTTGGAGGTTTGTCAGTACATCTGTGTCGATCTGTTCGTCCAGAATGATAAGGCTATCGCACCCCTGACCCAATTTGATAATGTTTATCTCGTCGCTGGTGTTGGTTCCAATGCCTGTCGGAATCACTGTTATCGGCATTCCGGCAGTCTTCGCTGCGTCAGTCAGTCTTGCTGCTATTGCTGCAGGGGCCACTATTCCTACTCGCTTCTCTTCAAACATGTCCTATAGTGTTTCGGTTAAATCGTGCCGCAAATTTGTAGTCCCTTTTTCATTTATTATTATTTAACTTTAATATCTGAATCATAAAATCTATTTATGAATTACACGTTGAATCAGCTTAGGGTATTTCTCAAGGTGACGCAGACCGAAAGCATCACCAAGGCTGCTGAAGAGCTGCATCTCACTCAGCCTGCCGTATCCATACAACTCAAAAATTTTCAACAGCAGTTTGCCCTTCCGCTTACAGAGGTAGTGGGCCGCAAGTTGTATGTCACAGAATTTGGCCGAGAGGTGGCAGAAGCATCGGAGCTGATATTGGAGGGGGTCAGCGCCCTGGACTTCAAGACACATGCGCATGAGGGACAGATAACCGGGCGTCTGAGAATTTCTATAGTATCAACCGGTAAGTATGTTATGCCCTACTTCCTCACCGATTTTCTCCGCCTGCATCCCGCTGTGGAGTTGCAAATGGACGTAACGAACAAGGCCAAAGTAGTAGAGAGCTTGGAAAAGAACGAGGTAGATTTTTCACTCGTGTCTATTTTACCCGAGGGTATGGCTTTGGAGAATGTGAGACTGATGCAGAACAAGCTGTATGTAGTTGCCAATATGGATATGCAACTGAAAAAGAATGGTTACGACAATTCTATTTTCGGGCAACTACCGCTCATATACCGCGAGCCCGGGTCGGGTACGAGGCTGGCCATGGAACGGTTTCTCAACGAAAATAAAATAGCCACAAGAAAGAAAATGGAACTCCCGTCCAACGAAGCCGTGAAACAGGCTGTTATCGCGGGACTCGGCTGTTCGGTAATGCCGCTCATCGGCATCAAGAACGAGCTGATGAACCACGAGTTGCAGATAGTGCCCGTTCGCAGATTTCCCATCAAAACCTACTGGCACCTTATCTGGAACAAGAACAAGCGGTTCTCGTCTGCTGCTGCAGCATACCTCAACTTCGTTAAGGAGCAGAAAGACAATATTATCAGATCTAAATTCGACTGGTTCGAGAAATACAAATGATGGTCGTGGATTGTGCGGGCAATTCTATTTCAACCGTTCCAGCACCCCCTTGCGTTTCACAATGTTCTTGTAATCCCATTGAATGTCCTGAGCTTTCTTTAGCCATCGCTTCAGGTCTTTTTTATTTACTTCTTTTACAGACGTGTAGCGCGCTTCGGCAGCCTTAAAACTCCCTTCCGGCACTAAGCTGTCCTCCTCAAACGACTGGCCGCTCCAGAAAAGCAGTCGCACACTGTCCTTTAGTTTGCTGTATCCGGCAACAGGGTTGCCGTCTATAAACCACACCGGGTGCCTGTGCCATATCTTATGTTCAGCCGTTGGCAGGTTACGCGATATCTCTGTACACAGCAGGTCGCATATTTCGCGGTCGGTGGTCAGTTGGGCTGCGTTGTAGGCAAGCACATCCGCGGCTATAGTGGGTTCTTTGGCCATAAATATTCGTTTTTTTAAAGGTACAGCTTAACGGCCTATACAGCCTGCCCGAACGTGATAAGGTTATTGTCCGGGTCCAGTAGAGAAAACTCGCGCTGTCCCCACGGCTTCGTTTCCAACTGACCATTGGGGTGTATCGGAATCCCCACTGCTATCATCTTGTTATACAGTTGATCCACATCGTCCGTGCGCACATATATCTGACCATAGTTTTCCAGCGGGTTCAGATCTTTAAATTCAAAGAAATGTATCTCTATCAGATCACGCCGCACCATCAGGTAGGGCTGAAAATCAGGATCGCCAAGTTCGGTGAACCCAAGGGCGTTTACATAAAACTGTCGGCTGACGGTTTTACTACGCATGGGCAGTTTGGGGTGTACTGCAGTGAGCATAGAGGTATGGTTTAGTGGGGTCAGAGAATTATTATAATATAAAAATATGGTTTTATCTCCAATGATTCACGTTGGTTGTAGCTGGCAGTGGTGCCATGAATTTGTGACTTGCCGGCAAAGAATACGTCATATTACGTATTGAACAGGTTAGCACGGCTTGCCACCTTTGCATCACTGGGGTCATTACTGTCCATTGACCCATGGTGGAGCAGAACCCACCTCAAAAACGGGTGTTACTGAAAAACCAGAAGAGTAGGGCGAAAATGAAACCAAAATGAGAACATTTACTAAAGTCATCTTTTTCTGTTTGTTTGCGCTTGGAGCCGCTACGCAAGTGCAGGCTCAGTGGGTGCAAGAACCCATTGAGGCACATCCCTTTTATCCAGTCTATTTTGTCACGTCACATGGTGGAAAATTGTACGTTGCTGGTAATGGCGGCATTGCCTCATCTTCCGATAACGGTGCGTCCTGGACGAATCTCACCACCACTTACGACTGGGCGGGTGGGGGTGGCAACTCCAATCGGGAGATTGTCTTCGGTGGCAGCACAATGTATGTCCGCACCACAACGCAGGGCGTATTTCGGTCCCTTGATGAAGGAACCACCTGGGCTGTTGACACAGTTGGTCTTGGCCCTGGCCGTCAGGTCGATATGATATTCTTTGA
>JACCDX010030576.1_pt1 | contig 10470 bp, 10 predicted proteins | sample 7449681 | NCBI WGS metagenome assembly JACCDX01 (sample SAMN15323450, study PRJNA562643) | freshwater metagenome | isolation source: river surface water | place: USA:Blue River Watershed | collected 2017-08-18
ATGGATTATGATGACCATGAACTACATTCGGATATCCGTGGATTATGGTTTGTCAATAAAATTCCGAATGTGATTCTATCTTCTGCTACATTGCCAAATGAGGAATATTTGAAAGATGTCACACAAAAATATACGGCCAAATTCAAAGGAAAGGTTCACTATATCGAAACCTTAGATGAAACTACCAATATTACTTTGTTGGATACAAATGGAAGGATTGTTATGCCTCATGAAGTGTTTTCTGACTCACATTTGAATATGTTATCCTTCATTCACAAACATGGTAAGAGTCATATGAAATTTATGAGCCTCACAGAATGTGCGGCATTCATCCTGTATGTGTACAAAACGAATAAGAATCCAACGATTAGTAAATTTATCGAAGGAAAGTTTAAAAAAATAGACGACATTACATCACAGACAATTCGTTTAAGTTATTATGAACTTATTCAACTGATGGATAACGAATCGTGGTCTCAAACTGTTTCCGACTTTCAGAAAACAAGAAACAAAACCCCTTTGAATGTTGGGAACCATATTCTTACTGAATCGAGTCATACACTTACCCATGGTCCAACCATTTATCTATGCGAGAATGTAGAAAAATGGATGAATTTTCTTGTTGAAAATAGCGGAATCAATGCGTCCGCATTCGATGAGCTGGATAAAAAGATTGAATATAATAATGCTGTGAGTGAGAAACTAGAAAAGACACGAAAGTTAATTGAAGATAAAACAAGCAAGTTTGAAGATAGTGAAAATAAAATGAGAGAGCAGAGATTCGACCCTGAGACAAAATCATTGATTCATACCGCAGAGGTTTTAGAGCGGTCTTTGAAACCAATTCAATTAAGTAACTTGTATATTCCAAATAGTAGAGAACATTTTATGAAGTGGGCGCCTAAAGTATTAGTGTATGAATCTTCTAATGCGTTTATGAGTCATGTTGATGAAATCTATGTAAAAAAGATTATGCAATTAAATACAGACAAGAATTATAAAATCCTGTTATTGTTGGGTATTGGTGTATTTAATCCTACCATTACAGACTATAATGACATCATGAAAGAATTGGCCGAGACAAAGAAACTTGGTGTTATTTTGGCTGGAAGTGACTATATTTATGGTACTAACTACCAGTTCTGTCATGCGTATATTTCAGAAGATTTATTAAAAATGACACAGGAAAAGATAATTCAATCGATTGGACGTGTAGGAAGAAAGGAAAAAAATAAAACATTTACTTTCCGATTTAGAGATGATTCCATAATCCAGCAGTTGTTTGTTCAAACGACTACAATTGAATCCACGAACATGAACCGTTTATTTATGTAGTTATTAATGTAGAAAAAAATAACTTAAACAAATTAAGTTAAAATAACCATAATGAGCATTGAATCCTTCATTACAATTCAACAAGTCTTATATAAAGATAGTGTTATTTTTAATCTGATTGTTGAGAAGGATTTACCTACTCCACTACAATGGAGATTTGCGATTGAGGATGTTCGGTATCATCTAGAATTAAGAAAAACAGACAGTCGAACATTTGGTTTTGTAATGGACCTGCGACAAATTGGATTGTTGCCTATTTCACAAATCCAAGAGTTTGTGAAATTACTTGAAAGCTACTCTCCCCTATTAGAGGAAAAATTAATTGCTACCTCTATTTATACAAAGGAGGGTTCTATTATTGATGTTTTATATGGTCTCGTGAAGCGTTTTTATCGTACAAAAAAACCACTCAAATTTGTATATAATATGGAAGATGCTTATGCGCATATTGATGAATACAAGGATAACATTATCAAGGATGACCCATAACAGTCAATAATTTTGATTTGTAATGAATATAATCATTTAAATTTCTATAAACTGGTTTATCGTTTTCGGATAAGTATTGTAATATTCCATCGGTAAAACACTTTGACCCGGTAATATAGTCTATTTTTTCATTGTCTACAACGTCGTATTGGATTATTCTCTTAATACATAGTTCAATGATAGTTTTCAAAATAGGATTATTTGGTTTTGGTGATGCGAATAATCCATTATAAAATAGATTGTCCTTTATTATGACAACTAAACCATCGTTATCAAAAATACTTGTATCTTGTTGTTCGTCTGAATATATACCTCCATTTTTATAAATCATACAATAACTCCACAAATGATTTTTCATAATATCTGATTTCAGGAGTTTGTAGGTAGAAAAAATATCTGTACCAAAGGTACGCATCAATTTATCCTTTTCGTCATTCGTAAATTTAGATGGAGTGTAAATCACTAATTTATCTATCGATGGTTGTTCTTTAAATTCAAAATTTTCCCTCTTTTTTATATACAATATATAGATGATTACAATAAGTAATAATATAAATAAGAAATACATGATATATAGTATAAAAATAATATATTTCAATTAATTAAATGAAATATATTATTTTAGTTTTGCTGATACTGTTATTCATTTATTTTTTTAACAAAAGAATTGAGAACTTTGAATTATCTGAGAACAAACCTACTATTATTTTCAGTTTAACTTGTCATGAATGTGATGTATGTGTCTATGACCTTATTTTAAATATACAAAAATATTTTCATGAATCATTTAATATTATCATGTTGGTCTCTATTTCCGATGCCTTGGTAGATGGTTTCAATAATACGATTAAATCAAATAAAAAACTTAAAGAAAATCTCAAAATTGTAACAATACGTGATAAGGACGAAAAGATGTGGGGACATATGAATTTGTTTCATCAACATATGATGAATGTCAAATATTCTATCGATAACCATATTCCATATGATTATTTTTGGTTGGTTGCTAGTAATGAAATGTTCATTAAAAAGGTCACTATGGATGATGTAAAATTCATACATAATTATAAAAAAACTCCAAGTAGATATACTGAAAAAGAAATCGAGGACTTTTACAGTGATTATGAAAAACATACCACAGGATGGGACCCTGAAATTGTAAAAAATCATCACATGATAGAAGTGTTCAAGAAGAATAAAATGAAGATACAAATTTATCAACATGAAGGTTTGGTATTACCAAAAGAACTTATAGAAGAAATTTATTGGTTTTATGTGAATAATGAATTTTATGAAAAATCTGAAAACAAAGGTTATATCATGGAAGAAGTATTGGTGGGTTCTTATTTAGATGCGTTTTATAAATTTGAAAACTTCCATGTTATGAATTTACGATACAATCTTGCGAAGGAATACAATGATTTGGGACCTTATGCGATATTAGAAAGGGCTTTAAAAGAGCCTGGAATTGTATCCATCAAACCCGTGGTAAGAGACATGGATGACGAATTACGAAAATTGATAAATGAAATGAAAATTTAAAAATGAATGTAAAAAATTGAATGTAAAGATTTTATTAGAAAATAGGGTATAAAAATGGCTTCTATCGTAAAAGAATACTGTCTTATTCATGCAATTTATGAATCTAAATTATGCGATGGTCATAATTATGACCATGAATACGATAAAGATTTCCTAAAATCAATTCAAATGTGTTTTGATTGTGAAGTTGTAAAGTGTACTGAAAATCCATACGATATTAAAAATTGTTTTCTTTGTAAACAAGAATTAAAAATTGACCGTAACAAATCTAGGAATCAAAAAAATAAAGATGCGCCTCGATGTCTAAAGGACGGATGTAAATTTAAAAAATCAGATGAGAATAATTATTGTGGTAAACACCAAGCAGACTTCTTTCTAGAAGAAACCAATAAAAAGGGGTTAAAAACTTGTAAAAACTATATTCGAGGATGTAGAATTGAATTAAATAATGAATATAAATTTTCAAAATGTGAAGAATGTCTAAAGAACGATAGAGAAAAGGATAAAAATAGAAGAAATAAATCAGCAGAAGAAAACAAAGATAGAAATGATGGAATGATTATATGTACGGTTTGTTGTAAATCTCAACCAGAAGATTTATACATAGGTATTCATGGAAATACAAAAACATGTAAATCATGTCGAGATTCGTTTAAACGTGCTGATGAAAAACGAGACAAGGAACATATTAATGAATTAGCTCGAGTTAATTCTCAGAAACCCGAAAGAAAGGAGGTAAAGAAGGAATGGAGAGAAAATAATGCGGATAAAGTATTGGAATATTCACGAGCATATAGAAGAAGAAAAATGGAAGAAGATATTCAAGGATATTTGGACCATAATGCCGAAAGAATGAAGAAATGGAGAGAAAATCATCCTGAATGGGTAGGAGAATTTAACAAAGAAAGACGCGAAAATATTAAATATAAATTTTCTACCTATGTAAGGAGCGCGAAACAAAGAAATATTGAATTTAATTTGTCTGAAGAAGAATTCACAAATATAATAAAGATGAATTGTAACTATTGTGGTGAAATAGATACAATTGGATTTAATGGAGTAGATAGAATAGATTCGGATAAATCATATAACACAGAAAATTGTGTAAGTTGCTGTAAAATGTGTAATTATATGAAATGTGCGCTTGATAAAGAACTATTCATTTATATTTGTGAACATATTTCCACTTATAATAAATTATGTGAGGATGGAAAACTACATCCAGAAGTATTTCATAACTATAAAACATCATATACTATATGTAAACGAAGTGCAAGTGATAGAAGTATTCCATTTGATATTACAAAAGACGATTATGGTTTTACCACAACAAATAATTGTTATGTTTGTGGTAAAAATAATAGTCCGGAACATAATAATGGATTGGATAGATATAATAGTAAGATTGGATATACAAAAGATAATATTCGTTCTTGTTGTGCTACATGTAATTACATGAAAAAAGATTATGATTACCAAGAATTCATTGAAAAATGTAAAAAAATTTATTTATACACTAAAGGTAGTATTTCAGATGATTTATCTTTAATGTCAAAGCATTTTATGGGTAAATGAAAATAATAAAGTAATTATATTCATTTATATATTTTTAATTATATTGTAACTAGTGCTTAATTGGAATATGCACTCTTATACCCCTATGTTTCCATAGGGGGATGGACTGTATCTTAAGCCGACTCTGGTTGATTAGACCTTCATCATCGACCCATATCCGTTCAGTCTCTGACGCCCTACCGTTGACTATCATATCGTCATTAGGTAGTTGGCATGCGGATTGCCCAATCTTTTTCATTATTACCATACCCAAGTTCATTACTCTTGGCCAGATAACGCTTTCGCAATTATCCTTGGTAGAAAAAGCTCTAAGGGGTTTCCCGAACAACAAGATATGTCGCAGTGTTGGCAACACTACTAACAGCTGACCTGGGCTAAGTTTTTGTAACGGTCTAAGTGGTTTATCTATAACAGAGGTTACAATTGTTATAGCACGCTGTTTTTCTGCCCTGGTTATTCTTACAATGAATCCATCCAGACAGGACAGGATTCATGAAGACCAGTTAAGGCCGCCCATTCCACTCATAATACGGAGGACATTGTAATTGCGAGCATAGACACGCACCTTAGCAGTGTTGGTACCCTCGACGGTAGCATTCGAGAGAACAAGCTGAAGAGTAGCATTGTCAATGCGGGAGAAGTTGCAGGTACCAGATGGCTGGTGCTGCTCAGGCTGGAGAGCGAACGAGTAGACGTTGATACCAGTGTCTGGGGAACGGCTGTGATGCTGCCATGGCTGGACCTGGTCGAAGTAGGTACCCTCGCGCTCGGAGAAGCGGTCCTGACCGTTGAGCTGGAGCTTGGCAGTGACGACTGGGTTCTCACCCCAGCAGTGCATGTTAAGAGCGGTCTCGGCAAGTACGAAGGTACCGGCATCGGAGACGGCCGAGTTCCAACCGCTGGTAGTATTTCCTTCCCACTGGAAAGCACCACCCTGGCTTAAACCAGTCATGCCAGCCGAGAGACCGTTGGCGCCTGCGGTCTCGAAGAGACCAGATGCATTGAGGAAACCGTTGGTACCATTAACTGCTGCCTGAGAACCAAAGGCAGTGATGGTGTTTGGAAGAGCATCAATGGAGTCAGTGTAGTTGAATGGCTGAGCACCAAGGGCATTGTAGAGGACAGTGCCACCCTGGGTAGAGGAGCAGTAGTCGACATTGCAGTCTGGTTGGACAACCCAGACGAGCTCCTTGCATGGATGGTTGAAGTTGAGGCGAATCTTGTTGGAGGACGAACCAACAGACTCCGCACCAGTGTACTGGAGCTGCTCAATGAGGTACTCATGAGGATTCTGGGCAAATCGTCGGCGCTCGTCGGTGTCAAGGTAGATGTAGTCAACGTAGAGGGAGGCAGAGACGAGGGACTGGGCGTAGGCCTGAGTTACCTTGACGTCAGCCGAGGTGGAGGTGAGGCTCGAAACCGCCCAGAGGCACTCATCAATCGCACGAAGGTCGATGTTAATCTTGACATCGTGGTACTGGAGAGCAATGAGTGGAAGAGCAAGACCTGGGTTGTTGCAGAACCAGAACTGGAGAGGAATGTAGAGAGTAGTCTCTGGAAGGGCATTGCGAGGAGCACATACCTGGCGAGGAGCAGAGGAGTCACATGGTCCATCAACTGGAGCGAAGTTTGGATCAGTGAGGTAAGTGAGCTGAGTGGTCTGACCAATCATCTTGAGGTAACCAGCCTCGCGATTCTTGTCCATGGTGAGTTGATTCCAGATGTGCATCCAGTCACCGTACTGCTTGTCAATGCGCTGTCCACCAATCTCGAGCTCAACATCGTCAATGAGCTGGTGGCCAGGGAAGTCGAGCCAGCGGGCATAGACGTTACCACCGGATGGGGCCATGTTCTGGTTAATCTCTGGGAGAGTAACCTGAAGGTAGGTACGGTAAGCAAGATCACCATTTCGGGAAATGGTGCAGGTTACTCGGCGACCGAAGTCGGTCTGACCGTTGAAAGTCTGCTCAATCGACTCAACGGCGAAGTTAGTGTGGCGGCGATAAGTCACCTTCCAAAAGGTAATCTGTGGATTACCAGTAAGATAAACGTCCTGAGCGCCGTAAGCTACAAGTTGCATAAGACCACCTCCCATTTTATATAAACTCAAAAGAAAAAAAAATAAAATTTTAACTTAATTCACTATTTCTCTAAATATAATTTAAATAAATGATAACATTACATGTAAATCATGAACACAAAATCAGATGCAACTCTAGATATGTTATACACTAAAAAATTAAAATACTTTCATAATAAATTCGAAGTATTAATTCCTAAACTAAAACTTAAAATAGATGAATTAAATCAAAGTAAGAACAAGGAGAACGAAGAAGATATAAATCAAAAAATAGAACAGATAGAGAAGAAGATAAAACAAATACACGATGAACGTAACAGATACTTTCTAGATAATTCTAAATATTTATTTGAATATTTTGAGTCTAAACAAAACATCGACAAAAATAATAATCCTAAAAAAAAGATTAATACTTTTTTTAGAATTGTAGACATAGATGAAGAGAAACCACTCGAGACAATGAATAAATGTATACAAGACTACATCGAAAAAAATAGTTTTGATAACATCAACTTAAATAATTATTCTTACAATAAATCGATTTGCCAATCCTGTAATCGTGGCGAACTTATTAAAGTAAATCATGATGGAATTATTATATGTAATTATTGTTTTACCAATTATAAGTATTTGGTGGATAACGACAAACCCTCTTATAAAGAACCTCCTAAAGAAATATCCTTTTATGCTTATAAACGTATCAACCATTTTCGTGAAATTTTGTCTCAATTTCAAGCGAAGGAATCTACTGACATTCCACAGGAAATCATCGAACGTATTGCCAATCAGGTGAAGAAAGAGCGTATTACTTCTGAGCAACTTACCAACAAAAAAACAAAGGAAATTTTAAAGAAGCTTGGTTATAATAAGTACTATGAACACATTCCATTTATTAAAGATAAGCTTGGAATCAAGCCACCCGTTATGACACCGCAATTAGAAGACCGTCTCTGTAATCTTTTTATGGACATACAAATTCCATACGCAAAATATTGTCCAAATGACCGTGTGAATTTCTTGAATTATTATTATACGCTTTACAAGTTATGTGAATTATTGGGTGAGAGACAATATCTCGAACATTTTCCAATGTTAAAAGACCAAAAAAAAGTAGAACAAGATGAAATTTGGAAGAAAATTTGTATGGACTTACAATGGGATTATATTCCAACGATTTAAATATTATAAATAATAATGGGAGAAAGCTTTAGTGATAAATATTCTTTATTACATTTTGCAGTAGGAATTATTGCTTATTTTTGGAACATATCATTTGTAGTTTGGTTTGTACTACATATGATATATGAATTACTTGAGAATACTGAAATTGCTATGATTTTAATTAATAAATTTCCATATTGGCCTGGAGGAAAAGAGAAAGCAGATTCTTTATTAAATAGTTTCGGCGACCAGTTTTATGGCATGATTGGATGGATTATAGCTTATATTATTTCGTTGTAACTTCAACCACAATACCGTCATGTATAAACAATAGAGTACATGTATTTGTCCAATAATGTCCTACAAATTCACCGCAATAAGTTTTATACATTTCCTTGTATAAATCTTTGTTTATACCTCGTATATCAAGTATAAGTTTATGTCCTGGAAATGTAAGATTAAACCTTTCTATTGCATTATGAATACTTAATCCCATGCATAAATTTATGACCTTTCTATTGTATTTTTCTTCAGGAGTTTCGTAGAAACACATTTATATAATAAGGTAAATATGTTTTAAATAATTTAAATAGACGTTTACAAAACAATTATGTCAGGTTTGTTTCCAATTACAGAAGATATCTACGAACAAGTGAAGAAGACCGCTTCAGACGCAATTCAAACAAAAAAGGTATTGATTCAATGTCAGATTGAATATTTAGAACTGGTTTTGTCTTTAGTTTCACCTACTAACCCCAATTATGATTATTATTGTAATGGTATCAAAAAGGACATAAGAGGGCTTGAGTATGAATGTGAGGCAAATGACATAGGTATACAAAGACTATTATTAAGAATGGAAAATAATAAAAATGATGAAGAATATCTTATGAATAGTCATCTCAGGATTCAAGAACATATAAAACAATGGAAGGATACTCATAAAGAGGTATTGGAACAATATACATTGTTGAATAACGGCACAATTTATGTTATGGATTTATTTGAATAAAGTTATACAATTTTTTCCACAAGTTCTCCGTCTTGATTGAATACCCAAATTTCATAATGGAACCCTTGTTCTTTGGCACATTTTTGTTTTTCAAGGATATTGTCCTTTTTCAGATTCAATGTCCATGTGGATTTTACCTCGATACATTTATTCTGACTTGGAATAAATATATCCACATAATGACGATGCCGTTTTCCATCTGGAGTTACATACCATATTTCGGGGACATTTTTAGTTCCATTGACAAAGTCTGTTTCAGACATTTCTTTTAATAACTTATCAAACGCATAATTTTCATATCCTTGATAGTTGATAGTATTACCGGATGGAAGAGTATAGGTTTTTAATTTAAACATCTTTTTAGAATTTTTATCCATAATGATAGGGTTTTGATTAGGATATTCTACTCCATATTTTTCTAAATTTGTCTGTTTACTTTTTAGTTTAAATTCTTCTGCTTGAAATGGATTTTTACACCCATATCTTTCCATATTTGTTTTTTGTCCCTTTAATTTTATTTCTTCGTTATACATAGGATTCTTTACCCCGTATTTTTCAAGATTCGTTTTAATACTCTTTTCTCTAAATTCAGATACTTGTAAACAATATTCTTTTCCATAACGTTCGATTGTTGTTTCTTTAACCTTATTTTTTATTTCTTCTGATTGAGAAGCATATTCCACTCCATACTTTTCAATATTAGTTTTCTTTGCTTTATTTTGTATGTCTTCATGTTTAAACGGATTGTCTACCCCATATTTTTCCATATTTGAATCCTTGATTTTTTGTTTAATAGCTTCATTTTGAAATGGATTTTCACAACCATATTTTTCTAGATTTGTCTTTTTTAATTTTTCCATAACTTCCTTACTTTGTAGAGGATGTTCAGAACCATATTTATCCCTATTAGTATTTTTAATTTTATTTTTAAAATATTCTCCTTGAAATGTATTTACTACACCATATTTTTCCATATTACTATCTTTTAATTTTTGTTTCATTTCTTCATTTTGAAGTGGATGTTCACATCCATAATTTTTAATAAATGTTTGCTTAGATTTTTCAACTCCATTTTTAATAGAACATAGATTACAAAATGGACCGCTTTTTGAAACCATTGTTCTGAAAGATTTATTAAATTCTTTTTTGCATGTTTTGCATATACCTTTGATTTTGGTTTCTCTTGTTACATTATTATATGTCTCTAATAATGTAACAATATTATCATCACAATATTGAATCAAATAGTTAATATCATATCTCTGACATTTTGACA
>JACCDX010305917.1_pt1 | contig 10469 bp, 14 predicted proteins | sample 7449681 | NCBI WGS metagenome assembly JACCDX01 (sample SAMN15323450, study PRJNA562643) | freshwater metagenome | isolation source: river surface water | place: USA:Blue River Watershed | collected 2017-08-18
ATTTGTGTTTGGGTTTACCCCGTTTGCCACAACGCCGTTCGCAACTGCGGGCGCGGGGATTACCTATGACTCTGCTGTAGAAGAATCCGCAACTGCCACGGCAGATGCTTTCTTTGCCTTGGCGGATTTTGTTTTGTCTATAAATGAGACTTCAACGGGCGCAGACCAGTCTGAAGTCGTCGCTTCCACGTTCAACGCCGATCTTGAGGATTCTGCGGTTGTATCTGACCAGACGTCGGCTTTGGTTGATTTTGCCTCTAGTATTTCAGAAACGGCAACCGGATCAGAAACAGTTTCTTCTCTGGCCAACTTCAATGCCGCCGTCAGTGAACAGATGGCTGGGACGGACTCTGTCATTTCTTTGACTGACTTCCTTGCCACCGTTGCAGAGTTGGTTTCTGGATTTGATGCGCCATCTGCTTTGGCTGTATTCCCTGCCGCAGTGAGTGATGCGGTCACGGGATCGGATGCTTTAACCCCGTCCATCACCTACAACATCTTCATGAATGAAGGTGCAACAGTCTCAGAAACAACTTCAACTCTGGTTGCTTTTGCGCCTTTGATCGCAGAGTTTTCAACGGCTTCGGATAGTGTTTCTGTAGCCCCATCTATCTTCAGTGCAACTATCAGCGAAACAGCCACTGCCGCCGACACTATCTTGGCGTTGGCAGTGTTTTACGCTACCATCACAGATGGAGCGGTTGCAGTTGATCAGATCGCCGCTCGGCTTTTGTGGGAAGTCATAAACGACTATCAAAATCCAAATTGGTCAAACATCAATAATGCTCAGGCCAACACTTGGAATGTAGTCAAAACCCAATCGTGAGAATGAAATGGCACTTGTTGTAAAAGATCGGGTCAAAGAAACAACCACTACGACTGGCACAGGAACGCTCACGCTTGGCGGGGCTGGTTCTGGCTTTCAGTCTTTTTCCGTCATCGGTGACGGCAATACCACCTACTACACCATCGTCGATCAGGCCACTGGTGATTGGGAGGTTGGCATTGGAACGTACACGGCTTCAGGAACGACCCTGAGCCGGACAACGGTTCTTGAGTCAAGCAACGCTGGAAGTCTGGTCAATTTTGGCGCAGGCTCCAAAGATGTCTTTGTAACTTACCCTGCCGAGCGTTCGGTCTATTTGGATGCCGCTGGTTCCGCTGTAACATTGTTGGACATTGGGACTGCGGGTATCGGTACGGCCAACGTCACGACCGCGAACATCACGGCTGGTACAGTCTCCACTACTCCGACCACCGGGAATGACATTGCCAATAAGACGTATGTGGATACGATTGCCTCTTCTGGCATCACCTATCATGCGCCGGTCAAGTACGAGGTGCCCAACACCACGGGCAATTTAAACGCCACCTACAACAACGGAACTGCTGGCGTCGGTGCAACACTGACCAACGCTGGAACTTTGGCGGCTTTTGCGCCGGACGGTCCTACCGCACAAGTTGGCGACCGAATTTTGGTTTACAACCAGACCAACCAGTTTGAGAATGGCGTTTACACAGTAACCACTGTTGGTAGCGGGTCTGTCGCTTGGGTGTTGACTCGTGCAACTGATGCGGATTCGTATGGCCTGAAAGACCCTAATGCCTTGGGTAACGGGGATGCTTTCTTTATCCAGAGCGGAAACACTGGTGCTGGCGAGACCTATGTCTGCAACACCGCAGGCGTGATCACCTTTGGCACGACAGCCATTACTTTCGCTCAAGTCAGTGACGCAACCCTGTACACCGCAGGTACCGGCCTGACTCTGACCGGTACTGAGTTCAGCATCACTCCTGTTGGCACTGCCGCGACCTATGGATCAGCCTCTCAAGTGCCGGTTTTCACGACCAACGCAAGTGGTCAGGTGTCGAGTGTCACAAACACTGCGATTGCTATTTCTGCGGGGGCGGTCTCAGGACTTGCGGCTTCAGCCACAACCGACACGACAAATGCCTCCAATATTTCCAGCGGTACGTTGCCAACTGGCCGTTTAAATGGCTCCTACACTGGTATCACCGGGGTCGGTACTCTGACCGCAGGAACATGGAACGCCGCAACAATTGGCCCAACCTATGGCGGAACAGGGTTTTCTTCGTACACGATTGGTGACATTCTGTACGCCGACACTTCCGTCAGTCTGGCAAAGTTGCCTGATGTAGTGACCGGCAACGCCTTGATTTCTGGCGGTGTGGGCGCGGCTCCTTCTTGGGGCAAGATTGGCCTTCAGACCCATGTTGATGGCACCCTTCAGGTCGCCAACGGCGGCACGGGTGCCACGACCCTGACGGGCTATGTGTATGGCAACGGCACCGGAGCCATGACGGCTTCGACCACTATTCCTAATTCGGCCACCACGGCAACCAGTGCAAACACGGCCAGCGCAATTGTTGCTCGGGACGCATCAGGCAATTTTAGCGCAGGCACCATTACGGCGGCTCTGTCTGGCAACGCTTCTACGGCCTCCTCTGCGGCGCAGTTAACCACCGGCAGAACCATCTCGGCTACTGGCGACATCAGTTGGACAAGCGCATCGTTTAACGGCACTGCTAATGTCTCTGGCACTGCAACCATTCAGCCCGCCTCAATTACCGGAAGAACTGAACTGACTTCTGGTCAGGTTGCCAGCACGGATCAGTTGTTGGTTCTTGATGTCACCGACAACTCTTTGAAAAAGGCAACGATTGCCAACGCCGCTTTGGTTGGGCCAACTGGGCCTACCGGGTCTCCCGGGCCAACCGGTCCAACAGGCGCTACCGGACCTGCCGGTCCGACAGGCGCTACCGGACCCACTGGGACAGCCGCCACTATTGCAGTTGGAACGACCTCAACTGGTCCGGCAGGTAGCCCTGCTTCTGTCACAAATAGCGGAACCTCTTCTGCCGCTGTTTTCAACTTCACCATTCCTCAAGGTGCTACTGGAGCAACCGGCCCGACCGGCCCGACGGGACCGACCGGCGCAACAGGCCCGACTGGCCCTACAGGTCCGACAGGTCTTGGTTACGCTGGTCTGACCTCGACGACGTCTGTCGCAATTGGAACGGGCGCGAAGACGTTCACCGTCAACCAGTCGCAAGGTACAAACGCGTTTGTGGTTGGTCAGTATGTTCGTGCTTTTGGTGCGACTTCTACAAACTTCATGGCTGGTCGGATCACGACATACTCTGGCACGTCCCTGACAATCACGGTGGATTACACCGGCGGTAGCGGAACGTTCGCGAGTTGGACAATTACGGATACAGGGTCGCAAGGTGCAACTGGCCCGACAGGTGCTCCCGGCCCCACTGGCCCAACCGGCCCACAAGGCATTCAAGGAAACCCCGGGCCTACAGGCCCCACCGGGCCTACTGGCTCTCCGGGCCCTACAGGTCCTACTGGCCCTACAGGCTCAACAGGTGCTCCCGGCCCAACTGGGCCTACTGGGCCTACTGGGCCTCCGGGCCCTCTGCCAAGTACAAACTACGATGTGGGTGCAATAGTTCTTGCTATGAATGTATCCGCAAGCAATTTATTTTTTGGCAGTACTATTGCCGGGTCCAACCTTCTCGTCATTACTTCTACGTCTACATCAATGGCTAGTAGCCCGAATTGGGACTTCACTACAGGATGGGTCTACGGCGACATTGCCGTTGGAAACAGATTTGGCGGGTTTATTCTTAACAGTGGCACCGGTAATCCGGGGTGGGCCGCTCCTAGTGCTGGGGTAGCGTCTCTTAGTGGTACTTGGAGGGTTTTAACTTATTACACTGCTGCAAGAAATTACGGTTATAGCGCTTACTACAACCAATACAGCCGTTCCGCTTTGGGCGCTCTTGTTCAAAGGATATCGTGATGGAATACACCACAGTTAAAAACCCAGTTTGGGCAAACCAAGAAAAAACATTGATTGATTGCGTTGTTTATTTCACCAAACTTGGAGAAGTGCCTTTTACAGCCAGCCCCAACGACCTTCCGCACAGTGTTGAAATATTTAATCGGTGTGTTGCTGGGGAGTTTGGACAAATTGGAGAGTTTGTTTTTGACCCATTTGAAGGGGCAGTAATAGGAGCGTTGCCAGAGAACACAATTCCTGTCTCTACGTTTGGGGAGATTCTGTAATGACACAACCGCAAATTAAAATTGGATGCGTGGCAAACCTTTTCAGCCGCATGATGCACTTTAAAAAAGCGGGCGACATTGAAGAAGGGCATACCCATCAGTTTGACCACCTGACCTTACTGGCCAAGGGACGGCTTCGGGTGACTGTTGAAGGACAGGTGACAGATTTCACTGCGCCTCACATGATTTATATCCACAAGGACAAAGAGCACATCCTTGAAGCACTAACCGATGAGACTGTTGCGTACTGCATTCATGCTTTGCGGGATAAAGAAACAAACGACATTCTTGATCCGTCCATGATTCCCGCTGGGGTCGACCCTTCTGCTCTTGCCGCTCCGGTCGTACAGGTGTGAGATGAACCATTTGCCCATCTGGTACACCGCCCAACTTGATGATGAACTCTGCGATAGAGTTGTGACTGAACTGTCTCAAAAACAGACGGTTGATGCCGCTATTGGTCAAGAAGGCAAAGAGATGAACCTTGAGACCAGAAAGACCAAAGTTCATTTTGCCGAGGCCGGGTACTGGCTGGAAGGTATCTTTGAGCGATTTGCCATGGATGCCAATAAAGCCTGCAAATGGGAATACCACATGACTGGCGCAGAACGGGTTCAATTTGCAGAGTACAGCATTGAGCATCATTACACGTGGCACACCGATGTTTTTACCTTGTCTGGCAAGCCGGAAGATCGTAAAGTCACGGTTGTGTGTTTGCTGAACGACGAGTTTGAGGGCGGCGACTTTGAGGTTCGCCTGTATGGCGATTACAAGGCGCCGCTGAAGAAGGGAACCATGATTGCCTTCCCATCCATCCTTGAGCACCGGGTCACGCCAATCACCAGCGGAACCCGCTATTCAGCGACAATGTGGTTTAACGGCCCCAGATTCAGATAAGGAATATCATGCCCAGCACATATTCAACAAACCTTGCCCTTGAGTTGATTGGTACTGGCGACCAAGCCGGTACTTGGGGCGCAACGACCAACACCAACCTTGGAACGCTGATTGAGCAGGCCATTTCTGGCTATGTGACTCAGGCTGTGTCCACAGGAACCGACACAACCATCACGATCCCCAGCGGAGCGTCTGGTGTGGCCCGTAACATGTTCATCGAACTAACGGGTACGGGCGGAACTAATACCAACCTGATCGTTCCGGCCAACAAAAAGTTGTACTTCATCTACAACAACTCGACCGGCGCAGTGACTGTCAAGGTGAGCGGCCAGACCGGCGTAAGCGTACCTGCGGCGGCAAAGATTCTTCTGGTCTGCAACGGAACGGACGTGGTCACCGCCACTAACTATATGGTGTCTCCAACGTTTGTCTCTGCAACGTTGACTTCGCCAACCATGACTGCGCCTGTTTTGGGGACTCCGGCTTCTGGAACTTTAACCAATGCGACAGGATTGCCTTTAAGTACTGGCGTCACTGGTACCTTACCTGTGGCCAATGGTGGAACCGGTTTAACCACAACGCCGTCTAATGGGGCGTTGGATATCGGCAATGGATCGGGTTTTACTCGAACCACTCTAACTGCCGGAGCAAACATTAGCATCACGAATGGTGCTGGTTCGATCACAATTGCTTCGGCCAACTCTGGCGGCACAGTCACATCAGTTTCTGGCACCGGTACAGTTAACGGCATCACGCTGTCTGGAACTGTGACGTCATCCGGGAATTTGACTCTTGGTGGCTCGTTAAGCAATGTCAGTTTGACTTCTCAGGTTACGGGGACGCTTCCTGTTGCAAACGGTGGCATAGGCGTTACAACGTTGACCGGTGTTGCGTATGGTAACGGGACGAGCGGGTTTACTGCGGCAACGGGCACCCAAATTGCCACGGCTATTGGTTCCACTGCGGTAACTAATGCAACGAATGCCACCAACGCAACAAATGCAACAAACGCAACAAAACTTGCAACGACCAACTTCACGATTGAAGAGTCAGGCGGTAAATTGATTTTCAAGTACGGCGGAACGACGATTGCGTCCATGACTTCAGCCGGTGTATTTACAACCCTCAGCGACATCACCGCTGGCGGAACCCCATAAGGAGCAGACCATGGCAGTCACAGTTGGCGGAACAAACATCACCTATAACGACAGCACGGTGCAAGCCACCGCATACGTCGGCGCAAACGTACAAGCGTTTACATCAAATGGCACATTTACTGTTCCTGCCGGAATCACCAAAGTAACAGTTTTTGTTTTTGGTGGTGGTGGTGGCGGCGGCGGAGCGGCCGTTGGCAATTCTGCAAACGGACGCCAAGGAGGAAGTGGTGGCGTCGGCTCTGCGCAAATCAGTGGTTTAACCCCCGGCGCAAGCATTAGTGTCACCGTTGGAAGTGGTGGTGCTGGAAGTAATGGCACAGGGGGTGGTTTCATTACCGCGACTTCTGGTGGCACGTCCTCTTTTGGTTCTTACGTTTCATGTACTGGCGGGGGTGGTGCTTCTTCAGTTAACGGAGCAAGTGGCTCTCCGACCTTTTCCGGTGTTGGGCTAATTTTAAGTAAAACAGAGCCTTTTTATATTGGCATGGGCCAGAATGGCAGTGGGGGTTCGTCTGATCCATGCTTCGCATATTACGGCGGTGGCGGCGGCGGACGTTCGATCGGTGGTGGTGGCGGTGGCGGTGGCGGTGGCAATGGTGCCGTTGCAGGCGGTGGTGGTATTGCAACTGGCCCCGGCGTGAACGGTTCAGATGGAGTAACAAGTGCAACTGCCTCTGGTGGGAATGGCGGGAATGGCGGTGGAAACGGGGTTGCATCAAACGGCGGTGCTAGTGGCACTGGGACAACTCAGGCTGGCGGCGGTGGCGGCGGCGGCGGTGGTGCTGTTTATGTTTTTTGGTGAGGACAGAGCATGAAAAAAGGTTTAATTGACCCCAACACAGTTGTCTACTACGTGAGCAATTGGGCGGCACCCGCCAAAGATGGCGACCCATACACGCCGGTTGTTTCTGAAGTGCCTAATTCGGATCGGTTGGCAGAAGTTACCAACGCTGAATTTGAAATCGCCTCACCTCTTTTTTGGGTGGATTGCCCAGATGAAGCGGTTGCCGATCAGTGGTATTACAACAACGCAAGCCAACAAGTTTTAGTGAAGCCACAAGACGCGCCTTACCCGACCGGGGCGGTTGAGCCGTGATCCAGTGCGCCGTCAGGTACGAGGTTGCGCAAGATGGATACACCATGCGGGTGTTCCATGCCAGCAAAGGGTATGGTTTGCCTAAGCACCAACATGACTACCCTCACCTGACGGTTTGCCATTCTGGTTCGTGCGCTGTTCGCATGGAGCACAAAGAGTTTGTGATGACCAAGAATAGCCAGCCGGTCAACCTGCCAGCCAACAAATGGCATGAGATTGAGGCTTTGGAAGACGGGACGGTGTTTGTCAATCTTTTCTCTGAAGGGAAATGCTGATGGAACAGCCACAACACGAAACAGCCAAGGAAGTCGCCGGAAAGTCTATTGGTCGCTTTGGTCTCTTCTACATCACACTGATCGTGCTGATTGGGGTTGGTTCATCCTACTTCCTGTCTGAGGCCGCAATCACTGCGGTGATGACCATGATCGGTGGCGCACTGGTCGCCCTGATCAACATGATGAACGGTATTGCTGGCACCGCAGAGAAACAAGAGAAGCCTGAGTTCAAGGTCATCCAGACTCTGATCGAGAAGTTGGATCGTCTGGAGCAACCCATGCGGGTTGATGTTGAGGGAGACAAAGTCACCGTCCGAAGGGGCGATGATGAAATTACTACAAGGAAATAACAGTGAATCATGGAGCCAATCACTCTTGCCCTTTCAGCATTTGCCGCCGTCCAAAAGACGGTGCAGGTCATCAAGCAGGCGCAAAAGACTGTCAATGATGTCTCTTCACTTGGTCCTATGCTGGGCCAATATTTTGGTGCCAAGCAGGAAACCGTAAAGGCGCTGGAAGAGGCAAAGAAAAAAGGCGGTTCATCTTTGGCGCAGGCCATCCAAATTGAGATGGAGTTGTTGTCCCAGAAGAAGTTTGAAGACGAACTCAAGATGATTTTTTTCCAGACTGGGCATGCCGACATTTGGAATAACATTCAGAAACGGGTTCAAGAGGGTGAGCAGGCGCAACGGGAAGCCCAGCGCCGTGCCAGAGATGCGGCGATCAAGAAGGCCAAGAAGATGGCCGAGATGGTGAATATTGCAATTGGTGTCGGCTTGGTTGTTCTGTTGGTCCCGCCTTTGATCTGGCTGGTAATCCAAGGGATCATTTTTGCAAAGGACAAGTGATGAGGGCGTTGCTTTTGGTTGTTCTGCTGGCTGGCTGTGATGCGCCGGAGTACTACCGATACCCTTGCATGAACCCCAAAAACTGGGAACGGGAAGACTGCAAACGACCTTTGTGCGCCATTACCCAAGAGTGCCCGGATCAGTTGTTGAAGCCAGAGGAACTGAAAGGTGAACAGAGATGAAGTGGGACAACGAAACGATTGAGGCAAAGATCAAATTCATGATCGCCTTTACCTTCTGCGCCACAGTGTTGGTCATGGTTGGGTTGTCGATGTTCTCTATTGTCTTTGTGCCCCAGCCCATGAATGGCATCGCCCCCGCAGACAAACAGTTTTTTTACCTTTTGAGCGACATGTCCAAGTACATCTTGGGCAGTCTGGGAACCTTGCTGGCGATCAAAGGCAAGGATGTTGTGCAAGAGATGTTCAAAAAGGAGCCTGAAAATGATCCCCCTGCCAGCACTGATGGAAGTCGGGAGCAAGATTCTGGACAAGGTACTCCCAAATGAGGAGGCCAAGGCCCGTGCTCTTGCCGAACTGAAGAAGATTGAATCTGACGGGAAACTGGGTGAACTCAATGTTGACTTGGAAGCGTACAAGACCGAGCAAAATAACCTCACTGACCGCCTCAAGGCGGACATGGCTTCGGATTCGTGGCTTTCCAAAAACATCCGCCCAATGACCCTGATATTTATTTTGGGTGCGTATTTTGTCTTTGCCATGATGTCGGCCTTTGGTCAAAACGCCAACGAACGATATGTGGAGTTGCTGGGGCAGTGGGGCATGTTAATCATGTCGTTCTACTTCGGTGGTCGCACCCTTGAAAAAATCATGGACATGAAGGCCAAGAAATGAAAGAGAACTTCGACGAAGCCCTGAAAGCCCTCCTTAAACACGAGGGCGGCTATGTGAACCATCCGGCTGATCCGGGTGGCCGAACCAATTTAGGCGTTACCCAGCGTGTCTGGGAGGAGTGGGTTGGCCATGCAGTCGACGAACAAATCATGCGAGGACTCACCCCAGACGCAGTTGCTCCCTTGTACCGACAGCGATACTGGGACGCTGTCCGTGGGGATGACCTTCCTTCTGGCGTTGATCTTGTGGTCTTTGACTGTGCTGTCAATTCTGGGGTTGGGCGTGCTTCTAAGTTCCTTCAACGTGTGGTTGGAGTAGCCGATGACGGGAAAATCGGCCCAGCAACAATTCGTGCCGTCTTGGCCAAAGACCCCAAGGAAGTGGTCGATGGATTCTGTGACATGCGCCAAGCCTTCTTGGAAGACCTACCCACCTTTGCCACGTTTGGTAGAGGATGGTCTCGCAGGGTTGCCGAAGTCAGAGAACAAGGCGAAAATCTGGCCTGATGAGGTTTAAACGATGCCGCTCCAGAAACTACAATTCCGACCCGGTGTAAACCGTGAAAGCACCACGTTGGCCAACGAGGGCGGCTGGTTTGAGTCCGATAAAGTTCGCTTCCGCTCTGGCTACCCAGAGAAGATTGGCGGCTGGGTCAAAGACACCGGCACAGAATACTCCACGCCTCCTGCTGGAACTTTTGCCGCCAGCGGCACTACAACTGCGGCGAGTCCGCCTACCGGTTCTTTCTGGGGCACCTGCCGTGCCTTGTTTAATTGGTTGAATCTTGCCGGGTTCAATCTGCTTGCCCTTGGAACCAACCTGAAGTACTACATTCAGGACTCCACCGGTGGAAACTTCTACGACATCACTCCAATCCGTTTTACCAGTACGGTAGCGTCAAACGCCTTTACTACCAACGGAACGACCACGGTGACTTGCAATGTGGCAAGCCATAACGCTCAGGCTGGTGATTTTGTGGTTATCTCTGGTGTTGCAGGCCCAGTCAACGGCATCCCTGCGGCCAGTCTGAACAAAGAGTTTCGGATTGTTTCAATCGTTTCATCCAGCGCGTTTACGATTGTTGTGGATACGACTGCCACATCGTCCAGTACGACTGGCGCGGCCACGTTCAATTTCCAAATCACAACCGGTAGCGACGTTTACACGGTTGCCGCAGGTTGGGGCGCTGGTGGCTGGGGTGGTGTGACAACAGGTTTCCCAAGTACTGGCTGGGGTTTGGCGGCGG
>JACCDX010954906.1_pt1 | contig 10469 bp, 6 predicted proteins | sample 7449681 | NCBI WGS metagenome assembly JACCDX01 (sample SAMN15323450, study PRJNA562643) | freshwater metagenome | isolation source: river surface water | place: USA:Blue River Watershed | collected 2017-08-18
ATAAATCACTCGGACAGGCACTTGCGCCTGTGAGTTGGTTTAAATCTCTCGAAAGATCAAAATCAAATAACTTCCTGATGGAACGCTCATACATGGAGAGCCTGGGTTTTCTCTTTGAGGAAAAAAACAAACATAATCCAAGCGATCTGCCAATTGGTTTTGCCGTCGCACCAAAGGGCTCTACTGTGCAGGGTCATGTGGGATTGTCTTGTTCTGCCTGTCACACCAGTCAGATCTCTTATCAAGGCAAATCAATCAGAATGGACGGCGGATCCACCAACTTCGACATCAGTAGTTTTTTGGGTGAGTTTTATAGTTCTCTCGACAGCACATTCAAAAACAAAGACAAATGGGATCGCTTCGTTGCACGTGTACAAAAAATCGATAGTATCAGCGATGCTGATTTAAATAAGCAAATTGCTAGCGTACTGAATAATGTGGCATGGAATGCGGATGCAACAAATAAAGCGCCCGGCACGACCACACCAACCGGGCCTGGCCGCGCAGATGCGTTAAACAGAATCGGAAACTATGTTTTTGGGCAGCGTTTACTCGAGTCTGTCAATTATCACAAAATGAATGCTCCGACGAATAATCCTCCATTATGGAATATTTGGAAATTCAACTGGGTGCATTACAACGCCTCATTTAGTCAACCCATGGCGCGAAATATTCTCCAAGTACTTGGGAATAATGGGACAACGAACTTTATCGATTCTAAGGGCAACCCTATGCCCGGAGACGAGCGCTGGAAAACTTCGATTGATTTTTTAGGTGCGGCCGAAATGGAGGAGGGAATTCGTTCACTCAATGCTCCAAAATGGCCTGAAGATGTGCTTGGACCGATTGATCAGGGCAGAATAAACAATGGCAAAAAACTTTTTGAACAACATTGTTCTGGTTGCCATGCCGCACATCCCATTCGACCACCTCAAAATCTAAAGGCTGAGTTAGCGGTGGTCATTGTTCCGCTTCCGATTATCGGAACAGATCCCACCCATGCAAAAACCTATCACGACCGAAAATACAATCTGTCAAAATTATCTGGAGACTCATCACCCATTTCGGGATCGGATGGCTTGAAATTTGGGATCGACTCGATTCAAAAATATGCCTATGACCAGTTAAAGATGAGTCAAGAGGAGCGTGACAAATTAAATGGTTTTGGACGTACCAATCAAATTCGCGGTCCACTTGCTTACAAGGCTAGAACTCTAGAGGGAATTTGGGCAACTCCACCCTACCTTCACAATGGTTCAGTACCGAATATGTATGAACTATTGAGTCCTGTTGCTGAGCGCTCTAAACAATTCTGGACAGGTAGCTATGAGTACGACCCGGTGAAACTTGGTTATGTCACCACTCAAACGAATGGCAACTATTTCTTACTTGACACCTCGTTAGTCGGTAACTCGAATAGCGGCCATGAATTTAATGATGGAAAAGGACCTGGCATCATCGGTCCCAAGCTCACGCACAATGAACGGTTAGATCTGATTGAATATCTAAAAGTCCTTGATCAGGATCCACCTCTCCCAAGACCTGCTGTTGATTTTGATTGGGAATGGAAATCAAAATACACACCATGAATACATCCTTTTGGGTTAAAAACCTCATCCAATCAATGGCTCTATGGGGGCTGATTTATTCCGCCACAAGCTCGGCATCTGATCCTGCGGTCAAAGCGTTCGAACCACCGCAGGAGTATCAGTGGCTGGATCAAGGCTGGACCGACCAAGAAAGATCACGCTGGCACTATTTATCTGCGGGCCAAGCTTTTGCGCCACTTACCTGGCTCATGGCACTTGAACGAGCTGGCACGAATCAAAAACTCACCGATCAAAAGTTTCTTCAAAGCATTGGCTTTCTGTATGACCCAAAAAATCAGAATAATCCAATGCATTTACCGATTGGATTTGCCGTTGGCAAGGAGGAACTGTTCGCAAAGGGAATGGTAGGCTTTACCTGCGCCGCCTGTCACACCACTCAAATCAAATACGGGAAAAAAGCCGTACGGATTGACGGCGGCGTCAGTCTGGTTGATTTGACCCTTTTCTTTCAACAGTACAGAGCGGCACTGGTCGACACCTACAACAATCCAGAAAAATGGCAGAAATTTAGCACCATAGTTCGACGTGGCGGCAATCAAACGGATGACACGCTTCGGGATCAAGTCAAAAAAGTACTGAACGCAAACAATTGGGCATCCAACGAACTGGCTCAAGTCGTTAAAGGTAGCGTAGCGGGTGGTCCGGGTAGGATGGACGCATTGAACGGGATTGGCAACCTGATATTCGGTTTAAGTCTCAAAACCGCGTCAAATTTTCATGAAAGTGCCGCTCCGGCGAGCATTCCATTTTTATGGGATATCTGGCGTTTTGACTGGATGCACTACAACTCTTCGTTCAGCCAACCCATGGCACAGAACGTTCTACAGGTACTCGGCGCAAATGGCTATACGAACTTCGTTGATACAGAGGACCGGCCCAACCCCTCCCCCTCGCGTTGGAACAGTTCTGTCGATATTAAAGCGCTTGAAAGTACTGACATCGCATTTAGAAAGCTTTTATCACCTGAATGGCCCAGTGCGCTGTTTGGGCCGTATGACAAGCTCAAGGCATCAAAGGGTGAAAAATTATTTGAGTCGCTATGCGTCAGCTGCCATGGCGCAAAACCCAATCCAAACCCCCTCAATCAGAAATTCAAACTATCCGTCACAAACGTCCCTATCGACGTGATCGGAACAGATCCTGTTTACGCGGAGAGGTTTGCTAAGCAAACATTCGATATTTCCAAGATTTCGAACGATAAGGACAGGGTATCCGGAAGTACGGCGCTTTCGTACGTCACCGAGATGGTTAAAAACAGGGCCTATGACTTATTGAATTACACCCCCGAAGAACGCAGGATCGCCGATGGTTTTGGCCGATCAAATGTCATGCAAGGGGAGTTGGTGTATCGGGCCAGAACACTGCATGGTGTATGGAGCAGCCCACCCTATTTGCATAATGGTTCTGTGCCAAATATCTATGAACTATTAAGTCCCGCCTCAGAAAGATCTTCGAAATTCTGGGTGGGATCCTATGAATATGATCCTGAAAAACTCGGATTCATACACACCAACATTCAGGGTGGCTTTTTGTTTGATACTTCGATCAAAGGCAATGGAAATCAAGGACACGAATTTACAAACAAATCAGGTCCAGGCGTCATTGGTCGCTTATTAACGCATGAAGAAAGACAGGAACTCATCGAATACCTGAAATCGATGAAACAACTCCCAAAAACGAATGTACGCGGGTGACGCATGCGAAACTCAACAAAAATGACCTGGATCTTGATTTTTGCGTATCTGTGCTTGTCACTCATTAAGACGTTTACGGGTGTACTTTCCCCGACTATCGTCATGATTTTAAATATAGTGCTTCTTGTTGGGATCACTTTTTTTCATGCGCAAGCCCAATATGGTCTCAAAACTCTTGGCATTTTCTTTGTGATTGTTTTTGTCATCAGCAACGCCTACGAAAACATGAGTGTGTTGACGGGCTTTCCCTTCGGTTATTACAACCACGCTGACTCGCTCGGTCCAAAATTATTTCTCATCCCTATCATCATTGCGCCCACTTACTTCGTGGTGGGATATTTCTCTTGGTCGATTGCGTTAGTCCTCCTTGATGCGTTTGACAAAAAACTGTCTGGTCATCAGGTCTGGAGTGTTCCTCTTGTTGCCTCGTTTGTCATGACCATGTGGGATCTACAGGTAGACAGCATTTCATCCACGATCAGAAAAGGCTGGTACTGGCACGACGGAGGACATATTTTTGGTGTGCCTTTTATCAATTACATGGGATGGTTGTTGTGCACCTTCAGTTTTTTTCTGGTCTTTGCGCTTTACCTGAAGCGTCGTTCTGCCAAAGACGGCAAGGATAGTAAGGATCAAATGCCTATTGATCAGTCTCACTGGTATCAATCAGTCAGCACATATTTTATTTTAAGCTTGCCGATGATGGTCCTACCCTTAATCGGGACGGATATGATCGTCTCGGACCCGACGGGCAAAAATTGGAATGCGATGGATATCTATCAAAACATGGCGCTCACCACTATTTTTACGATGTGGTTTGTCACGTTAATCAGCGCATTGAAAATACGCGATCATAAAAAAGACTGAATTTGCTAGGTTCACAAAAAGTCTTAAGGTTTTTAAGAAACTAACCTACTATCTATTTAAACGTTTAAAATCCCAACATGCCGTACAAAATCATTTGGGATTGCTTTTATGGTGCAAGATATTCGCTGGAAACAGCGATTTAACAACTATACAAAAGCCTTTCAGTCCCTGACTGAAGCAGTTGAGCTTTCACAGCAAAGATCACTCACAGCGCTTGAGCAACAAGGACTGATTCAAAGTTTCGAATTCACGCATGAGTTGGCGTGGAAAATGCTCAAAGACTATCTTGAATACCAAGGCATCTCTGACATTGTTGGATCACGTGATGCGAGTCGGTTTGCCTTTCAAAATGCATTGATCAACGATGGTGATGTTTGGATGCAAATGATCGCTGCGCGTAATCAAACATTACACACTTACAACATTAAGATCGCTCAGGCAGTTGTTGAAAGTATTTTGACTCAGTTTTATCCGGCATTTAATCAACTCTCCGTAAAATTTGGTGAGTTAGTCCGTTCAATGTAAAACATGGATACTGGCCTCAACACACACACGACGCTGAAGATTTTCTCCGTATTTAAAAGATTTCCTCAGATTGAGAAAGCAATCTTGTATGGTTCACGTGCGATGGGCACATATAAGCCTGGCTCTGATGTCGACATCAGCCTAATTGGCAAAGATTTAACTCAAGAATTGTTGTGGAAAATATCGGAGGCGCTCGACGATAGCTTGCTGCCTTATGTGTTCGACCTTTCTCTGTTCGAGACCTTAGATAATCCTGAACTTAAGGAACATATCTCAAGAGTGGGTTTCGTTTTATATCCAGTCGATTCGACCTAACAGAAACAACAATTCATCTAGGACGACATGTGAGATGTCGGCTTTAAAGAAATATTTTGATTGAGGCTTTGAGCGTGCGCTCTGGAGAATCCGTTCAGTCCCAAAGTGTTAACTATGTGACCGGTACGATTTGTAAAGTATGTGTGAGGTACATACCTGTATATCTTGGTGGGTCGGGCGAGACTCGAACTCGCGACCAACGGATTAAAAGTCCGCTGCTCTAACCAACTGAGCTACCGACCCCCAAGCCCGACATTATGACTTTTTCAGAATCGCCTGTCAAACGGACTAGGCCTTGGCCAATAAAGCCTCGATTTTGCTGCCCAACGCCAGCAACTGATGATCCAGCCCCTCAGCCGCCACGAGCTGAACGGCAAGCGGCAAGCCCAGGTCGCCTTTGCCAAAAGGCAATCCCAGGCAAGGCACACCAATCGTTGTCCAGGTGCGATTGAACATCGGCGACCCAGTTCCATTCTCGGTAAGCGGCGCGTCCCCAGGAGAGGCCAGCGTCAACACTGCATCGAGGCCTTTGGTGGCCTGTGCGAACATCTGTCGGCAGCGTTCTGCATGCTCGCGCTCAGCTTTGAACTGTTCAGCCGTGATCTGCAGACCAAACTCGATCATGGCAACCGTCAAATCCCCCAGCGGCGCTTTGTTTCTGTAGAGCTTTTCATAGAAACGGCTCATTTCATAGCTCATGATCATGCGATTGGACTCGCCCAGAGCGATGAAGTCTTTGGGAGGCAACTCAACATTCACGAACTCGACACCATGCTTGCTCAGTGACTGCTTGGCCCGCTCAAGCGCTTCGCGAGCATCCGCATCAGCCTGTTGCGCTTCAGGACCTGGAAACCAGCCAATTCGGATCGTTCCAGATTTTTCACCAACCGATGAGGGACCCAGCAATACCGAAGCCAGCAACTTCACGTCCTCGACCGAACGACCAAACCAACCCATCGTATCGAGTGTGGATGCCAGAGGATTGACCCCCTCAAGCGAGATTTTTCCACGAGTCGCCTTGAAGCCTACGATGCCACAATAAGCTGCCGGACGAATGGTGGAGCCAGCTGTCTGTGTACCCAACGCCAATGCCACCATCCCATCGGCCACAGCCGCAGCCGAGCCGCTCGACGAGCCGCCGGGCGTATGCGCAAAATTATGTGGATTGACTGTTGGACCTGCAAACTGGCTCGCAAACTCCGTCGTCACCGTCTTGCCCATCATCAAGGCACCCGCAGCCTTAAGCTGCGTCACGATCGCGGCATCTTTGCCGGGACGATTCCCCACGAATGCTGCAGAACCGTACTCAGTGGGCATGTCCGCTGTGTCGATGATGTCTTTGATACCAATCGCGATGCCAGCGAGTGGGAGTTTTCCTGGTCGGGCCGAAACGGCAGCCAACTGAGCCCGAACGTTATCCGCATCATGCCATTTAAAAGCATGAACCGAGGGCTCGCGCGCCGCGATTCGGCCAAGCTGCGACTCAAGAACTTGCTCGTGCGTCACTTCTCCACGCGCGATGCGTGCTGACGTTTCCGTCACAGTTTGAGCGTAAAGTGCCTTGGGATCTGCGTTGGGGATGGTCGACATGTCGTTGGGCTCCAAATAAAAATATTGAAACCCATCAGACACGAAGATTGCGCTGATGGCAAGAGGTTACGTGCAGGTTACTTGCAGATTAAGTGGGGGTTGAAGGCGATAAAGGTCGACGACAACTACCTGGCTCTGGAGATACGAACTTCCGCGCCACGTCGCTTGACCTCGAGCCCCTCAGAGGGAGAAATCCTCAAGCCCTCGAGCCCTTTGATATAGCTCGAACCTTGCATCTGCATCACGCGTATTTTGTTACGCATGACCACTGGGTTGTGCACCGGCATCCCGAACATCCAGACTTCGTCCAGAATACGGGCTGAGTTGAACTCGCCCGTATGGTTCGCTGTCGGGCCAAGACAGAGCATGTGACCTTCGCGACCAAAAACGGGCAAAGTGCCCAGTCCGCAGGTCACAGTCAACACGGCACCACCCTCATAGCGCCATCCCGTATTGAGGTCCCACCAGGCTTCGCCTTCGGGCAAATAAACCTGAATGTCTTGGCCAGGTTGCATCGCAGGCGCAACCAGCAAAGCGGGTCCAAGCAGATACTGCGTATCCCAGCGATGCGCTTCGCGATCAGCCGGGAATGACAGAGCCATCGAACGCTGCACGGGCAAGCCTGTGCGTGCGGCATCCTCAATCGCACCCAGTACATAGGGAATCAAGCGGTAACGCCACTGCAACCATGTTTGGACATGCGCACGCGTTTCTTCATCAAATGCGGTGGGAACCAGCTGCGGGTGTGCCTGAAACGCAAAGTTTCCAGAAAAAACAGCCATCCCCAACCAGCGCAAATACAACTCTGGTGTCATGGACTCCACAGGCGCCAATGCGTTGCCGAGCGCATGCATTTGCACGGGCAAACCGCTAGCACCAATCGAGAGTGCTGAACGCAAGGTTTCCTGCAGACCTGCCCAAGTGTTGGGCACACGCGGAGCGCTTTGCCACAGCAGGCGTTGAGCACCGGGAAATAAATCTGAACTAAAGACAACACCCTCGGGTGGCACCTTGTGACCTGCTACAGCTTCGAACAGAGCGCGTCGTGCCAACGCGGGATACAAAGAACGCAAAACTGCGCCGCTCTCACCACCTCGTGCCACGACATTGTCGGGGATATCGAATTGGACATCACAGGCGGTCGCCCCCACCCCCTCTTCGGCCAGATGACGATGACGCTCAGACCAAGTATTCAGCACATCGCGATGAGTCAAATCAAGCAAGGCGAAGGGCTTACCAGCCGTCGCAGCTACACCGGGAAACACATGAGCCTCGCCACTCTCATTGCAAAGCAACCAGCCGCGATCCTCAAGCTCACCAAATGTGGTTGTATCAATCGCGACCGCTGGGAGAGTATGCATCCCAAGATGGGTGGCGTGTTTAACAAAAGAATCAATCGCTTGTTTTGGACTGGGAAAGCGCTCGGCATCCCACTCAGGTAAGAGTTTGGAGTCCTGATATGTCCAGGCAGAGGGTGGCAACAACAACACGCCATCGACTGCGATGTTCTGTTTGCGGAATTCGGCGATCAGTTCGGCAGTCTGTGCAGCGCTGTGCGTGTCGTGCTGTTCGACCCAGACACCCATTGACCAAAGAGACGGCTGCCCCGCGCGACCCGTAAGTTGAGTGTACTGATTTAATATTTCGCCTGGTTCGGCGGCAAACAAAAACAAGTCCAGTGTTTTGTCTTCGATCGCGATCAGGTACTGGGAAGCGGACTCCGCCCCCAAATCATGCTCGACTCGCGAAAGCGTGTTGACGTAAACACCCCAGCCAGAAGGACCCCAGGCAAGAGGCAGTGCGCGATGATCGGGCGCATCGGAAATAATGGTCTCGCGTCGACGGTCGAGATCTCCGGACGTCTCGCCCAAACCAAAAATCTTTTCCTCGCGTGCAAGCTCAAACCCGACTGTCCACAACGCTTCATGAAGGGCGATACCGTTGTCGCAAAGTGACAGTGCTTTTTTACCCAGACGCTGAACTTCGAGCTTGAAAGGGTTGAGCGAAATATCGAGTGCTGTGTCGCCTTGAACTAGGCGCCAGCCTTTGACTGAGCCAGACAAAGGCTCTAAAACAGCTTCGCCGATTGCTTCAGGACGCGCCAGAAGGACGTCTGCGTGCGCTCTCGCACGGTTACCTGGCAAGATATCGGCAGCAACGGCTTCGGCCAGCCCGCAACGGATTCGGAATACACCCGGGGCATGAGGCTCGATGACCAGTTTCATCCCCGCACCCGCGTCGAATACGACCTTCGAAGGAAACGTGTCGACAAGTTTTAGCGATTCTAGGTGCATGTTCAGCGCGTATGAAAAAGCGACTAAGGGCGCTATTTTGGATTCTGTCTAGGTTTGACTAATTTTGTCCATTATATCCCGTTCCAAAGGTAAGGGCTCGCCATTCAAGGCCGCCGCGATCAGATCACCTGCCAGACTCGACCAAGTCAAGCCTCTCGAAGCAAAACCCGCCGCGACCCACAGGCCCTCTGCCTGCACCCACGGACCCACGGCAGGCAGACGTCCCGGCAGCACCGCGCGCCAACCCGCCCAACCAGCCGTGTTGGAAGCTAGGGCATCGTTCAATGTCGCCGGCAGCTCGGATTGGCCCAACAAGCTGGAGGCGCGAGCAATATTGTCCAAAGCGCCCTCTAGGCTCGGTTCAATCACCTGAGCGCCATGAACATAGCTGCTTCCGACGATGCAATGCCCTTGCACAGCAGGCAAAACATACCCGTCACCCGACACAATGCAACGAGGCCCACCAACAAGAGCCTCCTGGGGAAGCAGCGTGATTTCACCACCTAGCGCATGCATCCCCGCGAGCCGCTCCCCCGACTCCAGGAGCTGGCTACGCCGTAAGAGACCCTGAGCACCCATGGCGCAAGCCAAAATCAATTGGGGCGCCGCAGCCATCACTTCCCCGTTCGCATCCATCACCTCCCATTGGCCATTGCGTCGAGTGAAGCGCTCCACATGAACATCCAGACGCTCTATATTCGGCGTCTCCAGCAGCACGTCAATGAGCGTTTCGGGCCTGATGCGCGCAGCCGTCGGAAAATAAAGCCCACCCCGATTGAGAGATATGCCGGCAATCTCGCTTGCTTCCGCGCGTTCGACGTAGCGCACCCACTCAGAGGGAAAACCAAGCCCATCCGCCAGCGCCGCCAAATCCACGATTCGTCCACTCACGCGCTGGAGCTGCAAGGCACCACAGCGCCACAACACATCCTGACCCACATGAGACCATCGAGCTTGCGCGCGCAAGCTGCCGGCGCGGGACAAGCGTGCCCGGACATCATCGTCACGTGTCACCATCGGAGTCAGAGCGGCAGCGAGATGCCCACCATGCTCTTGAGTGCGCCGTTGCCGCACATCCAGTACCTGCACGCGCCAACCACGCAGAGCAAGCGCATGGGCAATCCCCGCCCCTGCGATCCCTGCGCCTACAACCAAGGCATACCTTAATCTTGGATCCGCTTGGAACTGCTGCACCATCCTGTCAGTCGGGCTGCGCACAAACTTGGCGGGATCCTGATCATGACACCCACGTATAGTCTGGCCATCAGGCAGGGCAAGCAAAACTTGTGCGGGATCACGCGCGATTCGCACTAAGGCGTCATGCCAGACACGGTCGTGTACACCATACAAATGCGGGACAAGATCGCTGAATAAAACAGCATCGACCCATACAGCCAGGCGTGGCAGCGTCAACTCAACCGGACCGACCACAAGCGTCAACGTCACAGCCATACCTTCAAAATCCAGACGATGCGTCCCTGGCAGATTGAGGGGCCACTGAGCAACTAACTGCTCAACCAGCGCATGCTGCTCTGGCGAAATTTGTGCGCGTAACCTGGTCCGCAAAGCCTGTG
>JACCDX011348939.1_pt1 | contig 10467 bp, 10 predicted proteins | sample 7449681 | NCBI WGS metagenome assembly JACCDX01 (sample SAMN15323450, study PRJNA562643) | freshwater metagenome | isolation source: river surface water | place: USA:Blue River Watershed | collected 2017-08-18
AGTTATCAATTATTCACGATTTAAACAGCGACTCTCCACTTGCAAAATTTCAAACAAACAAAGACTCAAAAGCTGCTGCCTTTGAGCAATTTGTCTTCGAATAAATTTGAAGGGATTAGTTTTAAACTAACTAACTTTTTCTATACTTTGTTATTTAATCCAATGTCTTTTCCATTTTATTGGAAGCGAAACATCTTTTCAAGAAACCATCCAAAAAGTTAGGAGGGCGCGTATTATAATCAGCAATGTTTTTAGAAGTCAAGCGCCTTTGTTAAATATTCTTTAAATGGCACGAACCCTTTAAAATCAAGGTTTCTACGAGTTATGTGGTAAAAAATTCTAAAAATTATTTTAAGAAATTAAAAATTTTTCTAATCACCCAAATTACTCATTAATTTCACTAAATCTTGAGAAGCCTTGATAACAGTTAATTGTGCATACCCTAATAGGGGTATAAAGTGCATAATTATCGTTATAAATTTCTGATAAAAATAATTTTATATTTTTTTTTGATCAAAAAACGCGCAATAAAAAAGCCGCTCTCAAAACTAAATTTGAGAACGGCTTTTTTGTAACTTAAAACTTATAACGAAAAATTATTCAGCTGCTTCAGCTTTTTTCTTTTTTGGCTTTTTTGGTTTTTCTGATTTTGCTTCAACAACTTCTTCTGAAACAACTTCAACTACTTCAGATTTTTTTTCTGCTTTCTCAGATTTTTTCTCAGCCTTTAAAAGAGCATCAACTTCTGATTCACTTCTGGTAACGATCAATCTTGCTTGAATCGCAACATCAGAATGTAAAACAACATTAACTTCGTAAATACCAATTTCTTTGATTGGTTTTTTTAGGAAGATATTTGCTTTAGCAACAGATTTTTGTTTTAAGATGTCATTGATCTTAGTTGCGATTACAGAAGAACTTACTGAACCGTAAAGTCTGCCATCATCAGAAGCATTTTCGATGATGATTACATCTTTGCCTGCAAGCAATTCTTTAACTTTGGTAGCAGCTGCAAGATCATCGTTATGTTGTTGTTCGAATTCCTGTTTTTTAGATTCGAAGATTTTGTAGTTGTTGGTTGTGAAGCAAATAGCTTTTTTGCTTGGAATCAAAAAGTTTTTTGCGTAACCGTTTTTTACTTCAACTACTTCGCCGATTTTTCCTAAATTAGAAACTGCAGCTGTTAAAATAATTTTCATGATTCGTAAATAATTTAGTTTGGAGTAACTTCTTTATTGATCGGAGAGATCAAGGCTAAGTGACGTGCTCTTTTGATAGCATTAGCCAAAGCTTTTTGCTTTTTCACTGCAACGTTAGTGATTCTGCTTGGAATAATTTTACCTCTTTCAGATAAAAACTTATTCAAAAGTCTCAAATTTTTGTAATTGATTTCAGCAATTGAAATGTCGCGAAGTGGACAAGATTTCTTTTTTCTGATAAAAACACTTTGGTTAACCAAAGATACTTTTACGTAGCCTTCTTCACCTTCGTTCTCGTTGGTGTAGCTAGTTTTGTTATTTTTTTTCGTTACTTTAGCAACCATATTGACCCTAAAAATTATGATTCGAATTGAACTTGATCAAGAACCAGATCGATTTTGCTTGGTTCTTTTTTAACTGGAACTTTTCCAGCTTTATATTCTTTAGCATTAGCAGAAACGAAGAGTTCAGACTCGTCTGAGTGAGCTTCAACTACGAATGTTAAGCTTCTGATGATATCTTCATTAAAACCGATAACACGGTTCAATTCTGCAACTGCAGGATATTCAGAATCGATATTGAATAGAACATAATGTCCACGTGCGTTCTTCTTAACTTTATAAGCCAAGTTTCTAAGTCCCCAATATTCTCTGGAAACGATTTTACCGTTACCGTCAGTAACGATTTTAGCCAATTTGTTCGACAAAGCATCCACGTCTTCAGCGGTTAAATCTTGTCTGGCGATAAAAACAGTCTCGTAAAGAGCCATAATTCAAAAAATTTTATTTGTAAAAGAAGTGATCTGCCCCAATTTGAGAAACCTTGTTGCTCAAGGCTTCAGCTTGCTTTTTGTTGTTGTTTGATTTTCTTAAAAAAGACCATCTAGAACCAATTCCACGGGGGCAAAAAGAGGCGCGCAAGCTAGCGGCCGAGTTTTTTAATTGCAACATGAAATTTTATGGCTTTATAGCTAAGGAATTACAAATCCGTCAGACTCGAGTTGTTTTATTAATAATTAATTTAATGATTATAACAATTCGGAAACTTCAAAAAAGACACCAAATATAAATTACAAAGATGGCCATCTCAAACCGTAAAGCACATTTTAATTACACAATCGAAGAGGAAATCGAAGCCGGCATCGTGCTGCTTGGAAGTGAAGTAAAATCAATCCGCGAAGGCAAAGCTTCTCTCAATGAAGCCTACATAGCCGAAGCTCAAGGCGATTTATATTTAGTAAATTGCAATATCAGCGAATATAAAGGTGCGAATAAATTTAATCACGAACCAAAAAGAAAACGTAAACTTCTGCTTCACAAAAAACAGCTCCAGAAAATTGCTGGTAAAATGCAAATGCAAGGTTACTCAGCAGTTCCGGTAAAAATCTTCTTCAACAAAAAGAATTTTGCTAAAGTTATTATCGGTTTGGGCCGCGGTAAAAAACTTTACGACAAACGCGAATCGATTAAAAAACGCGATGAAAATCGAAGAAATCAACGCGGCGAAGAATGACGAATCAGCAAATTCTTTCACTTCCACTTTCCTCTCTAAAACGCGTTGGACCAACACTTACACAATTTCTTACCAAACTAGTCGGAGAAAATAAAATCTTCGATTTACTTCTGCACAAACCAGTTCGCGTTGAACAAATTTTAGTCCGTCCGCGACTTTTTGAAGTTCCAAATGATGCACTCGTTATTATTAAAGCCAAAGTTGAATCACACACCAAACCCGCAACCAGTCGTCAACCTTATAAAGTAATTTGCTACACGCCGACTGGTTACATCACTTTAGTTTTTTTCAAAATTTTCCCCAGCCAAATCGCCAAAATGCCGATTGGCTGTGAAATTGCAGTTTTAGGAAATTTACAAAAATTGACTGGCGAAAACCAAATCGTTCATCCCCAAGAAATTTTACCCGCCGCACAAATTGATAACCTGCCCCAAAATAATGTAATTTATCCTTTGGGCGCCGCGATTTCACAAAAATTTCTGACGCAAAAAATCCAAGAAGTTTTAGCAAAATTAGAAGAAAAAAGTGATGAATGGATCGACGATAATTTATTAAAACAGCAGCTCTGGCCTAGTTTCTCAACAGCTCTAAAAAATATTCACAATCCTAAATCCGAAGCTGATTTTTCACCCACAAATATTTCGCGCAAACGTCTGGCTTATGACGAATTACTAGCTTGGCAAATTGCGGTTTTGTTGGCAAAAAACAAAACTGCCGCCACAAAAAACTTTGTCGCGCCATCAAAAAAGCTCACTGAAAATTTCCTTCAATCTCTGCCTTTTGAACTTACAAAATCGCAGCTTAAAGCCATATCAGAAATTTCTGCCGAAATAAATTCCACCAAAAAAATGCTACGACTTTTGCAAGGTGATGTTGGAAGCGGAAAGACGATCGTGGCAATAATTTCCTGCCTGCAAACCCTTTCGCAAAATAAACAAACTTGTGTAATTGCACCAACTACAGTTCTTGCTAAGCAGCATCTGGCTTATTTTCGCAAGCTTTTAGAAAGCACAAAAATCACTGTTGAAATTCTAACTTCGGCGACGACAAAAAAACAAAAAGCTAAAATTTGCAGCGATTTATCTGAAGGAAAAATTGACATTCTAATCAGCACTCACGCGGTTTTAGAAGATGATATAAAATTTAAAAATCTTGGTCTTGCCATCATCGACGAACAACATCGTTTCGGCGTGATGCAACGTTTAAAATTAGTCGAAAAAGGTCGCGATGTTGATACTTTATTAATGAGTGCAACGCCGATTCCGCGCAGCCTGATGATGGGTTTGTACGGCGATATGGATATTTCAATTTTGAGCGAAAAACCAAAAAATCGTCAGCCAATTGAAACTCTGATAATGTCAGCAAAAAAAATTGAAGAAGTAGCGCAAAGCATAAAACGCGCGCTTTTGCGCGGTGAAAAAATTTATTGGATCTGTCCAATAATTGACGAAAACGAAGAGCTTGCGCTAACTAGCGTTAAGAAAAAATATGATGAATTAGCTCAAATTTTCACTGCCGAAAAAATCGGATTGCTCCACGGAAAAATGAAAGAAAACGAGAAAGAAAAAATAATGAACGAATTTTCCGATCGTGATGGCACTATGAAAATACTAGTCTCAACTACGGTAATCGAAGTTGGAATTGACGTTCCCGACGCCACAATAATTTTAATCGAGAATGCCGAGAATTTTGGACTTTCACAACTTCATCAACTGCGCGGACGTGTTGGCAGATCGGAAAAAAAATCTTTCTGCATTTTACTTTACGGCGAAAAATACGGCGCAATTGCGCGTCAAAGATTAGGAATTTTAAGAGAATCAAATGACGGATTTTTTATCGCAGAAGAAGATTTAAAAATGCGCGGAAGCGGCGAATTACTTGGCACCAAACAAAGTGGATTTCCTGAATTTAAAATCGCCGATTTAAGTTTTGATTCTGATATTTTGAAAATTGCTCACAAAAACGCACAGCTAATTTTATACAAAGATCAGAATTTACAAAACCCCTCAAGCCATAAATATCAAGACTTGCTTAAGCTTTTTAGTTACGACGATTGCCTAAAAATAATTTGTAGCGGATAAGATTGTGGAAGAAATTTTAGAATTTGAAATTCTCGCCAAAATGTTTCTTCAGAGTTAAACGGGAAACCTCTTGGAGATCGCCAACTTTGAGTTCGCCAAGTTCGAAAGGGCCAAATGAAGTTCGAATTAAGCGATTTACTTGCAAACCTAAATGCTCCATCACTTTTCTGATCTCACGATTTTTTCCTTCTTCGATCATGATAGTTAACCAAGAATTCGAATCACCTTCATTATCAACTGAAACTTTGATCGAGCCATATCTGGTGCCGTCAACTGTGATTCCTTTTTCTAATCTTTGTAATCTTTCATGATTGACTTTTCCAAAAACTCTAGCGCGATATTTACGCTGTAATTTGGTTTTTGGTAATTCTAAATAACGCGCAAAATCGCCGTTAGTTGTAAGCAATAAAAGCCCTTCAGTGTTGAAGTCCAAACGTCCGACAGAAATTACTCGCGGCATGGTTTTTGGCATGAAATCGAAAATTGTTTTACGATTTTTCTCATCTTTGCTGGTGGTGATAATGCCTTTTGGTTTGTGGAATAACCATAATCTGACGTCTTTTTTGAGGCTGATTAATTTATCATCAATTTTAACTGAATGATCGGTGATGATAGTTGCCGGAGTTTCAATAACTTCTCCGTTAACCTTTACGCGACCTTCTGCGACCAAAACTTCGGCATCGCGACGCGAGCAATATCCAGCGTGAGCGATATATTTCGCAATGCGCATTCCTTTTTCTTCTGACGTTTTTTTCTCAGTCATTATTTACTTTCCTTATATTTTTTTGCGGCTGCAACAAGCGCCATAAAAATTTTGTAATCAGCATCCGATACTTCAAATTCAGGATGCCATTGTACACCGATACAAAATGGATGGTTCGGTTTTTCGATCGCTTCAATCACACCGTCAAAAGCTTTTCCTGACACAATTAAATCGTGTCCAGCGCTTTTTGCTGCTTGATGATGCGAAGAATTGGTCATGATTTTTTCCTGACCAATAATTTCAAAAAGTTTAGAATCTTTAGCAATTTCAACTTCGTGATAGCCAGTTGCATAATCTTTAAATCCTTCAATGTGAGATTGTTCGTGATCAACATATTTTCCTTCATCAGGAATATGCTGAATCACATTTCCACCGTGCAAAATATTTAAAAGTTGCATGCCGTTACAAATTCCAAGATAAGGCAGTGAGGTCTTCATTACTTTTTGCCCCAAAGCATTTTCAAAATTTTCACGCACATCGTTTAATTTCACCGTGTGATGAATATTTTTTTCACCGTAACGACGCGGATTAATATCAAAATATCCGCCAACCACAACCACACCGTCGAGAGATTCTAAGTAAGAATCGATTAAGTCATAATCGTATGTAAGTATAACAGCAGCGCCGCCAGCCTTGTTTACCATTTCAACATAATTAGCGCGCAAAGCGTAATAATGTCTTGTAGAATATCCTGTCGGACAGCCTTCGCGATAATCAGGAACAATGCCAATTAATGGACGAGATTTTGTATTTATCATTTCACACTTAACATTTGTTGTTGTTCAACCGCTGCTGCTAAGGCTGCAAGCCTTGCGATCAGCGCATAAATTTTTACGATATTATTTTTATCAGCACCAAGTTGGATTTGATTTTCATCTAAATTAGTCAGATCAAAAAAGCTTGCACCCGCAGCATTTAAACTGGTTTTTTCGTCACGACTATTATTCACACGAAATAAATTTCCGATCACTTGAGCATTCATCAAATAAATCATCGGCTCCGCGATTTCAAAATTAATTTTGTCGATCGTTTTTACACCTTCTTGAATCATCACCGAAGTGTTTTGCACCGAGCCTTTAAGCATATTCATCTTATTGCGCTCTTTTTTGTTAATGTGCAAAACTTCCTCACCAGAAGCAACTGACCAAACCGCAATTCCGTAAGTTCCGCTGTCAGCTTTCACATAACAATAAGGCTGTTCATCAATGCCATATTGCTGATATTTTTGCGCAGTGTTTTTAATCAAATCATCAACGGCTTTTGCCAAAGGTTCGATGCCGATCTGTTCTTTAAAATTAATGTCGTGGCACACATCGTTAATTGTTGAAATTAGCCACGGATCTAAATCAATCAGAGCTGAAATTTCAGCAGCAAGTTGGTTATAAATTTTAAAATGTTCAGATTTTGTACGATGGAACCAACCGAGTTGAATGCTTGGCACAACTGGTGTTGCGATATTTTGTAAAATTTGTGGAATACCCGAAGTTAGATCATTATTCATCACAATTAAATCAGGAATAAAATCTGCGGCAGCAATTTTATCCGCATTTTTTGTTAAAGGATGAAGCTCAACAAAATAACCATTTTCTAGATCAATCGTCGTCACTTCTTTTAAATCTTCGATCAAACTTCCAATCACAACTTCTCTTTTATCAGATAAAATTTCCTGCAAATTTCTGACATTTTCTAAATAGCGTAAATTCTGCGTGTGATTTTCTGGCGTGATTAAAATCTTTTTGGCACCGGGGAAATTTTTATTCAAAAAATCATCAGCAATTTTTTTTGCCAAATTTTTGGATTCTTCTGAAAGATTATTAAATCCCGCAGGAAAACAGTTGGTATCAACTGGCGCAATCTTGAAATCAGCATGACGCAAATCAACCGAATTATAAATTAGCGGCGGGTTTTGCTGAAATTTTTCAGCAAACCAAGCGTCAATCACGGCGCTTTTTTCGCTAATTTTTTTCAATAATATTTCGGTGATTTTATGCATTCATTAACCTGTAAAATTTGCTGTGTAAGACTTTTTCTTCACTGAAGAAATTTCCGGTTCTTCAACTTCATAATCAAATTTTTGACTGCGCGCATATTCAATTGCCGCATCTTTTGTCGCAAAAAATAATTTTAATTGCGATTTAGTGCTATCAACCGAAGTCCATCCCATCAAAGGATTGATGCTTCTAGTGACATCATTTTCAACTGGCACTAACAACCATTTTTTCATATTATTTTTGCCCGATTGCATGGCAGATTTTGTTGGTCTGTAAATTCTGACTTTCATGATTTTGTAAAATTTTAAGTTGTTACTCGCCTATCGCGATTCCATCACGACGCGGATCGGCGCCACCTTTCATGCCATCATTTTCAATTGTGATCGCATGAATTCCGCTAGTAAGTTCTTTAATTAAAACTTGATGTCCCATCTTTTTTAAAGGCTTTTGCAATTTGGTAATTGCAGTATTTTTCTCAAGCTCAACCACATCATTTAACACTACATAATTTGGCATTGAAATAGCTTTTTGTACATCAAGCTTCCAATCCAAAACATCCAAAATTGTGCGCAAAGTATATTGAATAATGCGCGGACCACCTGGTGATCCAACCACCATTAATAAGTTATCATTTTGGTCGAAAACAAAAGTTGGAGTCATCGAGCTGCGCGGCTGTTTGTTCGGCTCAATTCGATTAGCAACTCGTTTACCATTAATTTCCGGCAAGAAAGAAAAATCAGTCATCTGATTATTTAGCAAAAATCCATCGACCATCAAAGCTGATCCGAAGAAATATTCGATCGAACTGGTGAAAGAAACTGCATTTCCCTCGTCATCAACAACCGATAAATGTGTGGTTGAAGGAAGTTCAACGGCGGCATTATTAAAAGTTAGATTTTTGGCATCAGAGAATTTTCCCGCCTCAACTTTTTGCAAAGCTTTTTTGCGATCAATCAAAGCCGCACGCGATTTCAAATAATTTTTATCCAACATTTTTTGCAGCGGAACTCCGCTAATATCACCCAAATATTCATTGCGATCTGCGTAAGCCAAACGAGTTGCTTCCATCACCAAATGCACAGCTTCAGGAGATTGAGGTTTTAATTTTGCCAAATCAAAATTTTCTAAAATTCCTAAAATTTGCAGCACAGTTACGCCACCAGAACTTGGTAAAGGCATTGAACAAATTTTATATTTTTCGCGATACTGCGCACAGATCAAATCACCTTTTTTGCTACGATAATTTTTCAAATCTTTGGCACTCAAAACACCGGGATTAATTTTTGAATGTTGCACTGCATCAACAATATCGTTAGCAATTTTTCCTTTGTAAAATGGCTCTATTCCTTGATCAGCTATGGTTTGCAAAGTATCGGCAAACGCTTGGTTTTTTATGATATCACCAACTTTGTAAGGGCTTTTATCTGCTTTCAAATAAATTTTTGCTGCTTCGTCGAAATTTTTTAAATAAGAAATATTAGCCATTAAAGTGTGCAATCTTGGACTAACAATAAAACCATCGCGCGCCAATTTAATCGCGGGATCAAACAATTCCGCCCATTTTAATTTTCCGTATTTTTCGTGAGTTTCTTTTAAGATTTTTAACGCTCCCGGAGTTGCAACTGACAAGCCACCTTGCACAACATCATTAAATTCGCGCGGCTTACCATCTTTTAAAAGCATCTCAGGATAAGCCTTATCTGGCGCAGTTTCACGACCATTGAAGTAAGAAGTTTTTTTCGATTTCGCATCGTAATAAAGTAAAAATCCACCGCCGCCAATTCCCGATGCTTGTGGTTCAACAACGTTTAAAACCATCTGTGCTGCGATTGCTGCATCAATTGCATTTCCACCTTTTTTTAGCATTTCTTCGCCAGCTTTACTCGCCGCTTCATCAGCAGTTACAACTACGTGTTTCTTGGCCTTAACTGATTTTAATTCGCGAAAATTTGATGCCGGTTCACCAACCCAAGCATCGGATAAATTTTTTGCTTCAGCGAAAGAAGTTGCGACGAAAAAAATAAAAATAACTGCGAGAATTTTCTTTTTCATTTTCGAAAAATTTGTGTTTGTAAAATTTTAATAATCGCGCCACCAAAAATCATAGCGCATCCCAGCCAAATCAAGTAAATGAACGGCTTATAATAAATGCGTAAAGCGTAAAAATCGTTTTCATCTTTTTGTCCGACGACCAAATAAAGATCGCCAAAAAAACTATATAATATTGCAGCTTCGTTGGTGGTTTGATCTGAGACTGGATAGAAACGTAATTGCGGAGTTAGTTTTGCAATCGATTTATTATTTTTCAAAATATCAAACGTGCCTTGTCGCGCTATAAAATTCGGGCCTTGAAGATATGTCACTTCGTTAAATTTTATTTCGTAATCAGCAATTTTTACCGATTCATTTTCTTTAATATTTACTTCTTTAGTTAATCCAAAAGACGAAGTTATAACAATTCCAATCACCACCAAAGAAAAGCCCAGATGCGCTGCTGTAACTGGGGCGCGAGCAATTGATTCGTGAGAAAAAAATCGCAGTTTTGAATTTTTTGTGAAAAATAAAATCGTTAAAAGCGCAGTAAAAATTGCTAAAAACAAAATCAGAATTTGCAAAAAATCCGCGCTCTTTTGATAAAAATAAGTTAAAGAAGTAAGAGCAATTGCAAGTACGCAAATCAAGGAATTCGAGCGATTGATAATTTTCTGCGCCGGAGTTTTTTCACTGTAATTTAATGAGTAAGAACTTCCCAAAAAAATTAAAAACGGCACTAATAAAATCGCGAATAATTTGTTATAATATTCGGGACCAATCGAAATAAATTGATCGAAAAAACTTTGTGAAAAAAGCGGATATAAAGTGCCCAGAAGCACGATGAATAAAGACAAAATCAGGAAATAATTATTGACCAAAATCATGCC
>JACCDX010254568.1_pt1 | contig 10466 bp, 5 predicted proteins | sample 7449681 | NCBI WGS metagenome assembly JACCDX01 (sample SAMN15323450, study PRJNA562643) | freshwater metagenome | isolation source: river surface water | place: USA:Blue River Watershed | collected 2017-08-18
AGCAGCGTCGCCGCGCTCAGCAGCAGCACGCCGGACACGAACAAGCCGAGCCCCACCGCCGCCTCGGCGAAGGCCAGCAGGGGCACCAGCCACAGGGCCTGGTCCCCATGGCGCTCCAGCCATTCCAGCATCAGGGTGTCGATGATGTCTCCGTCGCGCTGCCTTCCGCATATTGCGCCCTTACCTCGAGCACCTGAGGAAGCTTGTCCAGGAACAGCGGCACCAGCTCGGGATCGAAGTGCGCGCCGGCCCCCTCCCGCAGGTGCTGCACGGCACGTTCCACCGGCCAGGCCGCCTTGTAGGGCCGCTCGGTGGTCAGCGCGTCGAAGACATCGGCGATGGCCACGATCCGGCCCTCATGGGGAATCTGCTCACCCTTCAGGCCCTTGGGGTACCCCGTGCCATCCCAGCGCTCGTGGTGACTCAGCGCCACGCTCTTGGCCAGGCGCAGCAAGGCCGAATCATCGTCCCCGATGATGCGTCCACCGATATCGCAATGTGTCTTCATGATGTCGAATTCTTCCACGGTCAGCTTGCCGGGCTTGCGCAGAATGCTGTCCGGAATGCCGATCTTGCCGATGTCGTGCATGGGGGCCGCCAGCATCAGCATGTGCGCATTGGTCTCGCTCGCACCGGCGGCCATGGCCAGGATACGCGCGTAATGGCTCATGCGGATGACATGCAGCCCTGTCTCGTTGTCCTTGTACTCCGCCGCACGGCCCAGACGCTGAATGATCTGCACGCGCGTTCTATCGATCTCCTGGGTCTGCAGGCGCACCTTGTGGTCCAGCTCGCGGGCCTGATCGAACAGCGCGAGATGGGTGCGCACGCGCGCCTGCACCACCGGCGGGCTGATCGGCTTGGTGATGTAGTCCACCGCCCCCAGCTCCAGACCGCGCAGCTCATCCTCGATGCCGATCTTGGCGGTGATGAAGATGATGGGGATATGCCGCGTGGTGATGTCCGCCTTGAGACGACGACAGACCTCGAAACCGTCGATGCCCGGCATCATGATGTCGAGCAGGATCAGATCAGGCGGCGTGCGCTGCACGATCTCCAGTGCCCGCTCGCCATTGGTGGCCGCACGCAGCTGGTATTTGTGCTTGAGTGTCTCCACGAGGATGTCGATGTTCTCCGGGGTGTCATCCACCACCAGCACACTGGCTCGGTTCAGGGTCATGCGGGCTTCTCCTCGTTGTCATGCAGGTACTGCGTGATGAGCGCCTGGGCAGCGTCGAAATCATAGGTGCCAAGCGCGCGCCGCAAGCCCTTGACGAGCGCCATGCCGGCGCCCTGCTGGAGCGCGTCGGCATGCGCCTCGAGCTGATCCTGTGCGGCAGTGTCGAAAGCTTCCACCAAGGGCAGCAGCTCGCGCAGCAGCGCGCAGACTTCGCGTGTGTCCGGCCCCACCGCTGTGGCCTGCGCGTCCGCGGCAGGCTCGGCGCCGGGCGCACTCTCCAGCGTGGCGATCCCCTGCAGCACGCGCTCGAGCTGCTGTGTCAGCTCGGCCAGCACCGTGTCGTCGCCCACGCGCCCGGCATACGCCGCTTCCAGGCGTTCGCTGACTTCCTGCAGTGCCAGCGCCCCGATCGTGCCCGCGAGGCCCTTGAAGGTGTGCACCTCACGCTGCGCCAATGCCCAGTCGTCGGCGGCGATGGCGGCGCGCAGGCGCTCGGCGATGTCCTGATGCCCGCTGGCGAAACGCCCCAGCAGCTTGCGGTAGAGCGCGTCGTTGTTCTGGGTCCGCCGCAGGCCGAGTGCGGTGTCGATGCCCGAGAGCGCGGGAAAGTCTGCTGCGGACGCCGCCGTGGCGGCAATCTGCGGAGCCTGCGCGCCCGCAGGCGGCACGGACGCCGGATGCACCCAGCGCGCCAGCACCTTGAACATGAGGTCCACGTCGATGGGCTTGCTGATATGGTCCTGCATGCCGGCCGCGATGGCCTTGTCGCGATCGCCCGTGAGCGTGCTGGCCGTCATCGCCAGAATCGGCAGATCCCGCCAGCGTGCCTGCTGGCGAATCGCCCGCGTGGCCTCGTAGCCGTCCATCACGGGCATCTGGATGTCCATGAGCACGCCATCGACCTCGTGCTGCTCGAGCGCTTCCAGCGCCTGCCTGCCGTTCATGGCCGTGATGACGTCCAGGCCATTGCTCTCCAGCAGCTCCTGCGCCAGCTCGAGGTTGTCCTCGTTGTCTTCCACCAGCAGCACTCTCGCGCCGCGCAGGGAGGCCAGCGCCTCGCGCAGCACAGGCGAGCCGGACGCGTCCGGGGCGAGATCACGGTGCATCTCGCCCGACGGCGGCCCGCTCAATACGCGCTGCAAGTCGCGCGGCAGGATCGGCTTGGTGAGGATCGATTCGATGGGCAGGCCAGTGGCGGCATCGCTCGCGTCCTCACGCCCGTAGGCGGTCACCAGCACGATGCGCGGCAGTACGAAGTCGAGCGTGGACAGGCGACGCACGGTGGCCAGTCCGTCGAGCTGCGGCATCTTCCAGTCGATGAACAGCAGATCGAAGGGCGTGCCCGCCTGCTGCGCCGCCACGAGTGCCTCCAGCGCCGCTTCTCCGGAATCAGCCTGCGCGGCCGCGCAGCCGGCATCGCCAAGCTGGCCGAGCAGGATCTCGCGGGCGGCAGGATTGTCGTCCACAACCAGCGCGTACTGCCGGCCCGCGGCCACGGGCGCTGCCTCTGTGTCGGAGGCCTCCGCCAGCGCGAGCTGCACTGTGAAGTGGAAGGTGCTGCCCTGCTCCGGCGCACTCTCCACCCAGATCTCTCCCTGCATCAGATGCACGATGTTGCGGCTGATGACCAGCCCCAGGCCGGTGCCGCCGAAGCGCCGCGTGGTGGAGGCATCGCCCTGTGAGAATGACTGGAACAGCCGACTGCGCTGCTCCTCGCTCATGCCGATGCCGGTGTCACGCACGGCGAAGTGCAGGCAGACGGTGTGCGCGTCGGCCCACTGCTGCCGCACGCTGAGGACGACTTCGCCGTGGGGCGTGAACTTGATGGCATTGTTGACCAGATTGACCAGTACCTGCCCGAGCCGCAGCGAGTCTCCGACGAGGCCTGTCGGCAGACTGCGGGGGGCATCGATGAGCAGTTCGAGCCCGTTCTCCTCGGCCTTGAAGCCCACTACCGTCACAAGATCCTCCAGCACATCCTGCAATTCGAACCGAGTGTTCTCCAATGACAGCTTGCCGGCCTCGATCTTGGAGAAGTCGAGGATGTCGTTGATGATGCCCAGCAGCGCCTGGGCGGAGTGGCTGACCTTCTCGAGGTACTTGCGCTGCCGCTGATCCAGGTCGGTCTTCAGCGCCAGGTGACTCATGCCGATGATCGCGTTCATTGGCGTGCGGATCTCGTGGGACATGTTGGCCAGGAAATTGGACTTCGCCGCCGTTGCCTCCTCGGCCGCGATGCGCGCCCGCACCAGCTGTTCCTGCAGCTGTCGTTGCGCATCGATGTCCAGATGAACGCCCGCCACGCGCGCCGGACTGCCATCGTCGTGACGATCGATGACCTGGCCCGACACGCGCAGCCATTTCCAGCTGCCGTCGGCGCAGCGCACGCGCGACTCCGACTCGAAGGACGCAGCCTCGCCGCGCAGATGCAGCGCCAGCCGCTCCATGGTGAACGCCAGGTCTTCGGAATGAATCAGTGACGCCAGGCCGTCGATGCCGTCGCGGAAGCGCAGCCAGCCGCCAGAGCGCTCGAACAGCTCACCCACGCCATAGCCCAGCATCGTCGCCCACACCTCGTTGGTGGTGAGCTCGCCGGTATCGGGCGCAAACTCCCAGAGACCGATGCACGCCGCCTCGGCCGCGTTGTTCAGGCGCAGTTCGCTCTCGCGCAGCAGCTTTTCCTGCAGCTTGCGCTCGGTGATGTCCAGCAGCCAGCCGATGACGCCCTGCTCCCCTTCGAGAGAGAAATTCATGTAGGTGGCCAGCATGTCCCGCGTGCGGCCCTCGCGGTCGTACATCTCCAGTTCCAGGTTCTCGACGCGCTGATCCTGTTGCAGCTTGACCAGCAGGTTTTCGCGGTCCCGGATGTCGGCGTAAATGCCATGAATGGGCGCATCCAGCGCGACGGCGAACATGTCGAGGAAGCGCGGATTGGCGAAACGCAGGCGTCCCTGCACCGTCACGCCCACGCCCAGCGGACTTGCCTCGAGCAAGCGGCGCAGTTGTTCGCGCTCGCGCTCGATCTGCTCCTGCAGCTCACGGCGCTCGTGAATGTCGCTGAGCGAGCCGGCCATGCGCAGGGCGCGACCGTTGGCGTCACGCAGAGACTTGCCCCGCGCGTTGAACCAGCGCCAATCGCCCACCCTGGTGCGCATGCGGAATTCGATGTTGTAGATCTCGCCGGTCGCGATGTGGGCGCTGTAGGCCGCATTGACCGCCGGGGCGTCATCGGGGTGCAGCACCCGCATGAACTCTGCCATGCTGTTGGGCAGCTCGGCCTCGCCCTCATAACCGAGCAGTTCGCGCACCCGCTCCGAGAACCAGGCCTTGCCGTGCTCGAGATCGACATCCCAGAGGCCGTCGCCGCTGCCGGCCACCGTCAGCTCGAAACGCTCCTCGCTGCGCTGCAGGCGCTCCTGCGCCTGCTTGCGCTCGGCGATGTCGTGCATGGAGGCGGCGAAGACCACGCCGGTCTCGGTCTCGATCTTGTTGAGCGTGAGTTCCATGGGCATGTCCTGCCCGGACTTGGCACGCGCCAGCACCTCGCGCATGCCCGTTGCCGTGAGACGGTGGTGATCGGGATCGGCGATGTATTCGCGGCGCAGGGCCTCGTGGCCGCCACGGTAGCGCTCGGCAACGAGCATCTCGACCTTCTCGCCCACCAGTTCCTCTCGGGTATAGCCCAGGACGAGCTCCGTCTTGTGATTCACCATCACGATGCTGCCGGTACTGTCGACGATCAGCAGCGGATCGGGCACCGACTCCAGCAGCGTGCGGAACTGCTTCTCGCTGGCACGCAGATGGGCGTCGGCCCGGTTGCGCAGGGAGACGTCCTTGAAGGCCAGCACGCCGCCGATTACCTGCTCATCCTTGCGCAGTGGCACCACCACATAATCCACTTCCAGCGGGCTGCCGTCCTGGCGCCACAGCAGCTCCCCCGACACTTCACGGCGCTCGGCCTGCGTCATGCTGAGCAGCATCGGACACTCGTGCTGAGGATAGGGGCTGCCGTCCGGGCGCGTATGGTGCGAGGTTTCGTGCAAGAGCTTGCCGAGCAACTGTTCCTTCTCGAAACCGAGCAGATTCGCCGCGGCCTGGTTGCAGTAGGTCACCGCCCCCTGCAGGTCGAGCCCGATGATGCCGTCGCCGGCATGATCCAGCAGCAGCTCGTAGTGTTCCTGCTGCTCGCGCAGGACGTCCGCATGGGCCTTTTGCGCAGTGACATCCGCCGCCATGCAGATGTAGCTCAGTGCACTGCCGTCGCCCTGAGACACCGGCGCAATCGAGGTGGCTGACCAGTACAAGGTGCCGTCCTTGCGTCGGTTCAGCAGATCCCCCTCCCAGGTCTGGCCAGACAGGATGGTATGCCAGAGGCCGGCATAGATCGGCGGTGGGGTCTGGCCACCCTTGAGCAGCGCGGGTGTCTTGCCGAGCGCCTCGGCGGCGCTGTAACCAGTGATCTGTTCGAAGCTGGCATTGACGTACTGGATGGTGCCGTCCTGCGCCGTGATCATGATGGCCATGGGGTTCTGTTCCACCGCGCCGGCGAGCAGGCGGATGTCACGGGTGCGGGCATCGATGACGGCCTGCATCTGCTGCTTGCCGCGGCGGGTCTGCAGGGCGAGCACGAGACTCACCACCACGGTCAGCACGGCCAGGCCGGCGACCATGTTGAGCACCAGTGCCCGAGTCTGCGAGAAGGCCTGCAGGGCCTCCACCTCATCGACTTCGGTGACGATGCCGATGTCCAGTCCATCCACCCACTGCCAGGCACCCAGCACCCGCGCACTGCGGTAATCGAGATAGCCGGCGATGCTGTGGCCGGCACTGCGCGCGCGCATGGCCGCGCCGAGTTCGTTGTCCAGGCCCTGGGCGCCTGGCGCACCCGCAAGCTCGAAACGATGCGGAGTCAGAATGCGGGCATTGGCATCCAGCACATAGGATTCGCCGCTGGCGCCGAATCGCGCGGCGAGCGTGATGGGCGAGAGAACCGTGCCGAGATCGAAACGCACCACCAGTGCGCCGCGACGCTCGGGCGTCGCGCCTGGCAGGCCTCCCAGGACCGCCAAGGCACTGCCCTGCTGCGCATCCTGCAGCAGCCCCGTACCCACGCCCCCCTGGCCAGCACTCTGCAGCAATGCGGGATTGGCGCTCAGCCAGGCCTCGAGCAACGCCGAGTCCCGCCCTCCCAGGCTCGTCAGCACGCGGCCATCGGCGTCAACAAGATCCATGCTCTGCGCGCCGAGCAGCACGAAGTCGCGTTGCATCAGCGCGGTGAAATTCTGCTCGAGCTCGGCCGCCGCAGCGCCTTGACCTGCCCGCTCGATCAACTCACCCAGCAGCGGATCGGCGGCGATATGAGCGACCTGCAGGCCGATGTCGCGCTGCCAGGTCAAGATTCCTGCCGCAGCGGTGGCATTCATGGATTCGAGGATGGGCAGCATTTGCCGGCGGGCGTCCTGCTCCAGTCGCTCCAGGCCGGCCAGCGACAGGGCGATGCCGACGACGATGTAGACAATGGCCACGGCGAACCGGAAGACGCCGCCGCGCAGCATGCTCGATCCAGATTCCGAGAGACGATCAACGATGAGGGTGGGACGCGAAGGCATGGGACAGGACTCTTGTCAGACGCTTGTCCCTGATCATTGGCCGCCCGCCTTGCTGCGGGACAGCCTTTGCGCGACAGACCTCCTGTCGGTCGGCACGAATTCAGAGACTCACGTTCAATTATTGTTCATTTTTTGAGCAGATGCTGACCATGATCGCAGGTCCAAGGGGCGCTTGTCACTGCGACAGATCAAGGAACACTGAGAACGCGCGTACTCAGGGGTGCGGTCGCACACTTGCCTCATGCACACCGGTGAACCGGGCGGCCACGACAAGCGTCAGTGCCAGCAGCAGGAAATAGAGCGGGAAGGCCCAGAGGGCATCGAGAAACACCAGCGCCTGGCGCTGCTGCTCGTCGGGGAGGCTCGCCTGCCCCGCGCGCAAGCCTGCCACCAAGGCGGTGTAGAGCAGACTGGCCAGGCCCAGCCCCAGGTTCAGCGCCAGCCCCTTGAAGCTGAGCACCGTGGCGCGCAAGGACGAATCCACCGCGCGGTTGAGATAGAAGCTCGCCTGGAACTGCACCATGCCCATGACAGCGAAGGCACCCACCGCGAACAGCAGCCCCGCGTGCGGGATCGCCAGAGCCAGCCCCAGCAGCGAGCCCAGCAGCAGGGCGCAGAGCACGCCGAAGTTGAAGGCCGGGCTGCGAGCGTGCACCAGATGCCGTGACACCCGAGCCGTGACGATGCCGAACAGGGACATGCCCGCACCGATGAACCCGAACCAGGACACGGGGATGTCGATCAAGCGGTAATACTCGCTGGCCAGCACCACGAACTGCCGCGCCACGCTGTCCAGCGCCAGCGCCGCCAGGATCACGAAGAGCACGAAGCGATGCGCGAAGGTCCAGCGCGCCGCCCTGAGCACCTGTCGAGAGGCCTCGGCCAGCGCCGCGAGGCGACTGCCGACCGCCGCGGACAAGGGGGGATGCGAGCCCGGCACCTCGCGCATGCCCACGGCCGTGACGAGCACCACCAGGGAGCTGAGCAGAGTGAGGAGGATCGGCAGGCGGATGGCCGTCTCGCGGGCGATCTGCCAATCCGGATCGACCAGCGCCAGCAAGCGGCTGAGCAAGGCCTGATCGTAGACGAAGGCCCCACTGATCATGGTGAAGAAGAAGCCGATGGACACCACGCGCGAGGTCTTCTCCAGCAGATGCGACCAGTCGTCCTCGCGTCCCAGCGCCTTCAGCGAATCATAGGCCAGCGCCTCATCCGCCCCGCTGGCGGCAGCTTCGGACAGCCCCGAGATCAAGCGATTGAGCAGGAACACCGCGAACAGCAGGCTGGACGCGCCCATGGGCACGAAGGCCAGCAGACTCATCTCCAGCACCATCATGAGGGCGGCGAAAATCACCAGGCGGCGGCGCCCGACGATGTCCGCCAGCGCACCCGAGGGCACTTCCGCCACCACGATGGCCAGCGCCCAGGCCATGTTGAGCAGGGCGAACTGGGCCAGCGTGAGCCCATAGTCGAGGAACAGGATGGTGAAGACCGGGTAGTAGAAGCGCGCCGAATAGAACAGGCGAAACACGACAAAGCGTCGCAGATTGCCTTCCAGGGCAAGGCGGTGCTGCTCGGACAGGGGGGAAGGGGCTGCGCTCATGGGGATCCTCGAAGGCGGGGATCATTCCACGAGCGCACCCGCCGGAGCAAGGCTCAGCCCGCGACCATCAGCACCCACTGCACGAGGCCGACCAGGGCGAGCAGGATCGCCACGGTCAACACCACTCCGGAGACGACGAACTTGCGGATGTCGCCGTGCTGGAAGTCGCGCTCCCGGTTCTTGTAACTCTGCACACCGAAGGCCGCAGCCACGCTGCTGCCCATCGACTGCATCCAGCCCACCTGGACGTGTTCACGGCCCTGGGCACTCGGTTGATCGTTCTTGCGTCTGCCTGCATTGCTCATGGGAAACCTCGTCTGCTCTTGTTGGGGTCGCACGTCTGAATGCGCGCGACTCATGCTGACATTTGCAAGGGGCAGACCAACTCGGCGCGCCCCCGAAAGGGCGCTTTATCCCATTGATAATATTGACTTCAAGAAAGAATGAATGGCGCCGGGGCAGCGCGGCTGCCCGACCGCCCGCCGGTCCGCTGCCAAATCTGACACAGCGCCTGCCAGGATTGTCAGCAGCGGTGCAGCAGCCCCTTGCGCTCCTCCAGCCAGAGCCGCCCGACCGGCGCCGCACTTCGAGTGATGCACCCCGTCAGCAGATCGAACAGATCGCCATTGCTGCCAATCGCCTGCAGCGGCACCCCGGCCTCGCGGGCGATGTCGGCATTGGCACGCAGATGACGGGCCTCGCCATGGACAGGGATGGCGAGACGAGGCCGCACCCAGGTGTACATCTGCCGCAGCTCCTCGGCACAGGGGTGGCCGGAGGCATGCAGCGGACGGCGCAGGGGCTCCGGCGCCGGCTCCGGTTCCGGCACCCACACGCGGTCCGGGTGGGTGACGCGGATCCCGCGAGCCACGAAGGCAGCGACAAGCCGAGCCACGGCTTCCTCGTTGCCCGGAATGGTCTTGGCGCTGAACAGCACGTGATCTCCCGCCGCCAGGGACACGCCGGGATGGGAGTCCATGGCCAGACGATGCAGCGCCGCGCCAGGCTCGCCCTGGCTGCCGGTGGCCAGCGCGAGCACCTCGCCCGGGGGCAGATAGCCCAGATGCTCCGACTGCACCGGGTCGAAATCCTCCTCCAGATAGCCCGCCCCGCGCGCACAGCTCACCATGGTCTCCAGCGCGCGGCCCAGCAGGCCCAGGTAGCGCCCGGACAGCCGCGCCACGTGCCCCAGCGTCTGCAGCCGCGCCACATTGCTGGCGAAGCAGCTGACCACCACGCGGCCTTCGCTGCCGCGCACCGCCGCCAGCAAGCCCTCGAACAGCTCGCCCTCGGACACCGAGTGGCCGGGCTGGGTGGCATTGGTGGAGTCGCAGACGATGGCGTCCACGCGCTGGCGGGCCAGGCGCTCGAACCGCGCCGGCACGATGGCCGGCCCGGTGATGGGCGCATCGTCCAGCTTCCAGTCGGCCGTGTGCAGCGCGGTGCCAGCCGCCGTCTCAATGAGCAGCGCGTGGGTCTCCGGGGTGGAGTGGGTAATGGGCAGCCAGGTCACGCTGAAGGCGCCCAGCGCCACGGTCTCCCCCGGATGCACGGTCAGCACCGGGGCCGCGATGCCCTTCTCGCGCAGCTTGCGCAGCAGCACATTGCGGGTGAAAGGCGTGGTGTAGATGGGGCAGCGCAGCTGTTCCCAGAGATGGGCGATGGCGCCGATGTGATCCTCGTGGGCATGCGTGGCGATCAGGCCGACCAGCGCCTCGCTGCGATTGGCGATGAACACCGGGTCCGGCATCTCCACCCGGTTGCCGCCACCCGGAACCGGGCCTTTCTCGAAGGTCACGCCGCAATCCACCATCAGCCACTGACCGGCATGGCCGTAAAGATTGAGGTTCATGCCGATCTCGCCGCAGCCGCCGAGAGGAAGAAACCAGAAGTCTCTGGCGCCGGGAATCATGGGGTGTCAGCCTTGTGCAGAGGGGAGTCGAGGCGGCGAATGTTAACGGTTCTCAGTGACTAATTGTGACGGCTGTTTAGATTTCTCTGTCAACTGGATGAATTCACTGCAAAATCATGTTAGAAACCCGCCAAAATCGTGTGGCATGTCCCGCGCGACCTG
>JACCDX011637917.1_pt1 | contig 10466 bp, 9 predicted proteins | sample 7449681 | NCBI WGS metagenome assembly JACCDX01 (sample SAMN15323450, study PRJNA562643) | freshwater metagenome | isolation source: river surface water | place: USA:Blue River Watershed | collected 2017-08-18
ACTGACCTGCTGTCAGAATCGATGATCTTAAATTTTAAAGTACCTTTCTCAATTTCTTCACCAATTTCTGGAACGCGTTTAAATAACGCCATTGTAAGTCCAGCGATAGTTTGAAAACTTGCCTCATCACGTTTAATTTCAGTTTGTAAAATCTCTTCAACTTTAGAAATTTCAACACGACCACCAAAGTTGAAAGTTGTGTTATTGATTTTTTTGATGCGGAAAAAAGCATTGTCCGATGGCAAATCATGTTCGTCTTCAATATCGCCGACAATTTCTTCCATAACATTCTCAATCGTTACAAAGCCGTCAACGCCGCCAAATTCATCAAGCACGATTGCAACGTGAACACGTGCCATACGCATGCGCAGCATCAAATCCAAAACCTTCATTGAACCGGGAACGAATAAAATTTTACGCAAAATTTTATTGATCGCAAAATCAGAATCTTCTTCACATAAAAATTTAGATAAATCTTTGCTGTGAATGAATCCGACAATTTCATCGAGAGTTTCTTTAAAAACCGGAATACGAGTGTGGCCGTTAGTTGTGATAATTTTTTTAACTTCTTCCAAATCAGCATTGTGTTTGATCGCAATCAAATCAGCTCTTGGCGTCATTATGCCAGAAACTTTCTTATCGCTTAAATGAGCGATATTTTTGATCATCTTTTTTTCTTCAAAGCTAATCAGATTCTCTTTTTCGTAGGTATCAACTAGGTGTGAAATTACAGATAAAAAAGATTTTTTACTTTTTTTGCCCAGAAGACTGAGGGAAAAACCCAATAATTTTTTGGCGTGGGATTTGTTGATGAAACTTTTAGAGTTGCGTTTCGGTCGATCTGTCATTCAAAGGTTAAATTTGTTAATAGGGGTTTGCGATGCTGATCTTTTTTAGGATCTTAATTTCAAGAGCTTCCATGGTGTTGGCCATTTTTTCATCTTCGTGATCATGTCCGATCAGATGCAAAATACTGTGTAGAATCAAGTGCGTAAGATGGTCACGAAATTTCTTTTTTTGTGCAAGAGATTCTTTTTTTACCGTTTCATAGGAAATAATAATATCGCCAAGAAGCAAGTATTTAGAAGGTCCAATGGCTTTTTTAAGCCCGATTTTACGTACTAAATTTTCATCTAAAGACGGGAAAGATAAAACGTTTGTCGGCTTATTCTTTTGACGAAATTCCGAATTTATTTTTTTAATTTGTAAGTCGGAAACCAGTAAAACCGTAAGCTCTAGCTCAAAATCTTTAGTTAGAATTTTCTTTAAATCGGTCAGAGGAATTAAAGTTTTACAAGTTTTTTCAACAAATTTCTCGATATCTTTTTCCTCCTGCCATTTTTTACTTCTAACAGCAATATCAGCGCAGATCATGATTTGCAGAATTTTAGATTAGGACATTTGACAAACTTTTTCGGGCAAATTCTTCCTGGATTTTTATCTTCACCGCAATTTCCAGATGCAGAATTTCCATCGCCATTTTCAGAATTTGTAAGGTCAGAATGGGCAATTTTACAGATTTCGGCCAGCGCGTTAATAAAGTGTCCATCAACATTTAGTGCTGGAACTCGTAAATAATCTTTTACTCCCAAAGACAGTGCCATTTCTTTGTAATCAATATCAAGTTCGACCAAGGTTTCAGAATGTTCCGAGACAAAAGCGATGGGAATAACTACTGGAATTTTTTTATCGAGGGCAACTTTCCTAATTTCAAAATCAAGGCTTGGACCAGTCCATTGTAGGCGTCCAACTTTTGATTGATAGCAGATGCTAAAATCAATTTTGTTTTCATCAATTTCTAAAAGTTGGGCTAAACTTTCGACAACTTTTTTGGTAGTTTGTTCGACTTGAAAAACGTAAGGATCGCCAGCGTTAATCACTTTTTGCGGTAAGCCATGAGCTGAAAATAAAAAACGAAATTTTCCCAAATCTCCGTCATACAGTTTCATCAAAGTCTGTTTGATCAAAAGTGTATGTGACTTGATAAAATGAGCGCTCACTGGATAGCAGCAAATCAATCGACTATTAATTTTTATGCCGAGATTTTTTTGTTCTCTAATAAATTTAGTGCCAAAATCTTGTAGTGAAGATTCGCTGGTGGTCGTTGAAAATTGAGGATAAAGTGGCAGTAAAATCGCATTGGCCGGATTGTAATTTATCACATCTTTAATCACTTCATCCGAGAAAGGTTCGGTATAACGCATCGAGACAAAAACCTTAAATTCTCCAAAAAAAGAAAGTTCACGCTCTAAGCTGTGAGCCTGTGCTGTTGTGATCTCAAGCAAAGGAGATTTACCGCCAATTTGAGAATAAATCTTTTGTGATTTTGGCGCTCTTTTTCTAGAAATATATTTTGCTAGAAAAAAACGAAAAGGTTGTGGCAAGCCAATAATAGCGTGATCATTGAATAGGTTGAATAAAAAAGGTTCAACAGATTCGAGGTTTTTTGGGCCGCCCAAATTGAATAAAATAACGGCGGTTTTTTTGTTTAAATTAGCCATGACGAGTAAGATTTTTAAAGGCTAAACTGCAAAGAAAAATTACGCAAAAAGTTGCGATAATTACAGCGCTGATCGTTAAATCAAGGTTGCTTGCAAGTTTGAAAGAAAAGGATGTAACGCAAATTCCGATCAATAAACTTAAGATCATCATTTGTTTGGCGGAGACACAGAAAATTCGCGCGATAGCAGCGGGTAAAATTAAAAGTGCAGTCATTAAAAAAACGCCAACGATTCTTACGGATAAAGCAATCGTAAGCGCTAGTAAAATTGTAAAAGATAAATTCCAGAAAGTGATTTTAACTCCATCAATTCGGGCTAAATCGGCATTTATATTGATAAGTAAAATTTTACGAAAAGCAAAAATTGTGTAAATAATGGCAATTGTTGTTACTATTGCCAAAGCTTTAATATCAACATTTCCAACTGTTAAGATATCGCCAAAAACGTAAGAGCCTAAATTAAGGTTTTGATGGAAAAAATCGTTTAAAATAATGGCGGCGGCGATGCAGAAATAAGATGAAATTGCAATGATAGTGTCTTTCGAAAAAAATCGATTGATTGAAATTATTTCCACTAGACAAGCGAAAAAAAATGCAAAAATAATCAGCGCAGAAATTTGATTGGAACTAAAGATTGCACCCAAAACAAAGCCAAGTAAGATCGAGTGTGAAAGGCCATCGCCAAAATAAGCGAGTTTTTTCCACAGCACAAAAATTCCCAAAAGGGAGCAGGAGATAGTAATTAAAATTAAAGCCAAAAAAGGCTTGATAAGAAAAGCTTCGATCACTTAATTTTAGATGAAATTTTGTGTATAAAAATCTTTGAGAACCTATGTCAGAACAAGTACAAAAACTGTTGTCGCAACTAGTAAAAACGCAACTGGAGAAAAAATCTAGCAAAAAATCTGAAGAAAAGCCTTCACCACAAAAACATGTTTTGTCGGATGATGAAGTTACTAATCAGGTAAAAAAATTCGCAGTTACTGAAAAGCAATCGATCGGTTTGAAGGTTTCGGAAGAAGAACAGTGGGCAATCTTGCGTCGTCTGATTGTCGAAAATTCTACAAGAGTTTTTATGATGATACTTTATTGCACAGTCGCCTTCATCTCTATCTTTAAAGCGGGGATTATTATTCTTACCGCCTTCCAGCATTTTCTGCACGGAATCTTTGCGGCAGCGCCACCACCAATTACACCGAAGAGTTAAGCCTCTGCAAGCACGTCTGGCTTTGCCAATTTGACTTTTATTTTTCGCTGTTTAGAAGGACGCCTTCTCAAAAAAAGTGACCCAAATTCCTCTGATAAACGATCTTTTAAATAGATCTTAAAACCGTCAAATCTCACAAAATTAATATGAGCAAAAAATCAGGCGCCAAACCAAATGTGGCGGCTTCCAAGAAGGAGCAATCCAACATGTTTAGCAAAAAGGACTTGTTAGCTTTCTATCAAGAAATGCTTCTGATCCGTCGTTTCGAAGAAAAAGCCGGACAACTTTACGGCATGGGATTAATTGCTGGTTTTTGTCATCTTTATATTGGCCAAGAAGCAATCGCTACTGGCATGCGCCACACGATGAAAGATGGTGACAAAGTTATTACAACTTATCGTGATCACGGACATATGATTTCAGTTGGTTCGGATCCGAAAAAAATTATGGCAGAATTATTGGGCCGCGCTGATGGATCTTCCAAAGGCAAAGGTGGTTCGATGCATTTATTTGATTTAGAAAAACATTTTTACGGCGGCCATGGAATTGTCGGCGCTTCAGTTCCAATCGGAGCTGGTCTTGCTTTTGCCGATAAATATCTAGGCAATAAAAATGTAACTTATTGTTATTTCGGTGACGGTGCTGCTCATCAAGGTCAAGTTTACGAAGCCTTTAACATGGCAAAATTGTGGAATCTTCCTGTGCTTTTCATTATTGAAAATAACCACTATGCGATGGGAACTTCACAAGCCCGCGCTTCTTCAACTGATGAGCTCTACAAAAGAGGCGAAGGCTTTAATATTCCGGGTGAAAAAATTAACGGGATGAATGTTTTTGATGTAATTGCCAACGCCCAAAAATGGGTTGATTACGCTAGATCAGGAAATGGTCCGGTGATTTTAGAAATGGATACTTATCGCTATCGCGGTCACTCAATGTCTGATCCGGCGACTTATCGCAGCAAAGAAGAATTAAACTGCAAAAAAGAAGAAGATCCAATCGACTCTCTGCGTGCTCACATTTTAGGCAAAAACGTTGCCACTGAAGCTGAAATCAAAAAAATCGACGATCACGTTAAAGAAGAAGTGAATGAAATTGTAGAATTTGCTAAAAACTCTCCAGAACCGGATGAGTCAGAGTTAATGACAGAAATTTATAATTAATTGGGAACGCAAAATGACTTTAAAAAAATTAACAGTACGCGAAGCACTGCGTGAAGCGATGTCAGAAGAGATGAGAACTACTCCAGAAGTTTTTGTCATGGGCGAAGAAGTTGCTGAATATAACGGCGCTTACAAAGTTACCCAAGGTTTACTTGCTGAATTTGGTGCCAAAAGAGTTATTGATACTCCAATCACTGAGCATGGATTTACTGGTATCGCAGTTGGTGCGGCTTTTGCTGGCTTGAAACCGATTGTTGAATTTATGACTTTCAACTTCGCGATGCAGGCAATTGATCAAATTATCAATTCTGCTGCTAAAACCAATTACATGTCAGGTGGACAAGTTCGTTGTCCAATCGTTTTCCGTGGCCCAAATGGTGCGGCTTCACGAGTTGGTGCCCAACATTCACAATGTTACGCTGCTTGGTATGGTTCAATTCCGGGTTTAAAAGTTGTCGCGCCTTATTCTGCTGCTGATGCAAAAGGTTTATTAAAAGCTGCAATTCGTGATCCAAATCCCGTTATCTTTTTAGAAAATGAAATCACTTACGGTTTCTCTTTCGAAGAAGAATATGAAGACGATCACTTAGTTGAAATTGGCAAAGCCAAAATTTTACGTGAAGGAAAAGATGTTACGATCGTGGCCTTTTCTTTGGTGGTAAAATATGCTCTTGAAGCTGCTGAAGAATTAGCTAAAGAAGGTATTGAAGCTGAAGTTATCGATCTTCGTACTATTCGCCCACTTGATCACGAAACTATCGTGGAATCAGTAAAGAAAACTTCACGCTGCATCACAGTTGAAGAAGGTTTCCCATTCGCCTCAATTGGCAGTGAAATTGCTTCAGTATTAATGGAACAGGCTTTCGATTATTTAGATGCTCCTGTAAAAAAGCTTGCAAGTATTGATGCTCCACTTCCTTATGCAGCAAATCTTGAAAGATTAGCTTTGCCAAAAGCGGTTGATATTATCGCAGCAGCAAAGGAACTCATGTTTCGTAACCAGTAATTAAGATTCATGTTTTTATACAATTTTGTTAGAAAGCACAATATCACTAAACCGGTATTCGTCGGCTATTTTATTGGATTTGCGGTAATTTCTTATTTTACTTTCTGCACAATATTTGGTTCGAAAGGTTTGCTGGAATATCGTGTTTTGCAGCAACAAATCGCCAATAAAGAAAGCATTAAACAAGACCTGATTACCAAAATGCAGGTGAAAAAAAATATGGTTGAAGGGATGAATTTAAATTCGCTCGATATTGATTTGCTTGATGAGCAAGCCAGAAAAGTTCTGGGCTATGCTGGTAAAAATGAAGTGATTGTTTATCAGGAAAAAAAATCTTCTAAAAATAATTAAGCTTAGCAAATGACTCAAATTTCATTAAAAAGTGAGACTTATCGCAAACTGCTTCACGTTTTGTTAATACTCGCTCCCGTCATGTATTTAAGCGCTGGAAAATGGTTGAGTGTGGCGATTTTTGCTGGAATTGCCTCGGTAGTTGTAACTCTTGATTATACACGTCGCACCAATCCAGCGATTAAAAGTATTTTTGCCAAAATTTTTGGTTTTGTTTTAAGACCTCATGAACTTGAAGGTGATAAATTGTGCGGAGCCAGCTGGGTTGCGCTTTCAGCTTGTATAACTTTTTTGGTATTTCCAGCAGAAATCGCCGTTACTGCTTTTTCAATTCTGGCAATTTCTGACGCAGCTGCCGCAATTGTGGGCAGAAATTTTCCAAGCGAACCATTTTTTGAAAAGACCAAAAACGGTTCTGCGGCTTTTTTTCTTAGCGCTTTCGTAATTTTGATAGTTTGCGGATTATATTTTCACTCCAGATTTTGGTTTTACTTTTTTGGGATTTTTACGCTTTCAGTTGTAACCTTGCTGGAAGCGCGTCCAAGCATTATCAAAGTTGATGATAATTTTTTAATTCCGATCACTTTTGCTCTAACAATGACAATTTTCGATGTCATGTGGAACTACTCCTACTAAGGATAATGAATGCTTTTCCCCAAAGACTTCCCAGAGAAATTACGTTCCTCAATTTTAGTTTCTGAAGTTGTTGGAAAAAAAGTTAAGCTCAAGCTGCGCGGCAAAGAATTTACCGGCCTTTGTCCCTTTCATAACGAAAAATCTCCTTCATTTACCGTCAACGATCTTAAAGGTTTTTACCATTGTTTTGGTTGCGCTGCGCATGGTGATGTGATTAGTTTTGTCATGCAAAATGAAGGCATGGATTACAAAGAAGCAGTGCATAAATTAGCTGAAGATTTTTCGATCCCAATTCCCAAAGTTCAATTCGACGAAGTCAAAGAAGAGAAGCTCTCGCGCGATTTTTTAATTTTAGAAAATATTTGCCAATTTTTTGAAAAAAATCTGGTTTCCGAAATTGGAAAAGCTGCACTGGCTTATGTGCGCAAAAGAGAAATTTCTTCAGAAAATATTAAAAAATTCCGTCTTGGTTTTGCGCCAAATTCTTACGAAGCTCTGACTAAATTTCTGCAAGCGCAAGGCTTTTCCGAGCTAGAAATATCTCGCTGTGGCGTGATTGGCAGAAATGAACAAAAAAAATTCTACGACAAATTTCGTAATCGCGTAATTTTTCCGATCACCAATAAAAAAGGCCAAGTGATTGCTTTTGGCGGACGCACGATTGGCGATGATTTGCCGAAATATTTAAACTCGGCCGAGACCGATATTTTCAAGAAAAATCAAACTCTTTACAATTTCCAATTCGCTCGCAAGCCAATATTTTCTAAAGGTTACGCCGTTGTGGTTGAAGGTTATATGGATGCGATTTCGTTATTTATGAACGGTGTTGAAAACGTAGTTGCTGGTCTTGGAACTGCTTTGGGTAGCGAACATTTGAAGGAATTATTTTTTACGACAGATAAAATCGTAATCTGTTTGGATGGCGATTCTGCTGGTGTTCGCGCCGCAAAACGCGTTTCAGAAATTGCGCTGCCTTTGATTAATGCTAAGAAAAATATCAGCTTCGCATTTTTGCCCAATCAACTTGATCCTGATGATTTTATTAAACAGTTCGGCGCTAAAGAATTAGAAAAAGTTTTCGAAAATGCGACGCCACTTTCAGAAAGTCTTTTTAACTTTGCTTTGATGGAACTTGGAGTTGAAAAAACTAGTAAAATTAGTGCAGAAGTTAAGGCTAAGATTGAAGCTAATTTAATCGCAAAAACCGAAGCGATTTTGGATGCAACTTCGAAGAAACATTTTGCTTATTCGTTTAAGGATCAGCTTTTTAGTTTGGGAAGAAATTTCCAAAACCAAAACAAAGATACACGCGGAAAACGTGGTAATGAAGCGCCGGTTATTCCAGCTTCCGGCCAAGCGAAGACAGACCAATGGCCTTTTGCTCGGGGACCTATTGCGGTTCGTGATAATTCAAAAATGTTGGGTCGTGCGATTATTGCTCTGATTATAAAATTCCCGGAATTAGCTCATTTCCGTGACGATAATTTTGACATCAAAGACGTACAGTTTTTCAACGAAGAAATGGCGAATTTAAAGGATTCGGTGATTGGTTTAATTGAAGAAGAACACGAAGTTGTGACAGAAAATCTATTCAAGGCCCTTGAAAATTCGGGTCACGGTAACGATCTCAATGATTTAAAGAATGTGCTTGCAAGCATCCAAAGCCTTACGTTAGACTTGGCTCAAACCAAATTAAGCACTCTACTTTTGAAAGACTTGTTACTTCAAGTAGATCAGCAATATAAAGAAGCTCTAAGCAGAATTGATGAAATAGAAACTCATCAAACTGCAATCACAAGTCAAAAAATTAAGGAAATATCCGATTACAAAAACTCGCTTGAGCGCAAGATATTGCAGCTTGAAAAGGAATAATCGCTTAAAATTTTTTAAGAGGAAAAATGGCTACAAAAAAGAAAGTAAAAAAATCTGTTAAAGCTCCAGCAAAAAAAGTTGCGGCGAAAAAACCGGCAGCAAAAGCTGTAAAAAAACTGGTTAAAAAACCAGTTGCTAAAAAAGCTGCAAAACCAATCAAATCAAAGGTAAAGCCCATTAAGAAATCAGTATCCAAGCCAGTTAAAAAAGTAGCGAAAGCAAAAAAACCTGAGAAAAAAATCGTGGCTAAAAAAGTTGTGAAGCCAGCGAAAGTTGAGAAAAATAAAAAAGTTGTAAAACCCGTAAAGGTAATCGAGAAGCCGAAGAAAGTGGCTAAGGTTAAAGTTGAAAAAGCTCCTAAAGCTCCAAAAATTCCAAAGAAAAAAGTTTCAAAATCAAAATTAGCGACAGCGATTAACGATAAAACCGTTGCTCTAGCCGAAAAATTTCAATTGATTCAAGGCGTAAAAACCGCGCTTTTGCAAAAAGATGAAGAAGGCAAAAAGCTTTCAAATGAGCTTGCTGACAAGTTAAAAGTGATGTTGGCTTTGGGTAAATCTCAGGGCTTTTTAACTTACGACCAAATCAACGAAAATATTGATTCCGACATCGATCCAAAAAAATTGGATCGCATTTTGGATATTTTGACTGAGTTCAAAATTCAGATCGTCGAAAAAGAAGATGATCTTGATAAGTTAGAAGATGGTTCAATGGCTAAAGATGAAGAAAAAAGCCAAAAACGTTCGGAAGATTCAGTAAAAACTTATTTGAAATCGATGAGCAGCGTGAAGCTTTTGACTCGTGAAGACGAAGTTGCAATTGCGATGCGTATCGAAGAAGGCCGCAATAAAACCGTTCAGTCGCTTTATCAAAGCCCGATGATTATGAAACATTTCATCGAATGGTATAATGGCCTTTCTGGTGGAACAATTTTACTTCGCGACATTATCAGAATTGATGAAACTTATAACTCTGAGCTGGAAGAAATCATGAAAAACAGCGAGAGACAAGCCGCAGAAATGGCGGAAGCTCAAGCTACTAGCGAAGAAGACGTGACTACAATCATCAACGATCAAGTTGACGCTGCCGCTGAAGAAGAATCAATGTTTGAAGATGAAGAGCTTGAAGAAATTGACGAAAGTGTAGTTTCATTCGTTTCGATGGAACGCATTTTGATGCCGAAAATGCTCGATCTTTTCCAAAAAATCGCTCACGTTTGCCAAAAAATTCTCGATAAAACTGCGGACAAAACCCGCACGCAAATTGAAGCCGATAAAGATGTTCAGAAATTGAAAGCCGATTTTATGCGTCTTTCAACTGAAGTCAGCTTCAACGATTCATTGATTAAAGCCTTGGTTGATCAGCTTTACGAAGCTCAAGACAAATTAACTGGCATCGAAATTGAATTGTTACGTTTGTCACAAAAACACAGCGTTGATAAAACTGATTTCTTGAAACATTACGTTGGTCTTGAAGAAGGCGCGAAATGGATCGAAAAAATTGCCGCAATCAAAGAAAGAAGATGGGCAGCTTTTTACACCGCTGAAGAAGAAAAAATTAAAGAAATCCAAACTCGCATTTTAAAGCTAACCAAAATCATGGGCCTAAGTCTGCCAGACTTTAAAGGTTTGATTAACACAGTTAGAAGAAGCCAAAACGAAGAGTTAAAAGCTAAGAAAGAAATGATCGAAGCCAACCTTCGTTTGGTGGTTTCAATTGCGAAAAAATATA
>JACCDX011427585.1_pt1 | contig 10464 bp, 8 predicted proteins | sample 7449681 | NCBI WGS metagenome assembly JACCDX01 (sample SAMN15323450, study PRJNA562643) | freshwater metagenome | isolation source: river surface water | place: USA:Blue River Watershed | collected 2017-08-18
ATACTTTAGCATTAAAGCGATACTATCAATATGTAGACCAACATCCATTTTATTAAGATGTTCTTTGATAATTGATTTTGCTGTATCATTTTTATTGATATTTGCTTCATCGTTTCTTTTGTAAAGTTCATAATATGTTAATACATTGTAATTACAAAAACACAAATATTTATTTCCATTTGATATCAGCTGAAATATAACATTAATGTAAATCATATTTACTTTTATTTTTATCTATTTCATACTATTTCTTTATATTCATTTTTATTACACCTATTTACAAAAAATGGTGTAATATCAATCTAACTTTATAAAAAAGGAGGGGTTCGCGAGCTGAGCGAAGCTTTTAACGAAGTTGAATCGGGGAACTTAGTTACCTGATATTAAATAAAATTTTTTTTATAAAAAAGGAGGGGTTCGGGGAACGTAGTTACCTGATATTAAATAAATTTTTTTTTATAAAAAAGGAGGGGTTCGGGGAACGTAGTTACCTGATATTAAATAAAATTTTTTCAATAACAATTAACCTCTCTCTTTCGCTTAAATCACGTAAAAATATAATGTAAAAAATATAAATTAGATGTAAAATTATTATCACTCTTCTCCAAAAATAAATTAACAAAAAAGTAAACATATATAAAAATAGTTTAGATATAAAGATATATAATAAACAATAAAATAAAATGTTTAATCAAAAGGATATAATTGCTCAAAATATTAAAATAACTGGAACAAAAGATGTTTCTGTCATAAACAATAATGATGAAGATTACCTTTTTTCCGCACTTACTGTTGAAGGCGGTGGTGTTTTTAAAAAAGGAATTGCCATTGGAATTCAGGAAAAGATGGTTCCGGGATTAGTTATTTATGATAATGAGAATTTTTATGGGTTTAGTGAAAAATATGGACTCTCTCTGTTGTCTCCTCATCCCGAATATATCGAGCTTGATCTTCCAAAAAGTATATTTGAAAATAAAGAGGACAGACTTCAACCAACATTGAAGAATAAGACGGAAGATTTTAAAGATATGAAAGAGACAACACGTGATGAGAAGAAGAATTTAAATATTGATATTGAAATAAAGGATATTAATAATTTTTATATAATAATACCACCATTATATAATTCAAGTAAATTTGCATTAACATTTGATGTTAAATTTTTATATGATTTGGATTCTATTATATCTAATGTATCACTCGTTTTTATAAATGAGGCTGATAAAAATGTCGTAATTAATGTGGTTAGTAATAATAACATTAACAATAGAAATAATAAATATTATTTTTCTCAAAATTTTAATAATATTGTTGCTGGAAATTCGATTAGTAAAATAAATTTAGATATTGTGAGTGAAAATCATTTTTTAATATCATCTACATCATTCCTTAAGTCTTCATAAATGAAAAATGCAATGAATTTTTACTGTTCTCTTTTCTTCTAAAGACCAATATAACCCATTCAACAAATAACCATAAAGATGGAACTGATATATTGGGATACATTGAAGAATAATAGAAAACAACCACATATATTATTATCGATACTATAATAAATATGATTGAACCTATTTGATGCCAATTTCGCGTATCATCTAACCACAAAACTGCGATTAAACAAGCGAATATTGCGAGTATTAGATTCTCTTGTGTATTAATCGATTCTTTTACCTCTTCTTGTTTGTAGGAACTGCATGTATTTTGAATACTATTCATAAAAATAAATATTTGCATTAATCCAAGAAAGAATACAATAGCAAACAATGAAATGAATGCATTTAAATATTGTTTGTAATTTATTATTTTTGATTTATTTAATAAAAAGATTATTATGCAAAATACGAAAAATAATAAAAATCCTCCCAATATAGTTGGATTTAATATATTATTTAAAACGGAATCATTATCAAATGCCATATAGAGACCTTTATATATCATCAAATATATTGTAAAAAATATTAAGAACGTCATATTTTTGGAAATAGCTCTGTTAAAATTGCCATATAATTTATGTGATGGGAAAAAGAAGTATATAATAAAAGAGAAGATTACATAAACAATACAAATACCTGCAACTAAATACATTATTTTTCTCATGTAGGTATCATTGGGGTAATATTTCTCAATCATCATTCCTATCATATAAACAACGATTAATGAGAAAATGATGACTAATAGGAATTTTGTTAAAGATTCCTGTTCAGAAACTAATATATCATTAATAACGACGAATAAAAATATGACCAATAGATAAAAGAATATTCGGGTCTCTATCATAATTAAACTGTTTTTAGAATGATTACCTACAAACATTAATATGTAAAAGCATATGGAGAATAATATTATGAAAAAGAAATAATTTTTAAAAAAGAGAAATGAATCTGTATTAAAAAATCTTTTTATCTTACTGAAGATTGAATTATTATCTTTCACTTGTAGGCCACCTAATAATTCCTTTTGGGATTTAATTATATCGCGTCTTGATGTTATAACATCTTTCTCTTCCAACAATAATTCTTTCTCTCTTTTTAATAGTTCAATTTCATTATTTGACCTGAAACCACCTGTTTGCTCGATTGGTTTAATGTTATTTACTTGATTTACTTTATTTGTTTGTTGATTTGGTTCTTTTATTGTTGTTTCAGTTATGTTATTTCTTTTATTTGATTTCATATTATTCGAATTATTAAATGTTAATTTATTGTTTTTTTTTAATCTTATTTTGTTATTGATTATTTTTATTCTTTCATTAATGATTTTAGATTTTTCTTCTAATAATTTATTTTTGTCATTTAAATTATGATATCTTTTATCAATATTATTTTGAGACATATTTGTTAATTTAAAAGGAGCATTTGATTTATTATTTGAATTATTTTTTTTATTATTTTTTTCATTAAATAGTGTATTGCGAGTTGAATTTAAATTCTTATTTTCACCATATATATTTGTAAAATTAAAATTATTGGTATTTTTAGCATTACCCAAATAATTGGCTGATCTTTTCATTAGGTTCTGTCCAGTTTTGCTTTTACTAAATTGATTTAATGATTTTTTTATCAAGCTTTGTCCAGTTTTGCTTTTACCCAAATAATTAGCTGATCTTTTCATCAAGTTTTGACCAGTTTTACTTTTGCTAAATTTATTTAATGATTTCTTTATTAAATTTTGTTGATAACTGCTTTTGCCTAATTTATGTGTATTATGATATGGAGATTTTGAAAGTGGATTGGAACGAAAAGATTTACCAAATCCCCCTTTTTTATTTAATTTTTTTTTTTCAATCATTTTATTATATCTATTTTATGGAAAGAAAATAAATATAGTCTAATTTCACAAAAGATAATTGATTTATAAAACAAATAATTATTAATGATTATTTTACCTTAAGAAAAATATAAGAAAAAAATAATTTAAATATGATTTTTCTCATAATTTATGGTAATGCGTATATTTTAAGAAATTTTTTACTAAAGTATAGATATAAATAAAATGCCTAAGTCAACCACTTCAACCAAAACTGCTAATACTAAAACTAAGAAGACCACTGAAACCGCTACTACCGTAGTTGCCGAATCTGCCCCTGTTAAGACCGTTGAACCAACAGTCACTCTTGCACCTGTCACCACCACTGTTGTCGAGCAAACCGCTACTGCAACCACTACTCCCGTTGAATCTACCGAAGACTCAAATACCGAAGTTTTGTTTAATAAGTTGCTTACTCAATTCCAAGATATCCAATCCGTTATGAAGACTCTTCATTCTAACCTCAAGGTTTTGCAAAAGGAGGTTTTAAAGGAGAAGAAGGAGTTCAAGAAGAAGGAAGTTAAGCAAAATGCCAAGAAAAATGGCAAGAAGAGTAATGTTAAAAGTGGATTTGCCAAGCCCAATAGTATCTCTAGTGATTTAGCTACTTTCTTAGGTCTTCCTTCTGACGCATTAGTTGCCAGAACCGAAGTTACTTCTAAGGTTATCGCATACATTAAGGAACACAATCTCCAAAATCCCGAGAGAAAGAAGGAGATTATTCCCGATGCTAAGTTATCCGCCATTCTCCAACCCGGTCCAAATGACGTCATCCAATTCTTTAATCTCCAAACTTACTTGAAGAAGCATTTTGTTGGCTCTGCTACTACCACCGCAACCTCTACTAGTGCCCCTACCGTTGTCTAATTGGGGAACTACGTTCCCCAAAACCCCTCCTTTTTCTTTTTTTGATAAAGTTTTTATATGACAATTAATTTTTTAAAGTGAGATTTTTATATAGTACGTTTACATAAAAATCATTTTTTAATTTATTTTGATAGATATATCAGCATATTTTGGAAACAATAAAATCTATTTTCCAATCTCTCCCCAATTCAGGATGTTCTTCGTATATGATTTTTTTAATCCTATTTATAACAATATGTATATGTGTATGTATTGTTTTGTCATTATATATTATTCCCGCGTTTGTATAATAATTGCAGTTTGTTGAACTCGCATTTGGCATCATCCATTTTATCTTAACTTCATTTATTATATTCTTTTCCATCTCAATATTTTCTGTAAAAATTACATTATGAATATAATTTTTGAAAAATTTTTTTATTTTAATTATATTTTCATCATTATTATTTGTATTATTCATTGTATTATTCATTGTATTATTAATAGTATTATTAATAATGTTGTTATTTATATTATTATTTATTGTTGTCATATAATTTTTGAAAATTTTTTTAATATTATTTGTGTTATCATCTTTTGCATTATCATTTACATTATTATTTGTATGACTGTTTATATTACTTATTTTTGTAATACTATAATTTAACATATGTGTTATAATGATACCGTCATTTATCTCTTTTTTAATTACTTCAATATAATTCATTTTATATTATTTATTGCACAATAAATAATATAATTATTACTTCTTTAAGTTAATAAATGTTAAATATTTTTTAAGTAAAGAAAGAGTTCCCTGATTTACTTAAAATAATTTGTAATCTTCTTCTGTTTTGCCATTTTTGTCTCACTCTTATCGTAATTATAATTTACCTCTATATTCATATAATAATTCATCAATTCCTTATCAACCAATCTAACAACTTTTTCTTTAACATTATTCCTTTCTAAAAAACTCTTCAGTTCAACAATATTGGGTTTTGTTATATTAACATTCATATCAATTGCATTTAATATCTCAATGTCAATTGGATTTTTAAATAACTCTCTTGCCTTAATGTAATTAAAATTCTCTGGTATATAAAATTTACGATTATTCTTCATAAAATTCTCCATATTTCCGTATTGTTTAATCAGTTTGTGAGCAGTTATCGGTCCCATACCGTTAATCTTTCCCGTATAATCACAACCACACAATATGCAAATATCGATAAATTGCTCATAATTTACTTCCAACCCAGTCAAAATTCCTTCTAAACAGTACTCTTCAACTGTCAGTTTATCATAATGAAAACCTCTCAATAAGATTCTCCCACCATTCGCTAAAACATCAGTATCTTCCGATATGATAGCATCAATTACATTTCTTTTATGAAGAACTGAGAGCAATGATTCCGCTTCACAATCTTGATGAATATATTTAACACCCAAAAGATTGAAAACACTCTTACTTGCTTCAATCTCTTCGCTGGTAATAAATATGATTCTTTTATTCAATTTTTCATATTCCTTCTCAAGTTCATCGACTGATTTATTAAAAAGATCAACAATGTCATTCTCATTTATGTTAAAAATCTTATTTTTGTATTTTTCATTGTTGGTTATCTTCATAACCTCTTCTTTAAACTCTTCAAAGCTTAAATCATCCATTGATGCGCAACTTTTTAAAATGTCACACTTAATCGTAAGAAAGTCTTTGCGTCTCTTTCTTTCAAGGATCGTCTCTTCCTTCTCTTTTGGTGGTTTCCCATCAAAAATGAAGAGAGGTGTAATGCCATACTTAAAAAGTTGCAATATCATTTGTGTTAAATACTGAATAAAAACTTGTCCAGTATTCTCTTTCAATTGCATCATGTTCACCTTGTATTTAATTTGATAAAGAAAGATTGATAAATCAATTCCTATCTTCATTCCCCTATAAGCATCAAGCTTAACCGTATTCTTTGCACTTGAGCAAAATTTCTCAATAAGTAAATTTAATTGTTTAATTCCCATGGTTGGTCTTTATAATATATATTATACTCTTAGCTTCTCTTTAAAATGAAAGTTTTTAAAAATCAATTTTTTATTTAGTGTTAACAATTGGGGAACCGAATGGTTCCCCAAAGCCCCTCCTTTTAGTTTTAAATTTGTTGTTTGATATTTGTTGTTTGTTGTTTGTTCAATGGATATAAAGACATTTTTAAACTATTATTTTTGTCATTAATATTTATTTTATCAATTCTATTGTCGATTTTATTGAGATTATTAACTATTAATTTTATTAACAATTCATTTGCCTTCTCACCCATGATCTTATAATTCGCCGTATTTTTATCAAGGATATTACCGAACAGATTGTATTCATTCATTAACACATTTTTTAAAAAATAGTATGAGAAAACATTCGTTTGTTGTGGAAAATAATATTTGCATTTTCCGCCATTATTTGCTTTTAAAATATCACTAATCTTCTCTATATTGTAATGGTTCTTTATTTTTTTACAAATATAATTTGAATAATTATATTCATCAATAAACATGCTGTTTATTCGTGTTTTTTTATTATTTTTATTATTTTTATTAATATTTTTATTTTTCATATTCTCCATTATATTTATGATAAAAATGTTGATAATACATGCTAATGTTTCAGTCACTGCCTCATTTAAAAGCACCTTATAATTGACACAAAATAGTCTATTAAACGCATCATTCTTCTTTGAAAATATAATATTTTCATCTATTAAATTACTGTGAATAAGTTCGTGAATTAATACTTTTATCACCTCTTCGCGTCGAAAAAGATATATAACACCATTAGATTGAAAATCCAAAAATGTGACCGCACTATTTATATGGTCAGGAGAAAGAATTTCATTATTTTTGGGAAATTTTTTCATTAGTCGTGTTTCAAAATATATAACTTTTTGTTCATAATCTCTTTTAAATAATCTTTTTAATACATATATGACAAATAACATATCTTTTAATATTTTGGGAACTGATGTTATTTTGCTATCTCTAAAATAAATAATTTTATTATTTTTATTCTTATCCTCAATAAGATATGAATATTTTAAATTATTTTTAATATATGTTGATATACTTTTACTTGTAAATTCATTATCTTTTAAATATTTTGATGGGGGTTCACCTGTCAATTCAGTCATTTTTATGTTGGAATTATTATTAATCTTCTCTTCTTTTGCATTATCAATTATCTTTTTTAAATCATTATATAATTTAAAAAAAAATGGATTTTTCATTAAACCATTTGCAATATTACTCATATATTATATAAAAGATATATTTTTATTGTAATTCGTTAAAAATATCGTCAAAATCAGCATTATATGCAGTAACATTTGTCGCGCTTATATTTGATTTCTCTTCATACTTTTCAATGTTCTTTAAATCATCAAATGATTCTGGTACAATAATATTATATAAAACATATAGATTACCGTATGATATTTTGTCGATATCACTCTCATTTCCCATATAAGGCAATCCTTTGCCATTTATCTTTTGAACAAGTGGTTTCCTCTTTTTATTTGTGTTTATATTGAGCTTTTCCGTTTGAACTATCAATATTTCACCATGGGGCAAAACTAATTCATAAATAAATGGAGAATATATCTTGTTTATTTGAACATCTAAAACTGTTAGTATATCATAATTATTGACACGTCGATATTTACTGTCTCTTTTATTGTAAATATTAATGATAATATCGCCTTTTTCTTTATAATCTTTAACCTCGTGCCCTTGTCCTTCTAATATTAATTCTCTGTCATAAATGGGAATATCAATCTTCTTTTTCTTCTCGATATATTGTCCATCAACTTTACGCTTTCTTGTTATAACAATGGTTTTTTTCTTCATATTGTAAATATCTGCCAATGAAACTTTAATATCATATACCATACTTTCAGGTTTATTGTAAATTATTTTTGTTTTTATCTTTTCTTTTCTTTCATTCATATTTTCATCAATCCTTTCATATCTATTATTATCAGTATTTTTTCTTTGATATTTATTATCTTTCTTTTTCTTAAAAATATTACTAAAAAATGAACCGATATTAATATCTTCTGCATCATCATCGTCTTCGTATTCTCCATATTTATTCTTATCACTTGAGCCATTTCGAATATTTTCAAAGATACCCATATTTGTTGGAAAAGTATGGACTTTAATATGGATATTTCCAAATGGAAGATTCACATCATGCATTCCAGGAATAGAACCTAAAATATTGTTAATGTCAACATCATCCTCATATTTCATATTCATAAAAGTATTTATATGTTGTTGGAAAATCTCGTTAAAAACCGAAAATGGATCATCGATGCCAATCTCTCCATCGACATTACCCATTAAATCATATTGCTTTCTCTTCTCGGTATTTCCAATAACACCGTATGCTTCAGCAATCTCTTTAAACTTTTCACATGCCTCTTCATTTCCGTGATTTTTATCGGGATGATACTGTAATGCAAGTTTTTTATATGACTTTTTAATCTCTTCTTCAGTCGCGTTTTTATCAACATTTAATATTGAATAATAATCTTTAGACATATTTAATAAATTAATACTACTTTATAGATATTAATTTATTTTTAAATTAAAACTATCTGAAACAAATATAAAAATAATTATGTTTCTTTCTTTTTTCTTCCTCTTTTGGTTGAAATTTCAGTTATCGTTGTTTCAATCTCTTTTAAAACAACATCCTCTTTCTTCTTTCTTCCTCTCTTTGCTGGTATTTTAACTGGTTCATTTTTATTGGTTTCTATAATTTCATTATTATTAATATCATTTTTATTATCATTATTTATTTCACTTACTGGTTTTTCAACATTAAACATATTATCAATTGTTGTTTGAATTAAATTATTTTTCTTTTTAGTAGTTTTTTTTGTTATCACTGTTGTTATATTTATTGGTTCATTCTCTACGGTTTCACCAACTAAAATATTATCACATTTTATACCAATAATCTCTTCAACTATATCATTTTTTTTATTTCTATCATTATCTTTGTCGTTATCTTTATCAATACCATTATTTTCTAAATCCAATAAAATAATTTCTTTTTTTTTATTCTCTTTTTCCTTTTCTTTTTCTTTCTCTTTATCTTTTCCCTTCTCACCATCCATTGTAATAACCAATTCACATAAAGATATTATATAATGTTCCAAATGTAAACACTCTTTGTTCCCTTTGTGAAGATTTAAATCACATTTTGTCGTTATCTCCAATAATTTTTGTATGATTATTTCATTATTTCTATATATTTTAAAATATTTAAAGAATAAAAAATGCATTAACTCTTCCATTGGTATCAAATTTATATACATTTCATTGACCATATCTCGTATTTTTTGAAATGTAACAAATGATATCTTCTTTTGATTAATTAAATTAAATATTTCGTTAAAATTATCATAATATAAAAACTTAAATCTTTTATTGGTAGAAACATAATACCTGTAAAATCCAAAAATCTTTTTTAAATTGAAATATGGCAATATCTCATTACTTTCTCTAATAACATTATCAATCTCTTTCTCATCAATATTATGTCCTTTTCTAGTAGAATAGTTGATTAAACATCCTTTTATATCATCATACTTTGGCATTGGGATTCTTATCAATAAAAATCTACTCATTAATGCATAATTTATCTTTGATAAATTAGATACTTCAAAAATAAATCGCGCAGTATATACACTCTTCTCAATAATTTTCCGTAATGCTAATTGAGATTGTTTCGATAACAAATCCGCATTCTTAATCAGTATCACTTTTGGAATATCAAGTCCAATATTACGTGTTTCCACATATGATTTCAAAAAGGATTGTACGAACAATCGTTCATTTGATCCAAGTGTTATTGGATTAATTTCGATGTGATATACACTCGCTTTATAAATCATTGATTTCTTATCCTCTTCGTAAGTAATATTTTTTAAATCATATACTTTACGGTCAAATATCGTTGCAAGTAATGCATATATCTGTGTAGTTTTCCCACATGATGATACCCCATACACTAAAAAATTAACTAATTCGTCTAAATTTATATTTTTCCCCAAATTACATATTGTCGCATTTTTAAAGTCTAAATCATCGACAGTCGGCTTATCTTCAAAAAATGATATATTCATATATTTTTAATTATTAACTCTTAAAAATATATATTGTTTATTTTTTATATCCAATTGCTGGGACGCCAGGGTGCCGCCACCCACCCCCTTTTTTCTTTTTTCTTTTTTTTTTGAAAGTTTTTTTTTTTCACACACA
>JACCDX010286801.1_pt1 | contig 10461 bp, 9 predicted proteins | sample 7449681 | NCBI WGS metagenome assembly JACCDX01 (sample SAMN15323450, study PRJNA562643) | freshwater metagenome | isolation source: river surface water | place: USA:Blue River Watershed | collected 2017-08-18
CCGAGCTGAAGAACCCGTACTCGGCGCTCTCGGGCGCCACGCCGGTGCTGAAAACCTCTGACCACTACTTCTTCAAGCTGTCGGACCCGCGCTGCCTGAGCTTCCTGGAGCAATGGACGCAGGACGGCAAGCTTCAGCCGGCGGTGAGCAAGAAGATCAAGGAATGGTTCACCAAGGATGAAAACGGCGAGGGTGGCCTGGGCGACTGGGACATCAGCCGCGACGCGCCTTACTTCGGCATCGAGATCCCTGGCGCCCCCGGCAAGTACTTCTACGTGTGGCTGGACGCGCCCATCGGCTACCTGGCCTCGCTCAAGAGCTACTTCTCGGCCGGTGGCCCGAAGGCCAAGTACGGCGAGTCGCGCAGCTTCGATGAGTTCATGGCCGACCCGACCGTAGAGCAGGTGCACTTCATCGGCAAGGACATCACCTACTTCCACACCCTGTTCTGGCCCGCCATGCTGCAGTTCAGCGGCCGCAAGCTGCCGAACCAGGTGAACGTGCACGGCTTCATGACCGTGAACAACGGCGAGAAGATGTCCAAGAGCCGTGGCACGGGCCTCGACCCGCTGAAGTACCTGAGCCTGGGCATGAACCCCGAATGGCTGCGCTACTACATTGCCGCCAAGCTGAACGCCAATGTTGAAGACATCGACTTCAACAAGGACGACTTCATGGCCCGGGTCAACGCTGACCTGGTGGGCAAGTTCGTCAACATCGCCAGCCGTGCGGCGGGCTTTTTGGCCAAGCGATTCGAAGGCAAGACGACCGCAACCATCGGCGACGAGGGCCGGGCCTTGCTGGCCACGCTGCAGGCCGGCCGCGCCAGCATCGTCGATCAGTACGAAGCGCGCGAGCTGGGCAAGGTGCTGCGCGAGATCATGCTGCTGGCCGACCGCGTGAACGAGTACGTCGATGCCAACAAGCCCTGGGAGCTGGCCAAGCAAGAAGGCATGGACGCCCGCCTGCAAGAGGTGTGCACCGTGTGCATCGAGGCCTTCCGCCTGCTGAGCATCTACCTCAAGCCCGTGCTGCCGGCCGTGGCCGCCAACGTCGAGGCCTTCTTGAAGGTCGAGCCGATGACCTTTGCCAGCGCCGAGCAGCTGCTGGGTGCGCACACCATCGGCGCCTACCAACACCTGATGCAGCGCGTGGACGTGAAGATGCTCGACGCCCTGTTCGAGCCGCCGCCTGCGCCGGTGGTGGAGTTGCCGAAGCCGGGCGGCGAGGACATCGCGCCGACCATCACCATCGACGACTTCGTCAAGGTGGACCTGCGCATCGCCAAAATCGTCAACGCCGAGCATGTGGAAGGCAGCACCAAGCTGCTGCGCCTGACGCTGGACGTGGGCGAGGGCCGCCATCGCAAAGTGTTCAGCGGCATCAAAGAGGCGTATCAGCCCGAGCAGCTGATCGGCAAGCTCACCGTGCTGGTGGCCAACCTGGCGCCGCGCAAGATGAAGTTTGGCGTCAGCGAAGGCATGGTGCTGGCCGCCTCGCATGCCGACGAGAAGGCCAACCCGGGCGTGTACGTGCTCGAACCCTTCCCAGGTGCCGAGCCGGGGATGCGCATCCGCTGACGTTCGGCGATCCTGGCTGGGGCCTCGTCAGCGGGGCAGCAGCGAGGCCAGGGCTTGCAGGCACACCTGGGTGGTGGCGGGGCTGCGGGCTTGGGTGATGGCGGCGTCTGCCGTCAGCCCGGCTGCGGCCCAATCCTGGCGGTGGGCCTTGATGCCTTCGGTCACCGCGTTCAAGGCCGCGTCGCTGGTCTGGCGCCGCAGCACGGCGGGCACCTGTGCCAGCAAGGTGCCCATCGCGTGCCAGGCCTCGCGCACGACGTTGGCCGCGGGCGTCACGTCGGCGGGGGCCAGCGTGGCGATTTCGCTCAGGTTGGCCGTCAGCCCATCGATGGCCGCCGACCAGTGGGCGCGCCACACCTCGGCGGCATCATCGGTGCCGGCCTTGACCCGCGCAGCTTGCAGCGGCGAGGCCCGGCCGGCATCCGGGAACGGCGGGGTCTGGGCCCAGGCCCGCGCCAGGCGCTCGGCTTCTTCAGGCGCAGCAGCCCGCCAGGCGTCGGCACGGCGCGCCAGGCGATCCCCCCGGTGGGATTTGGTTTGCGTGTCCAGCCACAGGCCATGGCGCATCATCCACTGCCGGCCGGCCTCGATCACCGCCATCGGGTGCCCGTTGAGCAGCTCGATTTCCAGCTCGCGCACAGGCAGCTGCAAGGGGCCCGACAAGATGTGCCCCAAGTCCAGCGCCAGCTCGACCTCGCCCGCGTGCGGTGTGCCGGTGCCCACCGCCATGCGGCAGCGCCAGCGGGTGATGTCCGTGCGGTAGAGGGCGACCAGGCCGCAATCGCCACCGTGCGGGTCGGCAGCAGGCTGCCAGCCCAGCACCTGCGCCAAGGCGGCCTCGGCGGGGCGTCCCTGGTGCAGCGCCAGGTCAGCCGTGATGGCGTGCGGATCGGCCGGGGGGCGTGCGGGGCAGTTGTCCTCGATCCGGGTCATGGTGTTGCTGCCACCGGCCTTGAGCGTCTGCACCCAGTCCGGGCCCTCCTGTCGCACGCGCAACGCCATGCGGGCGGTGGCCAGGCGGCGATCCGGCGTGTCGAAGTAAGCGGCGCGCAGCGGCCACGGCGCCCAGTCGGCACCGGCCAGGGCCTGCAAATCGGCCTGCACACCCGCCAGCGCATCGGCCGGCACCTGGAATTTGAGTTCGATTTCCTGCATGGCGCGCATTCTCGGGCCTGGGCGCTGCTGCTGGGCCTCAGCTGTCGCTAAAATCCGCGCTTCAACCAACCCGTGAGGCGGCCCCATGAGGGCCTCTGTCGCCATGCCTTTGATCTGGAAGCCCTACAAGTCCGACGTGACCCAATTCATCGACAGCCTCAAGCAGCGTGACCCGCAGCTCGAAGAGCGTCAGCGTCAGGGCCGCCTGCTGCTGTGGGACAAGCCCGTCGATCGCCAGGCCCAGCAAGGCTTCAACGAAGCCGCCGTGGCCCAGCAGCCCTACGTCTACCACACCAAGGGCTGACCGGCGCAGGCCCTGAGGGGCCGCCGGTTGCAGGGTGAACGCCCCCCACGACAGCGCCGAGCACCCGGCCGGCGAGACCGCCGCGGTGCTGGATGAACATGGTCAGCCCGAGGTGGTCGACCATGTGGCTGTGGCGCGCCTGTATGGCGAGCCGCTGTTCGCCTTGCCCACCGACCTCTACATCCCGCCGGATGCGCTGGAGGTCTTCCTCGAAACCTTCGAGGGCCCGCTGGATCTGTTGCTCTACCTGATCCGCAAGCAGAACTTCAACATCCTCGACATCCCGCTGGCCGACGTCACGCGCCAGTACCTGGCCTACGTCGACCAGATCCGCCGCAGCAACCTGGAGCTGGCCTCCGAGTACCTGCTGATGGCTGCGATGCTCATCGAGATCAAGTCGCGGATGCTGCTGCCGCCCAAGAAGACGGAAGAGGGCGAAGAGGCCGAAGACCCGCGCGCCGAGCTGGTGCGCCGCCTCATCGAGTACGAGCAGATGAAGCTGGCCGCCGGTCGGCTGGACGATGTGCCCTTGTTGGGACGCGATTTCCTGCGCGTGCAGGTGCACAACGACCCGTCGGTGCACGTGCGCCACCCCGATGTGACCCTGGTCGACTTGCGCGAGGCCTGGATGGACATCCTGCAGCGCGCGCGGCTGCACAAGCACCACACCATCACCCGCGAAGAGCTGTCGGTGCGCGAGCACATGGCCATGGTGCTGCGCACCTTGCAAGGCCAGCGCTTTGTCGAGTTCGAGCGCCTGTTCGAGCCCACGCGGGGCCCTCAGGTGCTGGTGGTGACCTTCATCGCCATGCTGGAGCTGGCCCGCGAACGCCTGCTGGAGATCACCCAGGCCGAGGCCTTCGCACCCATCTACGTGCGATTGGCTTATCAGCCGGCCTGAGCGCCGCGGGCCCCCACACGGTCAGCGCGTGCCGGGCCCCACCCGCAGCAATTGGCCTTGCGCCCCGTCGGTCAGCACATACAGCCAGCCATCCGGCCCCTGGCGCACATCGCGGATGCGACCCCAGGTGGCGGCCAGCAGCGTGTCGCGTGCGGTCACACGCTCGCCGTCCAGCGTCAGCATCCACAGCGCCTGCCCCGCCAGGGCCCCGGCAAACAGCTTGCCGCGCCACGCGGGGAAGCGATCTGCCGTGTAAAAGGCCAGGCCGCTGGGCGCGATCGACAGGGGCACCCAGGTGGTGAGCGGCGCCACAAAGGGGGCGTTGTGCCTGCCCCCGGCCACGCGGCAAGCTTCACCGGGCACGCTGCCATACGGGCAGCCATGGCTCACCAGCGGCCAGCCGTAATTGGTGCCCGGCCGCACGCGGTTGAGCTCGTCACCGCCTTGGGGGCCGTGCTCGGTCAGCCACAAATCGCCGGTTTGGGGATGAAGGCCCGCACCCTGCGGGTTGCGGTGGCCCAGGCTCCAGATTTCAGGCAAAGGTGCGGGCTGCCCGCTGGGCTGGGGCCAGGTGGGGTTGCCAGGGGCGGGCTGGCCGTCGCGGGTGATGCGCACCACCTTGCCCAGGCTGGTGGCGAGGTTCTGGGCGAAGTCGCGCGTGGGCTGGGCCGGCTGGTCGCGTTGGCGCTCGCCGAGCGTCACGAACAGGGCGCCGCTGCGGTCGAACACGATGCGGCTGCCAAAGTGCCCGCTACCGAACACCTTGGGGCGCTGGCGGTAAATCACCTGCACCTCGCTGAGCTGCGGGCCGGCCGCGCCGTCGGTCAGCCGGCCCTTGGCCACGGCGGTGCCCACGCGGTCGCGCTGCTGGCCTTCGCCGGCCTCGGCGTAGCTCCAGTAGATCCATGGCTGGTGCGCGAAGTCCGGGTCGACCGCCACGTCCATCAGGCCGCCTTGGCCCTGGTCCACCACAGGGGGCAGCTTGGCGAGTTCGGCCAGCGCCCGGCCTTGGGGTGACAGCACGCGGATGCGACCGTCCTTGAGGCTGACCAGCATGCGGCCATCGGGCAAGAAGGCCAGGCCCCACGGCGAGGGCAGGCCGCTCGCCACCACCTGCACCTGGGTGGGCAGTTGCGACCAGGCCGCGGCCACCGGGCGGCTCCACTGCCACAGGGCGGCCAGGCCAGCGAGCAGGGCCAGGCCGATCGCCAGCAGCGTGGTGAAGGGGCGCCAGCGGGTGCGGCGGGGGATGCGGTCTGCCGCTGTGGGCGAGGGTGTGGGCGTGGGCGTGGGCGGCATGGCCCCATTGTGGCGGCGCGGGCCCAGCTTGGTGCACAGGGCCCGGCAGCGCCCTGGCGATCGGCGTGACAGCGTGCGCGGCGCCATTGGCCTAGAATCGCGCCACCCCGGACCGGTGGTCTGGCGTCAGGAGCCCATGGATGAATGCCGTAGTTGAACCCGCCCGCAAGCCCATGACCTTGCATCGCCTGCGCGACATGCACGCCAAAGGCGAAAAGGTGGCCATGATCACCGCCTACGACGCCGCCTTTGCCCGCCTGGTCGACGAGGCCGGGGTGGATTGCATCCTGGTGGGCGATTCGCTGGGCATGCTGGTGCAAGGCCACGCCAGCACCATCCCCGTCAGCATCGACGACATGGCCTACCACACCCGCTGTGTGGCGCGCGCCAACCGCAACGCCTGGGTGGTGGGCGACCTGCCGTTTGGCAGCTACCAGGAGGGCAAGGAGCAGGCCCTGCGATCCAGCGTTGCGCTGATGCAGGCCGGCGCCCACATGGTCAAGCTCGAAGGCGGTGGCTGGACGCCCGAGACCGTCTACTTCCTCACCGAGCGTGGCGTGCCCGTGTGCGCCCACCTGGGCCTGACGCCGCAAAGCGTGCACGCCCTGGGCGGCTACCGCATCCAGGGCCGCGACGAGGCCGGCGCCAACACGCTGCGCAAGCACGCCACCGAGCTGGCCCAGGCCGGCGCCGCCATGATGGTGCTGGAGCTCATGCCCTCGGCCGTGGCCGCGCAGGTGCAGGCCGACAACCCCGGCATGATCACCATCGGCATCGGGGCTGGCAGCCAGACGGCTGGCCAGGTCATCGTGCTGCACGACATGCTCAACGTCACGCGGGGCAAGCTGCCGCGCTTTGTGCGCAACTTCACCCTGGAAGGCGGCTCCATCGAAGACGCCATCCGCCGCTACGTGGCTGCCGTCAAGGATGGCAGCTTCCCCGACGAAGCCCTCCACAGCTACTGATTTGCGCCCGGCGCGCCCGCCCCATGCTCACCGTCCACACGATCGCCGACTGGCAAGCCCAACGCGCTCAGGCCCCGGCCGCCCCCATCTTCGTGCCCACCATGGGCAACCTGCACGAGGGGCACCTGGCCTTGATCCAGCGGGCCCGCGAGCTGTCGGGCCAGACGGGCGCGCCCGTGGTGGCCAGCATCTTCGTCAACCGCCTGCAGTTCGGCCCCAACGAAGACTTCGACACCTACCCCCGCACCCTGGCGCGTGACCAGGAACTGCTGGCGCAAGCGGGCTGCGACATCCTGTTTGCCCCCACCGAATCCGAGCTGTACCCCCAGCCCCAGGGCTACAAGGTGCAGCCCCCGACCGAGCTGGCCGACATCCTCGAAGGTGCGTTCCGCCCCGGCTTTTGCACCGGCGTGTGCACCGTGGTGCACAAGCTGTTCAACATCATCCAGCCGCAAGCCGCTGTGTTCGGCAAAAAGGATTACCAGCAGCTCATGGTGATCCGCAACATGGTGCTGCAGATGGGCCTGCCCATCGCCATCCACGGCGGCGAGACCCTGCGTGCAGACGATGGCCTGGCGCTCTCGTCGCGCAACGGCTACCTGAGCGAGGCCGAGCGGGCCGAGGCGGTGCAGCTGAGCGCCACCTTGCGCGGCCTGTGCGCGCAGGTGCATGCGGCCTGGGGCCGGGGCGACGCCTCGCCGCCAGCCGTGCAAGCGATGGAGCAAGCGGCGGTGGCCGCGCTCGACGCACGCGGCTGGCAGACCGACTACGTGCTGGTGCGCCGCCAGCGCGACCTGCTGGTGCCCACGGCCGATGACCTGGCCCGCCGCGAGCCGCTGGTCACCTTGGCCGCATCTCGCCTGGGCCGCACCCGCCTGATCGACAACGTCGAAGTCTGAGCCGGGCGCTGCAGCCCACAGCATCCCCCGTGAATGCGGGCCTGGGCGATCGCCCTTTTGAGGGAGGTCGGCCCGGCTCTTGCTGAGTCCCGTCCAACATGGACACAGGACACGGGATGACCCCCAGTTTGAAGCGAAATGGTGCAGCGCACGCTGCGGCCTGTTTGACCCTGGCCTGCGGGCCACACACTGGTGCATGGGCGCAAGCTGCTGCGCCTGTTGCGCCCCTGGCGCCCACAGCGCCTTTCAAGGTGCCGCTGGACCAGATCAGCGCGGGCGACACCGCCTGGATGCTGATGGCCACCGCCTTGGTGCTGCTGATGACCTTGCCCGGCCTGGCCTTGTTCTACGCCGGCATGGTGCGCAAGAAGAACATCCTCGCCACCATGGCCCAGACCTTGGCCGTGTGCGCGCTGGTGTCCCTGCTGTGGATGCTGGTGGGCTACAGCCTGGCCTTCACGCCCGGGCAAACACCGTGGATCGGCGGCTGGGGCTCGGCCCTGCTCGACGAGGTCAGCTACAGCAAGGTGACCAGCCAGGTGTCGGTGCACCACCTGGCCACCACGGTGCCCGAGGCCGTGTTCGTGATGTTCCAGCTGAGCTTCGCCATCATCACGCCGGCGCTGATCGCCGGGGCCTTCGCCGAGCGCATGCGCTTTTCGTCGATGCTGGTGTTCATGGGCCTGTGGTCGCTGCTGGTGTACGCGCCCGTGGCCCATTGCGTGTGGGAGCCCACGGGCTGGCTGGCCCGCCAGGGCGTGCTCGATTTCGCGGGCGGCACCGTGGTGCACATCAACGCCGGGGTGGCGGGCCTCATGTGCGCCTGGATGCTGGGCCGCCGCATCGGCTTCGGCCAAGAGCCGCTGATGCCCGCCAACCTGGCCTACACCATGGTGGGTGCGTCGCTGCTGTGGGTGGGCTGGATGGGCTTCAACGGGGGCTCAGCGGGCGCTGCAGACGGCCGTGCCGCCATGGCCGTGCTGGTCACGCAACTGGGCGCGGCCTCGGCGTCGCTGGCGTGGATGTTCGCCGAATGGGTGATGCGCGGCACGCCCACGCTGCTGGGCCTGTGCTCGGGTGCGGTGGCAGGCCTGGTGGCCATCACCCCGGCCTCGGGCTATGTGGATGCCAAGGCCGCCTTGGCCATTGGTGCAGTGGCGGGCGTGGTGTGCCTGTGGGGCGCCACCAGCCTCAAGCGCATCCTGGGGGCGGACGATTCACTCGATGTCTTCGGGGTGCATGGCCTGGGCGGCATCGTCGGGGCCTTGTTGACCGGGGTGTTCGCCTCGCCGGTCATCGGTGGGGTGAGTGGATCGCTGGTGGCGCAAAGCATCGGCGTGCTGGCCACGGTGCTCTACAGCGCGGTGGCCACCGGCCTGCTGCTGTGGCTGATCGATGCGGTATGGGGCCTGCGGGTGAGCCGTTCGCAGGAGTTGGAGGGGCTGGACCTGGCCCTGCATGGCGAGCGCGTCGAGTGACGCCTGCGCACAACCGGAGATGACGATGCTCGAGAGCGAAAAGTTTGCCATCGCGGCCCATCTGCATGTGCTGCTGCGCCGGGTGCATGGCCGCGTGACCGACGTGGAGTGGATGATCCGCAGCCCTGAGTACGCCCGCGAGGTCATCCGTGTCGCGCGCGGCGAAAGCCATGAAGACCTGCGCCGCCTGGCCGACAAGCTGGAGGTGGCGCTGGGCCTGGCGCCACGGCCCGCACCGGCGGCACGGCCTGCCAGCATCCCCAGTCGATCGGCCCAGCCCGCATTCGCGCACACCGAATCCGGGGCGCCATCGACCCACCCGCCGTCCGAGTACCCCTCGGGCTTTGGGGGCAACTCGTCGTTCGACCCGAAGTCCGGACGCAAGCGCTACGTGGGTTCGCTGCGCTGAAGATGCTCAGGCCACCAGCCCGGCCTGCGCCAGCCACTGCATGAACACCGCCTGCGAGGCTTGGGCCAGCGCGGGCCCCCAGCGGCGTGCGTCGGCCCGCAAGGCGTGCAGGTCGATGCCGGCCCGGTCGAGCTCCATCGTGTGGCCAATGAGCCAGCGCTCCAGCTGGTCGGGCTGGGCTTCCAGGTGGCATTGCAGGCCCAGCACGTGGTGGCCGATGGTGAACACCTGGTGCGGCACCAGGTCGGTCGAGGCCAGCAGCTGGGCACCGTCGGGCAGGTCGAAGGTGTCGCCATGCCAATGCAGCACCTGCATGTCGCAGGCCTGCAGGGCGCTCAGGCACGAGTCGCGTCCCGCCTCGCTCAGGATCAGCGGCTTGAACCCGATCTCTTTGGCCGGGCCGGGGTAGACACGCTGGCCACTGGCCGCCGCGATCATCTGCGCACCCAGGCAGATGCCGATGATGGGCTTGCCTGCGGCCAGGCGTTCGCGCACGCGTGCCAGCTCGTCGTGGATGAAGGGGTAGCGGTCGGCCTCGTAGACGCCGATGGGGCCGCCCAGCACCACCACCAGGTCAGCATCGCGCCAGGCCTGTTGGGCGTGTGGGCTGCCCAGGTCATCCACGCCAGCTTGCTGCGTGTGGATGCCAAAGCCCAGTGCGCGCAAGACGGGCTCGAGCGTGCCCAGGTCTTCGAAGCTGAGGTGTTGCAGGGTCAGGCAGGTTTTGCGCATGCGGGATCCGAGGAGGTGGGGGCCGGCGATGACACGCCGCGCAACTTGAGCAGGAAGTCGACGGCGTCCTGCTCGACGCGGGTGCGCTTGAACGGGGGCAGGCTCTGCCAGATCCGCCGGCCATAAGGCTTCTCGACCAAGCGGGTGTCGCAGATCATCAGCACGCCGTGGTCGGACTCACCCCGGATCAGGCGGCCTGCACCCTGCTTGAGCGCGATGATGGCCTGGGGCACCTGGTGGCTCATGAAGGGGTTGCCGCCTTGCTGGGCCAGCAACTCCAGGCGTTTGGCCAGCACCGGGTCATCGGGTGGGGCAAAGGGCAGCTTGTCGATCACCACCAGCGTGAGCGCATCGCCCTTGACGTCGATGCCTTCCCAGAAGCTGTGGCTGCCCACCAGCACGGCATTGCCCGCGCGCTTGAACGCATCGAGCAGGGCGGGGCGGGGCACCTCGCCTTGGGCCAGCACCGGCAGGTCGTCTTGCGCGGCTTGCAATTGATGGCGCAGGCGCTCGGCAGCGCGGGTCACGGCCCGCAGGCTGGTGCACAGCAAGAAGGCGCGGCCCCGGTTGGCGCGGATCAGGGGCAGGGCGGCGTCCACCACCGCGTCGGTGTGGCGTGGGTCGTTGGGGGCGGGCAGGCCGGCGGGCACATACAGCAGCCCTTGGTTGGGGTAGTCGTAGGGGCTGGACCAGCTCTGGCAGAACGCATCTTCGAGCCCCAAGGCCGAGGTGAAATGCG
>JACCDX010053584.1_pt1 | contig 10459 bp, 8 predicted proteins | sample 7449681 | NCBI WGS metagenome assembly JACCDX01 (sample SAMN15323450, study PRJNA562643) | freshwater metagenome | isolation source: river surface water | place: USA:Blue River Watershed | collected 2017-08-18
AATCAAAGCATTTATCAAAGCCTATGGCTGGAAAGGCCCCGTCTTTGAAATTTCAGCATTGACGGGTGAAGGTTGTCAGCAACTTTGTTATGCCATTCAAACAGATTTGGATGCCAAAAAAGCCAAGCGTGATGAAGCTGAAGAGCATGATGCCGATGTTCGCTTCCAGAAAAAAGATGTTGATGACGAAGAAATCAACGATTAATGAAAAGAATGTGTATCAAAGGAGTGGTGGGTGAGTAAAGCAATCCAAAACGCTGAATGTATCGTGATCAAAGTGGGCTCCACTTTGGTGACCAATCGTGGTCAAGGACTTGATCACGAGGCTATCGGGCGTTGGGCTGAGCAAATGGCCACTTTGCGCACGATGGGTAAACAAGTGGTGATGGTCAGTTCAGGGGCCATCGCAGAGGGCATGCAACGTCTGGGTTGGTCCAAGAGACCCACTGATATCCATGAATTACAAGCGGCCGCTGCTGTGGGACAGATGGGTTTGGTGCAGGTCTATGAAACTTGCTTTGCTAAGTTTGGAATTCGTACAGCTCAGGTTTTGTTGACCAATGCTGACTTGGCGGATGAGCAACGCTATCAAAATGCGCGCATGACTTTATTGACTCTTTTAAAGCATGGCGTGGTGCCTATCATCAATGAGAACGACACAGTGGTCACGGATGAAATTAAATTTGGTGATAACGACACTTTGGGTGCTTTGGTCACGAACTTGATTGAAGCCAACGCCTTGATTATTTTGACGGATCAAGGTGGCTTATACAGTGCTGATCCACGCAAAGATGAAACAGCCACGATGATTCAAGAAGCTCAAGCGGGTGATCAGCGTCTTGAATTGATGGCAGGTGGTGCTGGCAGTGATATTGGCAAAGGTGGCATGTTGACCAAAGTGCTGGCCGCTAAATTAGCTGCGCAATCTGGTGCAAGCACTGTGATTGCTTCAGGTCTTGAGAAAGATGTCTTGGTGCGCTTGGCTCAAGGTGAGTCTATTGGCACACAGTTGACCGCAAAAAAATAATTTTCCTTGCGTTGACGTTTCAGTCAACTTCAATTTCATTCAATCTCGTTTAAGTGCTTAATCATTGAGCACTTAAGGTTTGAGCAAAGGAATGATTTCTTGAGCACTTCGGCGAGGAATCGCGTTGTCACAAAAAGCATCTCTCACCAAAGCAGCATGGTAAGAGTTGTAACTGGTATTTTTAATGCCTTGCCAACGACTATTCGCTGATTTACTCCATTTCCCATCGGATTGCATCGTGGCGTACAAGCGCCATTCATATTTTTCGCAACGGATACCTTCATAGGTCACTTGCTTGGCGCCACTGGGGGTAGTGATGACAATCACATAGCGAATCACTTCATCTTTGCCAAAAGCAATGCTGGGAGCATCCAAAGCAAACTGAAGTTGTGTGGTGGCCGACACATAAAAAGGTTTTAAATCTTTGGATGGAGGCGCAGTTGGAATCTTGACTTCGGTTTCTTCCCAGACTCTTGGGGCGTCTGGGTCATTCTCATCGGCAGGATCCAAAGTCTTGTATTGAGCAAGCGATAAAGAACTTGCGGCCATAGAAAAGACCCAAAGAATCTTAAAAAAGGATGTGATCTTCAAGAGGGCTCCGAATCTTTTTTGGTTTCGTGATGAGGGGTTTTGTAAAAGTCCAATGGCGAACCCCAAGGCATCATCATCATGCGTGGACCCTTTGAAATAAAGCGTGCCAACTCTGACAGGGCGAGTTCATAAACTTCCCGTTTAAAGTCAATCACCACATCCAATGGAATCCAATATGGACTCCAGCGCCAAGCATCAAATTCTGGATGATCGGTGGCTCGCAAGCAAACATCACTGTCTCGACCCACCATGCGCAACAAAAACCAGATTTGTTTTTGGCCACGATAAGCTTGTCGATTAGACCGTTTAGCAGTTGGTGATGTGGATGGACGGCGCAAAAACTCCTGTGGCACGTCATAACGTAGCCATTCACGAGTTCGTCCAATAATTTGGACGTGTTGCGGCTCTAGACCGATCTCCTCATGCAACTCGCGATACATTGCTTGTTCTGGATTTTCGCCATGTTGGATGCCGCCTTGTGGGAACTGCCACGAGTGCTGACCAACACGCTTTCCCCAGAATACTTCGTTGCGTTGATTGAGGAGAACGATGCCGACGTTGGGTCTGTACCCTTCTCTGTCGAGCATATTCGTGCCTTAATCCTTTAATCCTTTAAAATCAATAAATTGATTATAGCTATACAGCCATCCCATTATTTTATAAAGTGAATCATGAAAGCCAGCCAATTTTTTATTCGAACCCTCAAAGAAGCCCCAGCCGATGCTGAGATTGTTTCTCACAAGCTGATGATGCGCTCAGGCATGATTCGCAAGCTGGGTGCCGGCATCTATAACTATATGCCCATGGGTCTTAGGGTTATTCGCAAGGTGGAGAGCATTATTCGTGAAGAAATGAATCGTGCGGGCGCCATTGAACTTTTGATGCCAGTCGTCCAACCTGCTGAACTGTGGCAAGAAACCGGTCGTTGGGACAAGATGGGTCCTGAGTTGCTGCGCATCAAAGATCGTCACGAGCGTGATTTTCTGATTCAGCCAACTTCTGAAGAGGTGGTGACTGATATTGCCCGTCATGAAATCAAAAGTTACAAGCAGTTGCCCGTGAACTTTTATCAAATTCAGACCAAGTTCCGTGATGAGCGTCGTCCTCGTTTTGGCATCATGCGTGGCCGTGAATTTTGTATGAAAGATGCATACTCATTTGATCGTGATGTAGAGGGCATGAAAGTTTCTTACAACAAAATGTTTGATGCCTACACACGCATTTTTAAACGTTTGGGTCTTAACTTTAGAGCCGTGAATGCCGATAACGGTGCCATTGGTGGCACAGGCAGCCAAGAGTTTCACGTGATTGCTGACACAGGTGAAGATGCCATTGCCTATTGTCCAAGCTCAGATTACGCCGCCAACATTGAAACGGCTGAAGCTTTGAGTCTGATTGAAAAAAGAGCACCCGCTTCGCAAGAGATGGCCACAGTCGCAACGCCAGGGCAAAGCAAGTGTGAGGACGTGGCCAAGTTTTTAAAACGACCCCTTGAGCAAACCGTTAAATCAATTGTTTTGGCGGTGGATCAAGAAGGTGGCGCAAAACTCTTTTTGTTGTTATTGCGTGCAGACCATGAACTCAATGAAGTCAAAGCCAGCAAAGTTCCTGGTTTGACTGATTTCCGTTTTGCAACAGAAGCAGAAATCATTGATTATTTTGGTACACCCCCAGGGTATTTAGGGCCAGTGAAAACTAAAAAATCATTGACGGTCGTGGCTGATCGCACGGTGGCCAATATGAGCGACTTTATTTGTGGTGCCAATCAAGAAGGGCATCATTTGACGGGCGTCAATTGGGGCAGAGATTTGCCTGAGCCTGTCGTGGCAGACCTACGCAATGTGATTGCCGGCGATGCTTCACCGGATGGCAAAGGTACTTTGGAAATTTGTCGAGGCATTGAGGTAGGGCATGTTTTCCAATTAGGAACACGTTACTCAGAATCGATGAACGCGGTTTACTTGGATGAAAAAGGGCAATCTCAACCCATGGTCATGGGTTGTTATGGCATTGGCGTTACTCGTTTATTGGGTGCTGCGATTGAGCAATGTTTTGATGACAAAGGAATCATCTGGCCCGTATCGATTGCGCCATTCCAAGTGGTCTTATGTCCAATGGGATATGACCGATCAGACATGGTGCGTGAAGCATCTGACAAACTCTATCAAGACTTAACAGCAGCAGGTATTGAGGTCATCTTGGATGATCGTGGTGAGCGACCAGGCGCCATGTTTGCTGATTGGGAGTTAATTGGTGTGCCGTATCGAGTGGTGATTGGCGAGCGTGGACTTAAGGAAGGCCAGCTAGAAGTTCAGGCAAGAACGGATGCAGAGGCCACCAATGTGCCTGTGTCTGAAGTGTTGAACAAAGTTCGTGAAGCGATTCAAGCCAAGTTAAATTGATTTAAGAATCATCATCAGTCAATAAAAAAGCCAGTCACAGACTGGCTTTTTTATTTAAACAAAAGAATCAAAATAACGACAAAAAACAAAAAATTAGCGCTTAAACAAGTTGCCCATGCCTTTACCCGCCATGCCACCTAACATGCGTGCCATTTTTCCGCCTTTGAATTGTTTCATCATGCCTTGCATTTGTTCGAATTGTGCCAACACACGATTGACTTCCTGAACCTGCACGCCTGCTCCTGCGGCAATGCGACGCTTGCGACTGGCTTTGAGGAGTTCAGGTTTGCGACGCTCTTCAGGTGTCATGCTGTCGATGATGCCTTGCGTGCGACGCGCTTGTTTATCAGCCACGCTCATGTCTTGCTTGGCAGCTGCTTGAGCAAACTGAGCTGGCAATTTATCAATCAAATTGCCAAGACCGCCCATTTGTCGCATTTGACTGATTTGCATTCGAAAATCATTGAGATCAAAGCCACCTTTTTTGACTTTTTCAGCGAGCTTTTGCGCTTGATCGATGTCGACGTTCTTTTGAGTTTGCTCGACCAAAGCGAGGATGTCACCCATGCCCAAAATACGGCTGGCCATGCGGTCTGCATCAAAAGGTTCTAGGCCGTCTAATTTTTCGGCCACACCAGCAAACTTGATTGGAACACCAGTGATGTGGCGCACAGAAAGCGCAGCACCACCGCGCGCATCGCCATCGAGCTTGGTCAGGATCACGCCTGTGAGAGGCAGTGCTTCATTGAATGCCTTGGCGGTGTTCACGGCATCTTGACCCAGCATGGCATCAACCACAAACAAGGTTTCAATTGGTTTCAATGTTTGATGCAAGCCTTGAATCTCTTGCATCATGGCTTCGTCAATACCTAAACGACCTGCGGTATCGACCAGCAAAACATCGTGATAGTGGCGTTGAGCCCAATCAAGGGCGTCGCGAGCGATGTCTTTGGGTTGTTGATTTTCATTGCTGGGGAAAAAGTCGGCACCCGCTTGTTCGGTCACCATTTGCAACTGAGCAATCGCAGCTGGGCGATACACGTCACAAGAGACGGTGAGCACTTTTTTCTTTTGTGTCTCTTTCAGCCATTTGGCTAATTTACCTACGGAGGTAGTTTTGCCGGCACCTTGCAAACCAGCCATCAAAATGACAGCAGGAGGTTGAGCGGCTAAGTTAAGCCGACCTGCAGTGGGGTCGCCCATGATGGCGGTCAGTTCTTTCTGAACCACTCCCACCAAAGCTTGTCCTGGGCTTAGGCTACCAATCACTTCCTCGCCCAGTGCTTTTGCCTTGATGTTATTGATCAATTCTTTAACCACAGGCAAGGCTACGTCGGCCTCAAGCAAGGCCAAGCGAACCTCACGCAGCATTTCTGAAGTATTGGCTTCGGTCAGTCTGGCCTGACCTCGCATGGTTTTAACCACACGACTTAAACGGTCTGTTAGATTTTGAAACATATGAGTATTAAACTGTAGATATGAACATTTTAGGTCACTCAAGCTTCGCCTGGATACCCAGTGCTTTATATTTCTTATTCTTTTTGCGAGAAATAAAAGGTTTCTCCCAAAATTCTGAGCAGAATCAAGCCTCTCTCATTGCAACCCGAGCCTCTCAGTGGTTGCTTTTACCGATTTTGATTTTGCATGGCGTGGCCTTGCACGAGTCAATTTTTACCAACCAAGGCTTCATATTTGGTTTTGCTCAAGCGCTTTCAACCATGGCTTGGATTGGTGTGACATTTTTCTGGTTTGAAAGTTGGTATTTGCCGATCAAAGGCTTGAGAATCCTGATTTTGCTCGCGGCTTGTGTCAGCGCTTTGTTACCAGTTATCTTTTCTGGATCTATTTTGTCGGAGCGCGCCATTCATGATCCGTGGTTTAGGGCGCACTTTATTGTGGCCAATGTGGCATACGGTTTATTAAGTCTGGGTGCCTTGCATGCCATTTTGATGCATTGGCAAGACCGTCATTTACACATGCCCAGTCACGATAAGGCCAATAGTTTTTTTGCTAAGTGGGGTAATCGTTTACCACCATTGATGAGCATGGAAAACATTCTGTTCCGAATCATCACCGTGGGTTTTGCTTTGCTAACGCTCACAGTTTTTTCAGGCTTGTTCTTTAGTCAGGCCTTGTTTGGAAAAGCCTTGTTCCTAGATCACAAAACTGTTTTTGGCATCTTGTCTTGGTTAATGTTCGCTGGTCTATTGATTGCCCGCTGGCGCATTGGCTTGCGTGGCTTAACAGCGGTGCGCTGGGTACTCGGGTCTTTTGTGGTGCTTTTGTTGGCGTATGTGGGTAGCCGATTTGTTTTAGAAGTCTTGCTTGCCCGATGAAATGGTTACTGTTTACTCTCATTTTGACGGGTTTGATTATCTGGTGGCGCTACGCACAGATACAACAAAATAATCGCTCTAGCGCCAAGCCAAAACCCAAAGCATCGACTCAAACAAATGCTCAGGCATCACCAGCGGCTACTAAGAAGTCTCAAGTGATGCAACAGTGCCCTTATTGTGGTTTACGTTTTCCGAGTGATGAAGGTGTGGGGTCTTACTGTTCCAAAGAGCATCGTGCCGCCATTGATCCCAAGGGTTGGTGGGGTGAAGCAGAGTGGGTGAAGTCACCCAACTACGATGAGCGTCCGAGTGGCATGCCAATTGAATTGGCATTGATTCATCACATCAGTTTGCCGCCTGGTCAATTTGGTGGAAATTATGTGGCTGATTTTTTCCAAAACAAATTAGATCCCAAAGCTCATCCTTATTTTGCAGAAATAGCGGACCGCCAGGTATCAAGTCATTTTTTAATCAAACGTGATGGTCGGGTGCAGCAATTTGTATCCACTTTGCATCGAGCTTGGCACGCTGGAGTTTCTGATTTCTTTGGGCGCGAGCGTTGCAATGATTTTTCAATTGGCATTGAATTAGAAGGGACCGATGATTTGCCATTTCAGCCAGCACAGTATTTAGCCCTCAAAGAATTGGTGAATGTTCTAAAGAAAACTTATCCGATTTCAGCTTATGCCGGTCACAGTGATGTGGCTCCAGGCAGAAAAACAGATCCTGGCATTCATTTTGACTGGGAAAAATTCTCAGAAATGGCGAATATTCCAGAACGTCAATTGCCCTACGGTCTTCAAAAAAGATCCTGAGCATCAGTACTTCTTGGCCTACTAGGTTAGTAAGTACTAGCATCTAAATAGGGCTTCTGATTTAGCACTTAAATAGTGCCAAAAATAAGCAAATTTTTATCAATATTAGGGATTCCGATAGGTCTTTTTGTGAAAAAAATGCTTATCAAATGTCATCTAAATATCCTATACTTAGTACCGTTGTCGCTAGTAAAACACTAAATGTAGTGTTCTATACGGCGAATAGCCTTTGAAAAACCCCAAAAATAACGCTTTTTTGCCTAATTAATACATATATATAGATATAGGGAGTTCGAATGACCTACGTAGATCCACAAACAACTGGCCAAACAACAAGTCCTTTTGCTGGCCAATCAGCTGGTCAAGTGAGTCAAAACCCATCAGCTGGATTTGTGGCAGGTGGAATTGGTGGTGCACAAGCAACCCAATTGTCTGATTACAAAATTATTCGTCGCAATGGATCTGTGGTGGCATTCGAGCCATCCAAAATTGCGATTGCTGTGACAAAAGCATTCTTGGCTGTGAACGGTGGTCAAGGTGCTGCTTCTGCCCGAGTGCGTGAGCAAGTAGAACAACTGACTCAAGTGGTGGTGCGTGCTTTGTTGCGCAGCCGACCCAATGGCGGTACTTTCCACATTGAAGACATTCAAGACCAAGTTGAATTGGCCTTGATGCGCAGTGGTGAGCACAACGTGGCACGTGCTTATGTTCTTTATCGTGAGAAGCGTAACCAAGAACGTGCAGCGCAAGTAGCTGCTCAGCCAGCACCACAATTGGTTGAACATCCTGGCATCAACATCACAGACAATGGCGTTGTAAAGCCATTGGACATGGCTGCATTACAGATGGTGATTCAGGCGGCATGCGAAGGTTTAGGCAATGCAGTGAATGCAGAACCTATCATCAAAGAAACCATCAAGAATTTGTATGAAGGTGTGCCGATGGCGCAAGTCTATGACTCAGCGATCTTGGCATCACGTACTTTGATTGAAAAAGATCCCGCGTACAGCCAAGTGACTGCACGTATTTTGATGCACACCATTCGTAAAGAAATCTTGGGTCGTGAAGTACCGCAAGCAGCGATGGCTGCCGAATATGTGAATTACTTCCCTCAGTTCATTAAAAAAGGCATTGAAGCTGAATTGTTAGATCAAAAGTTAATGACTTTTGACTTGGTCAAGTTGGGCGCTGCTTTGAAAGCCGATCGTGACTTGCAATTCAATTACCTTGGTTTACAAACTTTGTATGACCGTTATTTCTTGCACATTGAAGATCACCGCATTGAAATGCCTCAGGCATTCTTCATGCGTGTGGCGATGGGCTTGGCCTTAAACGAAGTGAATCGTGAAGACCGTGCGATCGAGTTCTATGAAATCTTGTCGACATTTGATTTCATGTCCAGCACGCCAACATTGTTTAACTCAGCCACCTTGCGTTCACAGTTGTCTAGCTGCTACCTCACCACCATTCCAGATGATTTGGATGGCATCTATGAGGGCTTGAAAGAGAATGCTTTGTTGTCTAAGTTTGCAGGTGGATTGGGTAATGACTGGACCAGCGTGCGCGCTTTAGGTAGCCACATCAAAGGCACCAACGGCGAATCGCAAGGTGTGGTGCCTTTCTTGAAAGTGGTCAATGACACGGCTGTTGCTGTGAATCAAGGTGGTAAACGCAAAGGTGCGGTATGTGCTTATTTAGAAACATGGCACTTGGACGTTGAAGAATTCTTAGAGTTGCGTAAAAACACGGGTGACGATCGTCGCCGTACGCACGACATGAATACTGCTAACTGGATTCCTGATCTATTTATGAAGCGCGTGATGGAAAAAGGTGAGTGGACCTTGTTCACGCCATCCACATGCCCAGATTTGCATGACAAATTTGGTTTGGAATTCGAAAAAGCCTACTTGGCCTACGAACAAAAGGCCGCCAATGGTGAAATCAAGCCATTCAAGAAGGTCAATGCCTTGGATATGTGGCGCAAGATGTTGGGCATGTTGTTTGAAACAGGTCACCCATGGATCACATTCAAGGACCCATGTAATGTTCGCAGTCCACAGCAACACGTGGGCGTGGTGCACTCATCAAACTTGTGTACTGAAATCACTTTGAACACCAATGAGTCAGAGATTGCGGTTTGTAACTTGGGTTCAGTGAACTTGGCGGTTCATTTGAAGGCAGACGCCAATGGTCAATTGGTACTTGATCACGAAAAACTCCAAAAAACCATTCGCACTGCGATGCGCATGTTGGATAACGTGATTGATATTAACTATTACGCTGTGGCAAAAGCTCGCACTTCTAATATGAAGCATCGTCCAGTGGGTATGGGCATCATGGGCTTCCAGGATTGCTTGCACATGTTGCGCATTCCTTATGCCAGCGATGCGGCCGTTCAATTTGCAGATGAGTCCATGGAAGCTGTTTGTTACTACGCTTACCTTGCTTCAACCGAGTTGGCAGAAGAGCGTGGCACTTATCAGTCTTACAAAGGTTCATTGTGGGATCGCGGCATCCTGCCACAAGATTCAGTCAAGTTGTTGGCTGAACAGCGTGGTGGCTATGTTGAAGTCGATATGTCCTCTAAGATGGACTGGACCGTTGTGCGCAACCGCATCAAGCAGTTCGGTATGCGCAATTCAAACTGCGTAGCGATTGCTCCAACGGCCACAATTTCTAACATCATTGGCGTTTCAGCTTGTATCGAGCCAACTTACCAGAACCTTTTTGTGAAATCTAACCTTTCTGGTGAGTTCACAGTGGTGAATGATTACCTTGTGCGTGATTTGAAGGCTCGTGGCTTGTGGGACGAAGTGATGATTGCTGATTTGAAGTATTTTGACGGTTCATTGTCAAAAATCGATCGCATTCCTCAAGACTTGCGTGATTTGTATGCCACCGCTTTCGAAGTTGAACCAAAATGGTTGGTGGAAGCTGCCTCACGTCGTCAAAAGTGGATTGACCAAGCTCAGTCACTCAACATCTACATGGCCGGTGCCTCAGGTAAGAAGTTGGATGACACCTATAAGTTGGCCTGGTTGCGTGGTTTAAAAACAACATACTACTTGCGCACAATTTCTGCGACTCACGTTGAGAAATCAACTGTGAAGGGTGGCGCGTTGAACGCGGTTTCAAACGGAGATCCAACTTTGGCGGCAGCACCTGTTGCTCAAGCTGAAGCAGATGGTCCAGTTTGCACCATGCGTCCTGGCGATCCTGGGTTTGATGAATGCGAAGCTTGCCAATAAGTCGTATATTAATGATTATAAAAATGCAATTTAAAAAGAA
>JACCDX011469047.1_pt1 | contig 10459 bp, 11 predicted proteins | sample 7449681 | NCBI WGS metagenome assembly JACCDX01 (sample SAMN15323450, study PRJNA562643) | freshwater metagenome | isolation source: river surface water | place: USA:Blue River Watershed | collected 2017-08-18
AACGGGGTTGGTAAAGGGCGAGTTTGCGGGCGACATCGCGTCGACAAGGCTCTTCATGGCAAATGCCAGCTTAGCCTTTTCCGATGGATCGCTTGCGGGGACTTGGTCCGCCAACGCCATCAGATGGTCGGACATGACCGAATAACCCTGTCGCATCAGATCAAACAGGGGATGCTCCCAATCATCTCCCTGGAAGCGCCGATCCTTGGGGTTGACCTTGTCCCGATTGATCGCCGCCAACGGCGCCAACATCTGCCCCCAAGCGTCAAGCATCTGGCGATAGGACGCCATCGGATCGATCGGAAGGGGAGCAGCCGGGTCTTGGGGATCGGTCGTCATCGTCACGTCCTGTCGGGCCTTAGTTGCGAGAGCGGCTTTGCGATGGCATAGCGCGGAAAACCCTAAGCCGAAAGCGACCAATGTCCGAAGAATTCTACCGCATGAAGCGTTTGCCCCCTTATGTCATCGCCGAAGTGAACGCGATGCGGGCAGCAGCACGTGCGGCAGGTGAGGACATTATCGATCTCGGCATGGGCAATCCGGACCTGCCACCCCCGCCGCATGTGATTGAAAAGCTCGCTGAAGTTGCGCGCGACCCCAAGGCGCATGGCTATAGCGCATCCAAGGGAATCCCGGGGCTTCGCCGCGCTCAGGCCAATTATTATGGCCGCCGTTTTGGCGTCGATGTCGATCCCGATAGCGAAGTCGTCGTGACCCTTGGGTCGAAGGAAGGCTTGGCTAATTTGGCACAAGCAATGACGGCGCCGGGTGATGTCGTGCTTGCCCCTAATCCAAGTTATCCGATTCACACTTTTGGTTTCATCATCGCCGGCGCGACCATCCGCAGCGTGCCCACCACCCCCGATGAACGCTATTTCGAATCACTCGAACGCGCGGTGCGGTTTACCGTGCCCAAGCCGTCGGTGCTTGTGATGGGCTATCCGTCCAACCCGACCGCGGAAGTCGTTGACCTCGCTTTTTACGAGCGGGTGGTTGCCTTTGCGAAAGAACATGGGCTTTGGGTCTTGTCTGACCTTGCCTATTCCGAGCTTTATTATGACGGCGTGCCCACGCCGTCGATCCTTCAGGTGAAGGGCGCCAAGGATGTGGCGATCGAGTTTACCTCCATGTCCAAAACCTATTCGATGGCGGGCTGGCGGATCGGCTTTGCGGTCGGCAATAAGACGCTCATCAACGCGCTGACCCGCGTCAAATCCTATCTCGATTATGGGGCGTTTACCCCCATTCAGGCCGCCGCTGTCGCGGCGCTGAACGGTCCGCAAGACATTGTTGAGGCAAACCGCCAGCTCTACAAAAAGCGCCGCGATGTTTTGGTGGATAGCTTTGCCAAGGCGGGCTGGGACATCCCTTCGCCGCGCGCGTCGATGTTTGCTTGGGCCCCGTTGCCGCCCGCGCTTGCGCATCTCGGCAGCTTGGAATTTTCGAAGCAGCTCCTCACCCATGCCGGCGTCGCAGTGGCAGCGGGCGTCGGCTATGGCGAGGAAGGCGAAGGTTTTGTGCGCATCGCGATGGTTGAGAATGAACAGCGGCTGCGCCAAGCGGCGCGCAACATTCGCAAATATTTCCAATCCATGGGTGTGAATACCCCTGCCGTCAAAGGCGAGTGACGCCATTATGGCGGGGGGCGATTTCCGGTTTTGCTACCGTGTGCGGGTGCGTTGGTCGGAAGTAGATCCGCAAAACGTCGTCTTTAACGCGCGCTACTTGGATTATGGCGACCTTGGCCTGACGGAATATTGGCGCGTTGTCGACTTTCGCGGCACCGACGGCGCCGGCCCGATGGACTTCCATGTGGCGCGTGCCGAGGTCGACTATAAAAAGCCGATCAAGCCCGATGAATTGATCGACATCTGGTGCCGGACAGAGCGGCTTGGCACGACCTCCATGACGATCCTGATGGAAATCCACGGTGCTGGTGAGACACGCGATGATCTGCGCGCCGTGATCCGCGAAGTGCAGGTCCATGTCGACCTTGACACGCATCGCCCAAAGCCGCTGCCCGATATCGTCCGGGAGCGCTTTACCGCGTTTGACCATCGGGCGGAGATCATCCGCCGGGGCGAGGGTCTTTAACCCAAAAAAACAGCCGCACGGGGGATGACCGTGCGGCTGCATGGGATGCCCGAGGAGATGGGAGTGTCGACGGGCGGGGGTCTGTCTTAAAGGCCGCTCAGCGCGCCTTTTCGTTGCACTTGGCAAGCTGTTCAGCCGTAAAGTCTTTCCCATTGGCCGAGAAAGCGGCGATCTTGCCAATCTCGCGAGCGGCCGTCGCGCACACCACTTCGGGGCGGCTTGTCGCCTTGGTCGCAACACAGGCATCACCCGCGCACTTCCAAAGCACGTCGCGGGCGACAACAGAGCTTGCGCCCGAATAAGCAGCCTGAGGAACCAGACGGTACGCCGGCGCGTTCGCAAAAGCCGGGGTAGCCGTGCCAGCAAGCAGGGTGGCAGATGTTGCAAAAGCTGCAAGAGCGATCAGGGTACGCATGGGGGGAGGTCCTTCCATATTTTTTAAGTTGCGAATCACTACCTATCAAATTAGATTGCAAGTTGCAACTCAAAACTTAAATTATTTTGCTTGCGGCAGGAAATGGGTTAGCCTGCCGAGCGTTAGATGGGACTGAAGGACAGAACGTCAATGGGTGAGCTGAAAGAAGACCTGACCAATATCGGCTGCGGCCTGCCGGCGGCGCTTGAGTCGATGGGAGAGCGTTGGTCCTTTCTCATCCTGCGGGCAGCCTTTAACGGGCTTCATCATTTTGAAGAATTTCAATCGACGCTGGGCATTGCCCGCAACATTCTCGCCAACCGGCTTGGTCGGCTCGTCGATCATGGCATTTTGGCGCGCGAGCCGATGCCCGACGACCGCCGCAAGATCGAATATCGGCTGACCGAAAAAGGGGCTGCGCTGCTCCCGGCGATGCTGGCATTGCGCCAATGGGGCGAAGTTTGGGAAACGGGCGTCCCGTCGACCCCGGTCTTGGTCGACACACGCGACGGCCAGCCGATTCGCAAAGTAACAATCCAGGCGCATGATGGGCGCGAACTGCAATTGGGGGACATGTGCTGGAAGCACGCGCATGAAATTACGCCGCTAGAAACGCCCCGGCTCCAAGTTGTGGCCTAGCCCTTAATCGCCCAACAGAAAAAAGGCCCGGTCTGCATTGCAGCCGGGCCTTTTTCTTTTCAGCCTAGGGCCGAAATTAATCGTAATCGCCGCCGAGATTTTGGTTGCGCGGCGGGGCGGCCGCCGTCAACCGCAGGGCTTCGGCCGCGCTGGTCAGCGACGTCATGTCATCGGCTTCGACTTCATCGTCGATGCGGACGCGCTGCAGGCTGCCAACAATGGCTTCTTGAAGCTCATCCGGGCGAACCGTTTCTTCGGCGATTTCGCGCAGCGCGACGACCGGGTTCTTATCACGGTCGCGATCCAGCGTTAGTTCAGCACCACCAGAAATCTGGCGCGCACGCTGCGCGGCGACCAGCACGAGGTCAAATCGGTTCGAAACCTTGTCGACGCAATCTTCAACAGTCACGCGCGCCATGGAGCGCCTCCATTAAATCGGAAGTTCGGGAAAGCGCGGTCGCTATCAGCCGCTTGCACTTCTGTCAAGAATTTGGCCTTAGGCAAAGGTGACTGACTTTGCCGCCTCTGCCTGTGCAACCGCCTGTATTGACGGCCATGAACTTGCGCTGATCACCGATGGGCCAACACGCTGGGCCCGGCTGCTGGAAATCATCACCACAGCGCGCCACCACGTACAGCTGGTTTTCTACATTGTGGAGGATGATGCTGCCGGCCACCAATTGCGGTCTGCCCTGATTGCTGCCGCCGCCCGCGGCTGCGCCGTAACCTTGCTGATAGATGGCTTTGGTTCCAGCCGCTTGCCGGACGCGTTTCTTGAGCCCTTGCGAGCAGCGGGGGCGCAGGTTGATCGATTTCTTCCCCAAAAGGGCCGCCGCTACCTGCTGCGCAATCACCAAAAGATTCTCATCGCCGATGGCAAGGTCGCCATGATCGGCGGCGCCAATATTGCCGAGGATTATTTTGCCGAGGCAGGCGAGACCCCTGTATGGCACGATCTGGCGCTCACCATTGCCGGCCCGCAGGTCGCCAACCTCGCCCGCTATGTCGATGCGCTGCAGCTTTGGATGACCAGCCGACGCCAGCGCATTCGCCATCTTCAAGCTTTGCTGGCAGCAAGCAGCGATGCCAATGGCCCGCTCTGCTGGCTCATGGGGGGGCCTTTTGAAAGGCTGAGCCCCTTTGCCCGAAGGCTCCGCGCCGATTTGGAAACAGCGCGCGAAGTCGACATGGTTCAAGCCTATTTCGCCCCGGACTTCACATTTTTGCGTCGCTTAGCGCGGGTCGCCCAGCGCGGACAGCTCCGGCTGGTGACCGCTGCCCAATCAGACAATGCGACAACGATTGCCGCAGCCCGGCATTGCTATGGTCGGCTGCTGCGCGAAGGCGCCGCCATCTTCGAATATCTGCCGAAGCGGCTCCATATGAAACTGATCGTGGCAGACAATATCGTCTATATTGGTTCGGCTAACTACGATACGCGCAGCATTTTCCTGAATGTCGAAGTCATGCTGCGGATCGAAGATCAAGGCTTTGCTGATCAGGCGCGGCAGCTAAGTGCCGCCCAACTATCAGATTGTCGAAAAATTGATCGGCAATGGCTTCGTCATGTGTCGGGACCATTCCGCAAGCTTCGCTGGTTCCTTGCGTACTTCCTCTTCACCACAGTTGATTATACCATTACCCGGCGGTTCAATATTGGCCCTGATCGCCGCCAATGGCGACTGCGCCAGCATGGCAGCAACCGTGATTGACCTGATTTGCCAAGATTGCCAGTCAGCCCGCCATGTACGGGGTCAAGGCATTACTGGTCGCAACAGGGGTATTAATTGCCGTCGCGGGCCATGCCGAAGATCGCAGCCGCACCGAAGGCAGCGCGCAAATGTTGCTCGGGCGGGACGCCCGCGACATTATCGAGCTGCTGGGCGCTCCACGGCAGGATGTGCGCGAAGGCGTGGGGCGCAAACTTCAGTTCGGCAATGATGCCTGCATTCTGGATGTCTATCTATATCCGCAGTCGACCAACGATACCCCTATCGCCGTCTATTTGTCGGCGCGCGTTCCCGATGGCCGCGAGGCCGAAAAGACCAGCTGCTTTAACGTCCTGCGAGTGGCGCGCTGAGGTTGGCGAGCGCCCAGCTGGCGGCATCGCGCACCAGCTCTGACGCGTCGCGCACCAGCCGCTCGAGCGCAGGGATAAGGCTGGTATCCCCGCTATTACCGGCCGCGATGGCTGCGTTGCGCACCATCCGATCGCGGCCAATACGCTTGATCGGGGAACCGGCAAAAATCTGACGGAAAGCCGCATCGTCCAGCGCCAGCAGATCTTGAAGCCGAGGTGCAACCAGTTCTGCCCGCGGCAAAAAAGCATGGTTGGCTGCGGCCGCTTTCGCAAATTTATTCCACGGGCACACTGCCAGACAATCGTCACAGCCATAGATGCGGTTGCCGATCGCCCGGCGGAATTCGACCGGTATGGGCCCTTTATGCTCGATCGTTAGATAGGAAATGCACCGCCGAGCGTCGAGTTGATAAGGGGCGATAAATGCATCGGTCGGGCACGCAGTCTGACAGGCCGTGCAGCGCCCGCAATGGTCAGCCTCGGGGGGATCAGGCGTAAGCTCAAGACTGGTATAGATTGCCCCGAGAAAGAGCCAACTTCCCTCTGTGCGGCTGACAAGATTGGTGTGTTTGCCCTGCCAGCCAAGCCCAGCCTCGCCCGACAACGGCTTTTCCATCACCGGCGCGGTATCGACAAAGACTTTGAGTTCCATCGTGGCGCGCTCGACCATCCAGCGGGCAAGCGCTTTCAGGGCCTTTTTGACGACATCGTGATAGTCTTGGCCCTGGGCGTAAACCGAAATACGGCCGCGATCTGGCACCTCTGCCAGCGCCAAGGGGTCGATCGCTGGCGCATAGCTCATCCCCAGCAAGATGGCCGACCGTGCCTCTGGCCAGAGTTGTTGCGGGGCGGCGCGCTGGTCCGCGCGATCCGCCATCCAGCCCATCTCCCCATGCGCGCCCAGCTCCAGCCAGGCGTTGAGACGTTCTGAAAAATCATGCCCTGCATGGGTGATGCCACAGGCCGCAAACCCCAGGCGCCGGGCTTCGGCTTTGATCGCATCCGCTGTAAGGATTTTGGAAGGGGTGGGCTTGCTAGGCATTGCTTGGCGTCGCTACCACGGGACGCGTTGGGAGGAAATGGACTGCATGACCGGCACCGAAGCTGTCCAGGCCGAAAACATCAGTAAGTCCTTTGGCGCGGCAGAGGCCGTGCGCGGCGTTAGCTTGTCGGTCCCGCAGGGCATGATCTATGGCGTGCTTGGCCCCAATGGTGCGGGCAAAACGACAACTCTGCGGATGCTGCTGGGCGTGATTGACCCAGATTCGGGCCGCCGCCTCGTGCTGGGCCACACAGATCCCCGCATCGTCCGCCATCGGGTGGGCTATCTGCCAGAGGAGCGCGGGCTTTACCCGAATATGACGGCACGCGAGGCCATTGCCTTTATGGGCGCGCTGCGCGGGCTTCCATGGGCCGAGGGGCGTCGCCGCGCGGGCAAGATGCTCGAGGCAGCGGGGCTTGGCCCGGCTGCCACGAAGAAGATCAAGACATTGTCGAAAGGCATGGCGCAGCTTGTCCAGCTCTTGGGCAGCATCGTCCATCAACCAGACCTGATCGTCTTGGATGAGCCCTTTTCAGGCCTTGATCCGGTAAACCAAGAGCATCTGGAAAGTCTTGTCCGGGCTGAGGCGGCCCGCGGCGCCACCATCCTTTTTTCAACCCATGTGATGAGCCATGCCGAGCGGCTTTGTGCGCGGCTGGCGATTATCGAGGGTGGGCGCCGCCGGTTCGAAGGCACGGTTGGCGAGGCGCGAGCCCTGCTCCCCATGAAGGCCCATTATGTGCCGTGCGCGCGGCCCCAAGAGGTTGGCGCGCTTCTCCCGCCCGATGCGCGCTTTGATGGCACGGCATGGCAGTTTACCGTGCCGGAAGAGGGCGCAGAACGCCTGTTGCTGGCCTTGATCCAAGAAGGCCATGGCGTTGCCGGCCTTACGCTGCAGCGGCCCAGTCTGCACGATGCCTTTGTCCATATCGTCAATCAAGCGCGGGCGGCCAATCCCAGCGACGCCACCAGATCCGCGGATCAGCAGGGGGCATGATGAGGAGTTTTTGGGCGCAGGTGCGCGTGATTGCCTATCGCGACTTTAAGGCCGTTGTCGGCACGCCGGTGTTTCTTGTGTTTCTGCTCGCGCCGCTCCTGATGCTTATCATGGGGGCGCTCGGCGGTGGCGGCGCGCAAATCGCGGCAGAGCGTTCTGCCAAAACCGCTCGGATCGCCATTCTCACCTCCCCCGCCATGATCGATCAGTTCCGCGCAGCCGATGCGACGCTGCGTCCTCTAGCGGGCGGCGATATCATCGTTCCGCGCCTTCAGTTCATTCCTAGCCATGGCAAGGCCGATGCCGAGGTCGCCAAGGGCCTGATGGCCACTGCAGGATCCTCCTATGAAGCGGTGCTGTACGGCCCGGCAGAGGGCCCCGTTATTCACGCCAAGGGGCGCGACAAGGTCCGCTATCTTGCCGCGCTTTCCGATCTGGTCGCGCGCAGCGCAAAGGCCGGCGTGGCAGCTGACGAACGGGTCAGCGCGCCCCGCGTCATCATGGCCGAAAAAGCGGTCACCTCTGCGCGCACGCGACTGAGCTTTGGCTATGCCGCGATGTTCGTGCTCTTTTTACTCTGTGTGATGTTATCGGCCCAGGCGGTCGGCACTTTTGCGGAGGAGAAATCGAACAAAATCATTGAGGTTTTGGCAGCATCCGCCCCCCTAGAGGCGGTTTTTGTGGGCAAGCTTGTCGGGCTTTACGGCGTTGCGCTCGTGTTTTTAAGCTTTTGGGGGACATTGGGCATGCTGGGGTTAGAAGCACTCCGCGCCCTGCCGGGCTTTCCGCTCGGCGCCCTTGATCTGGCGATCGGGTTGCCGATTTTTGGCGCGCTTTGGCTGATCTATTTCTCGCTCGCTTTCTTTCTTTTTGGCGCGATCTTTTTGGGCATCGGCGCTCAGGCACCGACAGTGCGTGACATCCAGATGGTCTCGCTTCCCATTACGCTCTTTCAGTTCGGCATGTTTGCTTTGGCCTCCTCAGCGGCCAGCCAGCCGGAAAGTCGCTTGGCCCTTATTGCCCAGATCGTGCCCTTTAGTTCGCCCTTCGCGATGGCAGCGCGCGGCGCCAGCCTGCCCGAGCTTTGGCCCCATTTGTTGGCGATAATCTGGCAACTTCTGTGGCTTATTCTGGTCATCCGGCTTAGCGCGGCGCTCTTTCGCCGGGGGGTGTTGCAGGCATCACCCGGCTTTTGGGCAAAATGGCGGCGGCGCAAGCCCAGAAGCGGCCCGTCGCAAAGCGACATAGGCTGACCGAATCCTCATTGACACCAATGTAAACAGTGGCAGACTGCAACTGGAATCAAAAAACCATAAAGAGAGGAACGCGGCCATGGCGTCGGTGCTCAAAGATCCTACCCTCGATGTAAATCCGTGGGATGTGTCCCGCGCAGAGCTATACACAAACGACATCTGGCAAGAGCCGTTCCGCCAGATGCGTGCCGAAGCGCCGATCAACTATGTGCCGGAATCCAAATTCGGTCCCTATTGGTCGGTCACGACCTATAAGCCGATCCAGCATATCGAGGCGCTGCCCAAGGTCTTTTCCTCCAGCTGGGAATATGGCGGCATCACCGTTGCCGGCGACGGTATTGACCATCTGCAGGAAGGCGATGTGCCGATGCCGATGTTCATTGCGATGGACCCGCCGCAGCACACCGCGCAGCGCCGCACCGTCGCCCCCGCTTTCGGCCCAACCGAAGTAGAGCGTATGCGCGCCGATACCATCGCCCGCACGGCTGCGGTGCTCGACAGCCTACCCATCGGTCAAGCGTTCGACTGGGTGGAGAAAGTCTCCATCGAACTCACCACCCAGATGCTCGCCATCCTGTTCGACTTCCCGTTCGAGGAGCGGCACAAATTGACCTATTGGTCGGATGTGCTGGGCGACATCGAAAGCTTTGATACCGTCGAAAAGCGGCATGCCCGATTGGCAACGGCGTTCGAAATGGGCGCCTCGTTCAAACAGCTTTGGGACAAAAAGGCCCAGAACCCGGGTCAGCATGACTTGATCTCGGTCATGCTCCAATCGGATGCGATGAAGCATATGAGCCATGAGGAGTTTATGGGGAACCTCATCCTCCTCATCGTCGGCGGCAATGATACCACCCGCAACTCGATGACAGCGTTCGCTTATGGCCTCGACAAATTCCCGGCAGAGCGGGCCAAGCTCGAGCAGAACCATGATCACGACCTTGCGGTCAACGCGATGCACGAACTGATCCGCTGGCAGACCCCCCTTGCTCATATGCGCCGCACTGCCGCCGAAGATACCGAATTGTTCGGCCATCAAATCAAGAAGCGCGACAAGATCGCACTCTGGTATATTTCCGCCAACCGCGACGAAAGCGTCTTTCCCGATGGCGACAAGATCATCGTCGACCGCGAAAATGCACGGCGGCATCTGTCCTTCGGCTATGGCATCCATCGTTGTGTGGGCGCGCGTGTTGCCGAACTCCAGCTCACCACGCTGATCTCCGAAATGCAAAAGCGCCGCCTGCGCGTGAACGTGCTCGAAGAACCCACCCGCGTGCCGGCAAGCTTCGTGCACGGCTATAAGAGCATGAAGGTCGAACTGACGCGCTACTGAGCGTGGCGCCGTCGTCCCGCATGAGGGTCGCTCCTTTGCTCCGTTGGTCCTGAGCCTGTCGAAGGACCGCTTTTTGGCGTTTCGAAAGGACAGTCCTTCGACAAGCTCAGGACCAACGGGGCGGCGGCTCTGGATGCACGGATGAGGATGAGGGAGCCGCCCGAAAATCATCCCCAACCCGCTGCCAAAGCGCGCCGTTTTTCCTTGGGTTATCCAGCCCTATTTCCTATAGGCTGGACATGACAGACGAAACCTCAAATTCCACGACATCTTCCGACTATGGTGCGGATTCCATCAAGGTTCTCAAAGGCCTTGATGCGGTGCGCAAGCGCCCCGGCATGTACATTGGCGATACCGATGATGGTTCGGGCTTGCACCATATGGTGTTCGAGGTGTCGGACAATGCGATTGACGAGGCACTGGCGGGCCATTGCGACCGGGTCATCATCCAGCTGAACGCCGATGGCTCCGTTTCGGTCGAAGATAATGGCCGCGGTATCCCAACCGATATGCACACCGAAGGATGCGTGTCGGCAGCCGAAGTCATCATGCCTCAGCTGCACGCGGGCGGGAAGTTTGAGAACACGTCCGACGACAATGCCT
>JACCDX011139736.1_pt1 | contig 10458 bp, 10 predicted proteins | sample 7449681 | NCBI WGS metagenome assembly JACCDX01 (sample SAMN15323450, study PRJNA562643) | freshwater metagenome | isolation source: river surface water | place: USA:Blue River Watershed | collected 2017-08-18
CCAATAAATTAAATGGTTATGGATCGGTGAGGTGGGTCAGGGTGTGATTCACGTAGTCCGCAGGCCGATGATCACTTTGCAGAAAGCGGCTCACCACCAGACCCCGTGATCCGTAAGGCACGGTGGACTCCCGCAGTCGGGGATCGCGCACATTGGTCACGGCGGCAAAGCGACCGTCGCGCGTGATGCCGCACCAGGTGCCGTTGGACCTCAGGTCTCGTCCGGCTAAAACCGCCTCGTCCCACCAGTGCAAGGCCTCGGTCGGACGGTGCGCGAACTCGTCACGATTGGCCGCGAGAAACAGCTGCCCTTGCGCATCGAAACGCAGTCCGATAAGACACATGGAGATCGTTATTCCGCGGGGAATTCGTAGGGCAGCACCGCCTTGGCGAGCACCGGTCCCTGAGTCGATAACAGGCAGAGCGCGCCGGCATCCCAGGCCGAAAGACTGCACTCGATCAGCAGGTGGATGGCGGACTGGGCCTGCCCTTGCGCATTGAACATGGGCGCGGCGCTCACCACTACGCCGCACGGCTCCGAGGTCTGCGCCACGGACCAGATGTCACGGCCGATGAGTTCATATGGTGTGGCCACATCGGTGGGAAGCGCGGGCAGATCGACTCGAAATGTCCGGCGTTTCAGTTTTCCCAGATACTGACTTCGAGCCACGACTTCCTGGCCGGGGTAGCACCCTTTGGTGAAGCTCACGCCGCCCACCACTTCGAAATTGATCATCTGCGGCACGAACGCTTCCACGGTCGCGCTCCAGACCCATGGCTGGGCATTCTGAATTTCTGAAAATTGCCAGGCAGACTCACTGAGCATGTCGACCCCGGATATCGTGGCCATGCGGGTGGCGATGGCCTCCCGGGGGCCCACCAACCAGGCGCGCGGGCCCAGTACCGGGCAGGGCGACTCGGCGATCAGGCATACGCCGCCATCCTGAGCAATCACGCCCGATCGCTCATGGCCGCCCAAGGCATCGCGTCCGGCCGCAGTCCACTCACCCCATAGCCCCATCACCTGCAAGGGTGCATCGCTGTGCGAAAACGACACCTTGGATCGCAGCACGTACATGCGCAGACGTTTCACCGTTTGGGCCATGAGCGCTGCAGGCATCAAGTGGCCCACGCTCTGATCATCGATTCGCCACTGCAGGAATGTGGCAAGCAAGCGGCCTTTCGGTGTGCAGTAACCGGTGCGCTGCTGTCGGCCCACAGAAAGTTTCACCACATCATTGGTGAGCTGGCCTTGCAGGAACGTGGTCGCGTCGGCGCCGCTGACCGTGAATCCCTGAAAGCCGGCCAGGTCGGCTGCAAACCGTGCAGAAAAAAAGGTGGGGATGTCCATTTCTTTAATATAGCGGGCATGGCTGGCTCAAAACGACGCAGAACCCCCAAATCCCTCTCGCGAACAGGACGATGGATGAAGACGGTATGGCTCGCCGTGGTCATGTTGGGGGCCACCGTGGCGCTGGCCTTGGGGTGGTTCATGTACGAGGGCAGTCGGCCCATCCTAAAAAAAGAACCGATTGAACTGCTCATTCCTTACGGCACCTCGGCCCGGGGGGTGGCCACCATGATTCGCGATGCCGGCGTCGACATCCACGAGGGCATGTTTCTGCTGCACGCACGTTGGCTGGGCGTGCACAAGAACCTCAAAGCGGGGGTCTACGTGGTCGAGCCGGGTGTGACCAAGCGGCAGTTCATCGATCGCTTGGCAGGACGGGACGTCACCCACAGTGAAATACGCATCGTCGAGGGCTGGACGGTCCGGCAGATCGTCGATGCCCTTGCCGCGAACCCCGACCTTCGATTCGATCTGGGCCGCGCCACCCATGGGGCCGCCCTGGCCGAGCTGATCGGATTAGAGGCCTCCAACCCCGAAGGATGGATCTATCCCGATGCCTATGTCGTGAAAAAAGGCAGCAGCGCCTCGGAGCTCTTAAAGCGGGCGGCAAGGTTTCAGCAACGGGTCGTGGCACAGGAATGGGAAAAGCGCCGGGAAGGGCTGCCCTATCGGTCGATGTCAGAGGCGCTGGTGGTGGCCTCCATCGTGGAAAAAGAGACCCAGTACCCCGGGGACCGCGAGCGGGTGGCCGCGGTGTTTGCCAATCGGATCCGACTCGGCATGCCCCTTCAGGCCGATCCCACGGTGATTTATGGCCTTGGGGATGCCTTTAAGGGCGACATCACCCGCGCGCATCTCAGAAAAGACACGCCTTACAACACCTACACCCGTAAAACACTGCCGCCAACACCCATCTCGAATCCGGGGGTGCGGGCCATTCGTGCGGTGATGAATCCGGCCGACTCCAACGCCCTGTATTTCGTGGCAAGAGGGGACGGCAGCTCCCACTTTTCCGATACCCTGGCCGAGCACAACAGCGCGGTGGATCGGTTCATCCGACGCCTCGCCGGGGCGGGGACCAAATGAGGGGGAAATTCATCGTTTTAGAGGGCATTGACGGAGCGGGAAAGAGCACCCATGTGGACTTTATTGCCCGGGCCATTGGCCAGCATCACGGGGTCCAGGTCGTGGTCACCAGGGAGCCGGGCGGGACCCCGCTCGCCGAAAAACTCCGGGAATTGGTCCTGCACGAGCCGATGGACGTGGAAACCGAGGTCCTGCTCGTCTCGGCCGCCCGGCGGGATCATGTGCGTGGGGTCATCGCCCCCGCCCTGGAATCCGGCCAGTGGGTCCTGTGCGATCGGTTTGTGGACTCCACCCGTGCCTATCAGGGCGGTGGGGGCAGGGTCGACCTGGAGTGGATTGATGCACTGAGTCGCCACGCAGTGGCCGACTGCTGGCCGGATCGGGTCTTTCTGTTCGATGCGCCGGCCGCGCTGGCCGCCCAACGACGTGGGGGGCGCGGACAGGCCGAGGACCGATTCGAGGCCCAGGACCTGGCCTATTTCGAGCGGGTGCGGCAGGTCTATCTGCATCAGCATCGGCCAGGTGCCGAGGCCGCTTTCCGGGTGATCGACGCGTCGCAGGATGTTTCACGAATTCAACAAATACTCACGGAAGAAATCATAAGAATATGATTTATAACGATTTTCCGTGGCATAAATCCTGGTGGAATACTGTCGTGAGCGGTTTGGATCGACGCCCCAGTGCGCTGCTTCTGGTGGGTCCAAAAGGAACGGCCAAGAGTGAATTCGCCTTGGACCTGGCGGCATCCTGGCTGTGCAACGCACCGGCGCCGGATCGATCGGCCTGCGGACGGTGCGACTCCTGCCACTGGATCACGGCCGGATCCCATCCGGATTTCCGTTGGGTCCGACCCGATGCCGAGCGCGAAGACGAGGAATCGGAAGGGGAGACGGTGGGCGCTGCGGAGACCGAGGGCGGGACCGCCGAGGACACCAAAAAGAAATCCCAACAGATTCGCATCGAACAGATCCGAACCCTGGCCGGTTTTGCCAATGTGGGGTCCCACCGCGGTGGTCTTCGCGTGGTCCTGATCAGTCCGGCAAACCGCATGAACTACGAGGCGGCCAACGCGCTGCTCAAAACCCTGGAGGAGCCGCCGCCCGCCTTGGTCTTCCTGCTGGTGGCCGACACCACTCGGGGGATTCCGGCCACCATCGTCTCGCGCTGCCGACGGATCAATCTCTCGGTCGATGACATCACGCTGGCGCGGGTGCACACCGAACAGTCGGAGGCGGCGCCCTGGCTGCTGCCCCTGCTCATGTCCGGTGAGATTGATCCGATCAAGTGGGCCGAAAAAGCGGGTAAATCACCCCCGGGCGATGCGCTGGAGCTCATGATGCGCTGGATGAACGATGCGGCCCGCGTGCGCATGGGATTGGCGCCCCGCTCATTTCCCGAACACGCCCCAGCGCTTAAAGACCAGGCGTTGCGGATTCGTTCGGCACAGAACTGGTCGCAGACCCTGGCCGAATTGCAGAAAATTCGAGGAGTGGCGGAACATCCGTTAAACCCAAAACTCTTTTATGAATCCATTTTTGACCGCTATCGCCGTGCGCTGGTGTAATTCGCCATGACCACCACTTATATCGATTCCCATTGCCACCTGAACTACCCCGGGCTGGTGGAAGATACCGCCGGGGTCATTGCCCGCATGAAGGCCGCCGGGGTCCGTCAGGCGCTCAACATCTGCACCACGCTGGAGGAGTCCGATCGGGTGATCGGTCTGGCGCGGCAGCACGACTTCATTCTGGCCTCGGTGGGCGTGCATCCCGACAATCAGGGCATTGAAGAGCCGACGGTCGATCGGCTGGTCGCGCTTGCGCAGGACCCCAAGGTCGTGGCCATTGGAGAGACCGGGCTGGATTACTACCGTCGGGAGGGCGACGGCAAAGACGGCGATTTTGAGTGGCAGCGAGAGCGATTTCGCACGCATATCCGGGCCGCAAAAGCGCTGCACAAGCCCCTGATCATCCACACCCGCGAGGCCGCCGAGGACACGCTGCGCCTGTTGAAAGAGGAGGGCGCCGCCGAGGTGGGCGGTGTCATGCACTGCTTTACCGAGTCCGTGGAGATGGCCAAGGCGGCCATCGCGATGAACTTCCTGATTTCGCTCTCCGGCATCGTCACCTTTAAAAACGCCAGACAGGTGCACCAGGTGGCCATGGAGATCCCGCTGGAGCACCTGATGATCGAGACCGATTCCCCATTTCTGGCGCCCGCGCCACACCGTGGCAAGGTGAATGAACCCGCCTATGTGGTGCTCGTTGCGCAAAAGATTGCGGAACTTAAGCAGCTCCCCCTGGAGGAAGTCGCCGCCAAGACCGGCGCAAATTTTGAGCGGTTCTCGTCCGGAGCCCTGTGTCGTGCAAACTAAGCCTGCCCGGTGTGAGGCGAGCGGGTTGCGCAGGCGGTCAGTCAGACCGTGGTGCTGGCATGCCCCGGCCGCCTGGGCCTTGACCGCCATGCTGATGGTGCCGAGTCTGGGACAGGCCCGCGATGTCTTGCAGGCATTTGGACTGGCCGTGCGCGCCAATGACGCAAGCTTTCTGGCCCGCCTGCCGCAGCTCGGCCTCGATGAGCGCACCCGGGATGATCTGCGCAACAACCTGCTGATGATCGCGATCCGTGACGATGGCGAGGCCATTGCGCTGGGCTTATTACGCCAGAAACGATGGCAGACCAAAGAGGTCTTGAACTACGAGAACCAGTTGGGGGAGACGGCCCTGATGATCGCGGCCGTCAAAGGGTCTGCGGCGGTAGCGGAGCAGTTGATCAAACTGGGGGCGGAAGTGAATCGGGCAGGGTGGTCCGCCCTGCACTATGCAGCCACCTCTGGCCATGTCGGGGTGGTGCGTTTACTGATCGAGAAAAGCGCCTTTGTGGACGCCGCCAGCCCCAATGGCACCACACCACTCATGATGGCGGCCCGGTTTAACCATCGGGACGCGGCAGGTGCCTTATTGGAACTCGGGGCGGATCCGACACTGACCAATGAGGTCGGTCTTACCGCCCGTGACTACGCGACAGAAAACGGCAACAAGGATCTTTCCTTCTGGCTGGAGATGCAGGAAATATCATTTACAAACAGGTATTTAAACAATCTATTAAAAGTGAATTCTAGTTCTACGCTCGAAGAACTGGTGATTCAGTCAGGTGGGCAGATCACCATGAGGCCATCCGCCGCCAGTCCGCCGAAGGAGGTCGATCCTGCGGCGGGGGTAGAAGTGTTCCGGGGCATCGAATAGAGATATTCACCAGAGGGTCAAGTGGCGCTTGGCGTAAGGAATGGCTCATTTGACACTGTGCACAAGCGATATGCAGAATGGACAAAAGAACACCTATTAATTAATCAGTGAGAGAGATGACGGGATGGATTCGATAGGAAATCCGAAGAACGTTGCATCATCGTCTCGGGCCAAGCGAAAAGGCAAGAGAGTGTCCAAAGGCGGTTCGGTACAAGTCCCATCATCTGGCCATATTCAGTCGGGCCAAGGGGCAGGCGGATCTGTTCGCCCCTTAAATGTTGCAGCGGATGCTGCAACATTACCTGCAGCAATCAACGTCGCGGCAGAGTCGTCGATTTCCGGGGCCACGGTTCCCCTTGTGCCCCGGATTTCTGGAATTGCGGTGATTCCTGAAAAAATGCAAGCCATCCAGGATCAGTATCTGCAGGACCTGAGTAAAGTGCTTGTGTCCAAAGACGAGATGGTGAAGATGGCCTCTCAGGACAAACGCTTTGCCAACCCCACCTGGATGGACTCCTACTTCTCCGGCTTGGCCGCACTCTATGTGCTGAACTCCAAGACGCTCAATGCCATGACGGATGCGGTGCAGACGGACCCGAAGACATTGGCACGGCTGAAGTTTATGACTCAGCAGTGGATCGATGCGGTCTCGCCTGCGAATTTCTTCGCTACGAATCCGGAAGTGCAGCAAAAGATGTTGGAGTCACAGGGCGACAGTCTGCGATCCGGCATTGAGAATCTGGTGCACGACATGCGCATTGGCCGCATCTCCCAGACCGATGAAAAGGCTTTTGAGATCGGCAAGAACATTGCGGTGACCGCGGGTGATGTGGTCTTTCAGAACGAGCTCTTTCAGCTGATCCAATATCGGCCCACCACCGACAAGGTGGGCAGTGTGCCCATTCTGATGGTGCCGCCATCCATCAATAAGTTCTACATCATGGATCTGCAGCCACAGAGTTCATTTGTGAAGTTTGCGGTCGACCAGGGCAATACCGTCTTTCTGATGTCATGGCGAAATGTGACCGACCCGGAGAGCAAGCTCACCTGGGATGACTATGTGGAACGCGGTATTTTGAAGGCCATTGATGTCACGCTGCAGGTGACCGGCCAGCCCAAGACCAATATTCTGGGATTCTGCGTCGGTGGCACCATGACGGCCACGGCCTTGGCGACCTTGGCCGCGCGCCAGCAAGACAAGATTCAATCCTTTACCCTGATGACCACCCTGTTGGACTTCTCCGACACCGGCGTGTTGGATGTGTTCATTGATGAGCAGCATGTCCAGATGCGCGAGCAGCAGTTGAGTAAGGGCGGCCTGTTAAATGGAACGGAACTCGCCAGCACGTTCTCCTTCCTGCGCCCCAATGATCTGGTCTGGAACTATGTGGTGAACAATTACCTGAAAGGGGAGAAACCGGTTCCGTTTGATCTCTTGTATTGGAACTCGGACAGCACCAATCTTCCCGGACCGTTTTTCACCTGGTACCTGCGCAACATGTACCTGGAGAACAACTTAGTGAAACGAAACAGGCTCATCGTGGCCGGGGAAAAGATGGACCTGTCGGCCATCACCGTGCCGATCTATTCCTTGGGCGCCCGTGAAGACCACATCGTGCCCTGGGAGTCGGCCTGGAAATCCCTCACCGCACTCGGCGGCCCGAAGCGTTATGTGCTGGGGGCGAGCGGGCACATTGCCGGTTCGATCAATCCCGCATCCAAAAACAAACGCAGTTATTGGGTCAATGAAGCTCAGGAGGGCGCATCGATTGGTGCATCAGCCCAGGAGTGGTTCGCCGGTGCCACCGAAATGCCGGGCAGTTGGTGGAATGACTGGGCCAAGTGGTTAAAACCATATGCCGGAGCGGAGAAAGATGCGCCCGCCATGCCGGGCAGTGACAAATACAAATCGCTGGAGACCGCGCCCGGAAGTTATGTGAAGGTGCGACTGTCCAAGGCCTAGACCGCGTGGATCGCCATATGGCGCAGACCGACCAACATAAATTTAACGTCGTTAAAACAAACCAAAAAAATTCAGCGAGACAAAACAGTATTCAAACCAGGAGGAAGACACCATGACACAACGCGTTGCTTACGTTACCGGGGGGATGGGCGGTATCGGTACATCCATTTGCCGTCAACTGCATGATGCCGGGCACAAAGTGATTGCCGGTTGCGGCCCCACGCGGGATTTCAATAAGTGGCTGGCCGAGCAAAAGGCCGACGGTTACAACTTTTACGCCTCGGTGGGCAACGTGAGCAGCTGGGAGTCGACGGTGGAGGCCTTCGAGAAGGTGCGTGCAGAGCACGGCAACCCCGACATCCTGGTGAACAACGCGGGTATCACCCGCGATGGCATGTTTCTCAAAATGACCCGTGCCGCATGGGACGAGGTGATCGACACCAATCTGAACAGCCTATTTAACGTGACCAAGCAGGTGGTCGAGGGCATGGTGGCCAAGGGCTGGGGCCGGATTGTGAATATATCGTCGGTCAACGGACAAAAAGGGCAGTTTGGTCAGACCAACTACTCGACTGCCAAGGCCGGTATTCATGGCTTTACCATGGCATTGGCCCAAGAGCTCGCTGCGAAAGGCGTGACCGTGAACACCGTGTCGCCGGGATACATCGGCACCGAGATGGTCCGGGCCATCAAGCCCGAAGTTCTGGAAAAGATTGTGGGCACCATTCCAGTGAAGCGGCTGGGCACCCCCGATGAAATCGGATCGATTGTGCGTTGGATTTCGTCCGAGGAAGGCGGTTTTGCCACGGGCGCCGATTTCTCACTCAACGGTGGCCTGCACATGAGCTGATGATCCTGGCGGGGGTCATCCGTGATCCCCGCCGTGATCGTGTATGGTGTAAACGAGTGACTAAGGTGTTTGGAATGACAAAAGGTGTACGGAAGGCATATGACAGATAAAACCCCCCGCTTAATCAAGAAGTATCCCAATCGTCGACTCTATGACACCCAGACCAGCACGTACATCACGCTGGCCGATGTCAAACAGTTGGTGCTCTCCGGTGAGCCGTTCGTGGTGACCGATGCTAAAACCGCGGACGACCTCACGCGCAGCATCCTGTTGCAGATCATTCTTGATGAGGAGTCCAGTGGTGCGCCGATGTTTTCTGCCGACATGCTCTCGCAGGTCATCCGCACCTACGGCAATGCCATGCAGGGCATGATGGGCGAGTACCTGGAAAAGAACATGAAGGCCTTTGCGGAGATTCAGCAGCAGTTTCAGGAACAGTCCCGCAAGATGGTGGAGGGCAAGGGCACGTTTCCATCGGCCGATGCCTGGGGGCAGTTCATGCAGAACCAGGCTCCCATGATGCAGAACCTGATGAGCAACTACATCGAGCAGAGCAAGAACGTATTCATGCAAATGCAGGAACAGATGCAGAAAAACGCGACCTCGATGTTTCCGGGGTTCCAGTTCCCGACCTCCACCCGCGAGGATAAAAAGGACAACTAAGGCCGTTGCATCGCGTCGGCAGAATCGCTCGGCGCAGGTGCGGCCAAATCATCATGCCGTCCGTAGGATTTGTGTCGCTCGGATGCCCCAAGGCGCTTGTCGACTCGGAGCGCATTCTGACCCAGTTGCGCGCTGAAGGCTATGCCATCGCGCCCGAATACCAGTCGGCCGATCTGGTGGTGGTCAATACCTGCGGGTTCATCGACGATGCCGTGCAAGAGAGTCTGGACGCCATCGGTGAGGCGTTAACGGAAAACGGCAAGGTGATCGTGACGGGTTGCCTGGGGGCCAAGAGTGCGGAGTCGGGCGGCAATCTGGTGCGGTCCATTCACCCGAAGGTGTTGGCGGTCACCGGGCCCCACGCCACGACTGAAGTGATGCAGGCCATTCACACCCATCTGCCCAAGCCCCACGACCCCTTCACCGATCTGGTGCCGGAGCAGGGCATTCGTTTAACGCCACGGCATTACGCGTATCTAAAGATTTCGGAAGGCTGCAACCATCGTTGCACGTTTTGCATCATTCCCAGTATGCGTGGCGATCTGGTGTCGCGGCCGATTGGCGAGGTCATGCGCGAGGCGGAGAGCCTGGTGAAGGCCGGGGTACGCGAGATTCTAGTGATCTCGCAAGACACCAGCGCCTACGGGGTGGACATCAAGTACCGCACGGATTTTGTGGCGGGCCGTCCGGTGAAGACCCGCATGACGGAGCTGTGCGAAGAACTCGGAGCACTCGGCGTGTGGGTACGACTGCATTACGTGTACCCCTATCCCCATGTCGATGAGGTGCTGCCCTTGATGGCCCAGGGCCGAATCCTTCCTTACCTGGATGTGCCCCTTCAGCACTCGCACCCGGATGTGCTCAAACGCATGAAGCGGCCGGCCAGCGGCGAAAAAAATCTGGAGCGCATTGCGGCATGGCGGGCGATCTGTCCGGATCTCGCCATTCGCAGCACCTTCATCGTCGGCTTTCCAGGGGAGACCGAGGCCGAGTTTGAACACCTGCTGGATTTTCTGCGCGAGGCACAGTTGGATCGGGTCGGGTGTTTTACGTATTCCCCGGTGGATGGTGCGGCGGCGAATGCCTTGGCCGATCCGGTCGATCCGGATCTGCAGGCCGAACGTCAGGCCCGATTCATGGCCGTACAAGAAGAGATCTCTGCGGCGCGTCTGGCCCGCTGGGTGGGCCGGCGCATCCCGGTTCTGATCGATGACGTGGATCCGGAGCAGGGCATGCTGATCGGGCGTACCATGGCAGATGCGCCGGAGATTGATGGAATCGTTAGAATTTTTCCAGATCCG
>JACCDX011014472.1_pt1 | contig 10457 bp, 11 predicted proteins | sample 7449681 | NCBI WGS metagenome assembly JACCDX01 (sample SAMN15323450, study PRJNA562643) | freshwater metagenome | isolation source: river surface water | place: USA:Blue River Watershed | collected 2017-08-18
CTGCTCGGCGTCTTCGTCGTGGCGTTCTTCTTCAAGCGGGTGCAGGGCACGGCCGCCTTCTGGGGCATGATCGCCGCGCAGGCCGCGGTGCTCGTGATCTATTTCCAGGGCAGCATCGCCTACCTCTGGCTCAATCCCATCGGCTGCGCGGCCTGCGTGCTTTTCAGCCTCGTCCTGCAGGCCGTTCTCGGCGACGGGAAGAAACCGGCGGCGGCCGCCGCTAACCCGCGATGAGCGCCCCGGTCATCTGCTTCGGCCAGCAACCGTGCGGGTTTTTCCCGCGGCGGTTTCTCTACGCCAAATTCGTCACCGCCCGCCGGCTGCAGCAGGAGATCGGCGGCGAGATCGTGTTCTTCTACCACGACAGCGACCACGACCCGCGGGAGACCCAGACGATTCTCCGGCACCGCAAGACCGACGAGCCCGCGACGCTGAATTTTGCCTTCGAGAACAAGATCCAGCGCAAGTGGTCGCCGCTTTATCTGAAACGCATCCCGGCCGGCTGGGCGGCGACGACGGCGCGCCAGCTCGGCGCCTACGTCGCCCCCGAGCGGATCGAGGCGTTCAAGGCCACCGTCGGCGCGAATGCCGCGGACTTCTGCCTGGATCTCTATCGGCGCCTCGGGCTGCTCGACGGCGTGCGCATCGTGCGCTCGAGCGACCCCGCGGTGCGGCTCGCCGCCTGCGCCGTCGACGATTGCTTCGTGGATGTGCCGCATGCCGGGGAGATCGTGCGGGCGCGGCGCATCGACGGGGCGCTGAAACTCCACGAAGGCGGCGAAAGTTACCTCAGCTTGCCGCCCTGCGATTTCGGCCCGGCGCAGGTCACGCCGACGCGCGACACGCGGCTGCGCTGGATGCAGTCGGTCGTGCGCTGCACGCACTACATCGCCGGCGCCGGCGAACAAGCCTACTTGCGCAAAGCGGACGCGCCTGAGATCGTTTTCGTCAACCGTGACCCCATCGACCGCTCCGACGAAGCCTGGCACTGAGACCGGCGCGCTCCTCGCCTTCGGCGCGCACCCCGACGACATCGAGTTCGGCTGCGGCGGCATCGTCGTGCGCGAGACCTCGCTCGGGCGCCCCGCGCACCTCGTCGTCTGCTCGCGCGGCGAGGCCGCGACGAACGGCACGCCGGCGGTGCGCACGCGCGAGGCCCGGCGCGCGGCGGCCCTGCTTGGGGCCACCCTCGAATTTGCCGACCTCGGCGGCGACGCGCACTTCGAGCTGCGCGCCGCGCATGCCATCGCGCTCGCGGCGATCATCCGCCGCGTGCGCCCGGCGCTCGTGCTGGCGCCGACCGTCGTCGAGAACCAGCACCCGGACCACGCGAAGCTCGGCCGCCTGGTGCGCGACGCGTGCCGGCTGGCGCGCTACGGCGGGTTGAAGGAGCTGCGCCGCGTGGAGCCCCACGCGATCGGCCAGTTGTTTTTCTACGCCGTGACCCCGGAGGCCGAGCCGACCGATCTCGGCCGCGTGGTGGTCGATCTCTCCGCGCCCGGCCTGGCGGCGACGTGGACGGCGGCAATGGAGGCGCATGCCTCGCAGCTGAAGACCCGCAACTACGTCGAACTCCAGCTCACGCGCGCGCGGCTGTGCGGTCAACGCGCCGGACTCGAGCTGGCGCTGCCGCTGTTTCCCGCGGATGCGATCGTGGTCGACTCGCTCGCGGGTCTGGCCCGCGGCGCGCGGCGCTTCTGAGCATGGCCGGGCGACCCCTGAAACTCGGCATCACCTGCTACCCGTCCGTGGGCGGCAGCGGCATTCTGGCCTCGGCGCTCGGCGAGGAGCTGGCGCGGCGCGGGCACGAGGTGCACTTCATCAGCTACGAGCGGCCGTTTCGCCTGCCGGTCGGCGCGCCGCGGCTGCACTTTCATCCGGTCGTCATCAACGATTACGAACTCTTCCGCTACCCCGACTACACGCTGCCGCTCTCGGTCAAGATGGCGGAGGTGACGCGCGACTTCGGCCTCGACGTGCTGCACGTGCACTACGCGGTGCCGCACGCGACCGCGGCGATTCTGGCGCGCGCGATGTCGGCCGACATGCGCACCCCGCGCGTGGTCACCACGCTGCACGGCACGGACACGACGCTGCTCGGGCGCGACGCGGGCTACGGGCCGGCGATCCGGCACGCGTTGCGGCGCTCGGATGCGGTGACGGCGGTGTCCGGCTGGCTGCGCGACGAGACGCAGCGCCTGCTCGCGGTCGATGCGCCGATCGACGTCATCCATAATTTTTTCGAGCCGAAGACCCCCGCGCGTTCGCGCGACGCGGTGCGGGCCGAACTCGGCCTGCGGCCCGGCGAGGCGCTGCTCGTGCATCTCTCGAATCTGCGGCCGGTGAAGCGCATCGACCTGCTGCTGGAAACGGTCGCCCGCGTGCGGCCGCGCGACGGTTTCAAACTTGTCGTGCTCGCCGGCGGCGACTGGTCGCCGTTTGCCGCGCAGGTGCGGCGGCTCGGCCTCGAGGACCGCGTGCTGGTGCGGGAAAACGTGTTCGAGATCGAGGACTACCTGCAGGCGGCCGATCTCGGGCTGTTTACCTCCGCCTCGGAGAGTTTCTGCCTGAGCGTGCTGGAGGCGATGTGGTTCGGCTGCCCGAGCGTGACGACCGCGGTCGGCGGCATCCCCGAAGTGGTGCGCGACGGCGAGACGGGGGTGCTGGTGCCCGAAGCGACCCCCGAGGCGCTGGCGCTGGCGGTCGACGGACTCCTGGCCGATCCGGCGCGGCGGGCCCGGATGGGCCTGGCGGCGAGGGCGCGGGCCGCGGCGGAGTTTTCCGCGGAGGCGATCGTGCCGCGCTACGAGGCGCTCTACCGGCGCGTGCTGGCGCAACCCTGACCCGCACTCCGCACTCGCCAACCTCCGGCGCCGTTCCCATAAGAGGCCGCGTTTCCGATCCATGCCCACCTACGAATACGCCTGCCCCAAATGCGGACACGAATTCGAGCAGTTCCAGTCGATGCGCGACGAACCGCTCAAGAAATGCCCGAAGTGCAAGAAAACGGGCGTGAAGCGCCTCGTGGGCGGAGGCGCCGGACTGATCTTCAAGGGCACCGGCTTCTACATCACCGACTACAAGAAGAAGAGCGGCGGCGGTGAAGGCGGCGGCGAATCGAAATCGTCGTCGTCCGACACCAAAGCCGCGGCCCCGGCCAAATCCACCTCCGACTCCGGCAAGAAGTAACCCTTTCCCATGAGCAAGAAAATCGATCGCGCCGCCCACGGTCCCAGTTGGTCCGAAGTCATTCTCGGTGCCTTGCTCAGTCTGCTGCTCGGCGCCGTGCTCGGCGCGGTGCTGATGGTGGTGCGTCCCGTGGTGGTCGCGAAAGAGGACATAAAGGAGGCGGACCGGAAGCCCGGCCAAGTTTACTACGTCGAGGGCTCCAACGATACCGGCAAGGGCAAGCAGGGCCTGGCGAAGCGGAAGGCGTTTTCGAGCGGCCAATCCGTCGCGGTGATCGAGGATGAGATCAACGCGCTCACCGGTCCGGCCCCCGGAGCCCCGGGCGCACCGGCCGCGCCCAAAGGGGGCGAAAAAAAGGGCGACGACAAGAAGGGCGCCGCGCCGGCCGCGCCCGCCGCGCCGGCGACAGACGGCCTGATGAGCGTCGGCGCCGTGAAAGTCCGCATCGCGGGCGGCGGCCTGAACCTCGGGGTGCCGGTCACGTTCAACGTGCTCGGCCTCGCGCAGAAGGTGATCGTGCAGATCAACGGCTCCTTCGAGAAGCAGGGGGAGACCTTCGTCTACCGCGCCAACCAGATTCTGCTCGGCTCCTGTCCGGTGCAGCGGCTGCCCTTTGTCGGCGGCTACGTGCGGGAGAAAATTCTTTCGGCGATCACCGTGCCCGAGGACATCAAGACCTCGTGGGCGAAGCTGGCCAACGTGGCGATCGAGGACCGCACGCTGAAGCTCACGATGCCGTGAACGGCGGGGGCGGACCGCTGCGCTCCGGGTGGCGGTGGGTGTGCGTCGTGCTGGGTGCGTGCTGCCTGGGCCGGGCCCAGCCGGTGCCGACGATCGTGCAGGGCGCGCCGGGCCGCATCGAAGTCTCGGCCGTCGACCCGACGCTCGCGCACGCGGTGAGCGCGGCGGCGGACGAGGGCTGGCGGCTGCTCGAAGGCCCGCTGGGCCTGCCGGCGTCGTTCCCGAGCCCGGTTTTCGTCCGCCTGATCCCCGCGAGCGAGGGGCCGGCGGGCGCGCCGTTCCGCGTGTCGGTCGAGGCGGGCGGCGTCGTCTCCGTCTGGCTGCGGGTGGCGGCGCTCTCCGAGCCGGTGCTGCGGCGGGCGCTCGTGCAGGGGCTGCTGATGCGGCTGGCGGTGGCGCAGCACGGTATCCACGAAAAACTCACGGCGCCGCTGTGGCTGGAGCAGGCCTGCGCGGTGTTGTGGCGGATCCGGGCCGAGCCGGCGCAGCTCGATGCGCTGAAGCTGGCGTCGGCGGGGATGCCGGTGCCCGCGCTGGCGGACCTGCTGGCCTGGCCGCGCGGGGCGGACGAGCCCGCGGCCTGGAGCGCGGCCGCCTTCTGGTTGCTGACGCACCTGCAGGCGGAGTCTGGCCGCGGCCGCGAGTGGCCGGCGGTGCTGCGGCGGCTGCTGGGGGGCGAGGAGGCGGGTGCGGCGCTCGCGGCCGCTTATCCGGCGGCGTTTGCCACGCCCGCCGAACGCGAACTGTGGTGGCAGACGGGCTGGCACCAGGCGGTGCAGGCCCGCTCGCTGCCCGTGCTGGATGCCGCAGCGTCGCGGGTGCAGCTCGGGGCCCTGGCGCGCTTCGTCTTTGCCGGTGCGGACGAGGCGAAGGATGTCGTCGTGCCGCTGCGCCGCGTGCTCGACCGGGCGGCCGAAGCGCCGGTGGCGGCGGAATTGGCGCGGCGTGCGGCCGAGCTCGGCCGCCTGAACCCCGCGCTGCATCCGTTTTACCGGAACGCGGGGCTGGCGCTGCTCGAGGCCTGCCGGCTGCGGGCGGAAAAGCCGGCGCGGCTGGACGCGGCGTGCGCGGCGTTCGAGCAGGACTGGTCCGACGGCCAGGAGTTGGAGCGGGTGACGACGGCGGCGCTGGATGCGCTCGAGGCGAGCCGGAGCGGTCCGGGGGCGGCGCCACGGCGCTGACGGCGCTGACGGCGCAAGCTCCGGGTCGGCCGTCTCGGCGGAGGCGAGGCGTGTGGTCCGCGGTTTGATGCGCTTGCGCGGAGGTGAAGATGAATGCGCGCGGCCCGGGCGGGCAGGGGGGAGACCGGGGACAACGGTGGCGGCGAAACGCGGGCCGGCCCGGGTAATTCTTGCCCGGCGGAGACGGCGGCGCGCACACTCGCGCCGTGTCGAAGAGCTTCAAGAACATCAGCGTGGTGTCGGGCGCGACGATGTTTTCGCGCGTGCTCGGGCTGGTGCGCGACGCGCAGATGTCGGCGGTGTTCGGCCTCGACGCGCTCGCGTCGGCCTTCGTGAGCGCGTTCACGCTGCCGAACCTGTTTCGCCGGCTGCTCGGCGAGGGCGCGCTGACGGCGGCGTTCGTGCCGACGCTGCAGGAGGAACTGCGCGAGCGGCAGCGGGCGGGGGCGTTTGCGCTCGTGAACCAGGTGGCGAGTTGGCTGTTCGTCGTCACCAGCGGGCTCGTCGTGCTCGGCATGGCCGGGCTGTGGCTGGTGCCGGCGCTGGGCGGCGGTTTGCAGGCGGCGGGGTTGTCGGCCGGCGTGGTGCGGCGCTGGACCGAAGCGGCGGGCCTGGGCGTGATTCTGTTTCCCTACCTGATCACCGTGTGCCTCGCGGCGGTCTTCAGCGCGGCGCTGCAAAGCCTGCAGCGTTTTCTGGAGCCGGCGCTGTCGCCGGTGTGGCTCAACCTCGCGATGATCGGCCTGCTGGCCGGCGGCGCCTACGGCGGCTGGGCGGAGACGCCGGAGGGCGCGATGTTGTGGCTCTGCGCGGGCGCGCTGCTCGGCGGCTGTCTGCAGATGCTGGTGCCGGCGTGGGCGCTCATGCGCGAAGGATGGCGGCCGGCCTTCGATTTCTCGGCGGGCGATCCGCTGCGGCAGATCGTCCGGCTGATGCTGCCCTCGATCTTCGGGTCGGCGATCTACCTGATCAATATGGCCGTGTCGCGCCTCGTCGGGCTCTCGCTCAACGATTCCGCCGTCGCCGCGCTCAATCTCGCCACGCGGCTCATGGAACTGCCGATCGGCGCGTTCACGGTCGCGGTGGCGACGGTGATTTTCCCGTTGATCGCGAAACACGCGGCGGCGGACGACTGGACGAGCCTCGCACAGGCCTACCGCAAGGGCATGCGCCTCGTCCTCGTGATCAACGTGCCCGCGGCGGTGGGTCTCGCGGTGCTGGGCGAACCGATCGTGCGCCTGCTGTTCCAGCGCGGGGCCTTCGACGCGGGCGACACGGCGGCGGTGTTGCCCGTGCTGGTGACGTATGCGCTCGGGCTGCCGTTTTTGTCGTTCGTCAGCATCGTGCTGCGCGCCTACTACGCGCAGAAAGACACGGTGACGCCGGTGCGGGCGGCGGTGATCAGTTTCTGCGTCAACCTCGGTCTCAGCGTCGCGCTGATGAAACCGCTCGGCACGCTCGGGCTGGCGATCGCGGGCAACGTGGCGACGCTCGCGCAGGCGGTCTACCTGCAGACCCGGCTCGGGCGCGCGCGGCCGGGCCTGGCCTTCCGGCCCATGCTGCGCGACCTGGGCAAGATCGCCTTCGGGGCCGCGGCGATGGGCGCGGGCGTGTGGGCGGCGTGGCGCGGATGGAGCGGCCTGGGCGCACCGTCGCCGGCGCGCGATGCGCTCGGGCTCCTGCTGGTGATCGGCGGGGCCGCGGCCGGCTACGGGGCTTGCCTCTGGCTGCTGCGGATCGAGGGCCGCGACGATCTCGCGGCGGTGGGGGGCAAGCTGCGGGCGAAATTCCGCTGAACGATGAAACGGGTCTTCGACTGGTTTCTGCTCGGAATGATCGCGGCGACGGTGCTGGCGTGGGCGTTTCCGGGACCGGGCGCCTCGGGCGGCTGGCTGCACCCGGAACTGCTCACCAAGGCCGGCGTCGCGCTGATCTTTTTCCTGCACGGACTGGCGCTGTCGTTCCCGGCCCTGCGGGCGGGCGTGCTGAACTGGCGGCTGCACGCGGTGGTGCAGGCGGTGACGTTCGGCGCGTTCCCCCTCGTGGGGCTCGGGCTCAACGCGGCCCTCGGTTCGCACCTCGCGCCGGAGTTGGTCGCGGGCGTGTTTTTCCTCTGCGCGCTGCCGTCGACGGTGTCGTCCTCCGTGGCGATGACCGCGACAGCGCGCGGCAACGTCGCCGGCGCGGTCTTCAACGCCACGCTGTCGAGCCTGCTCGGCGTCGTGCTCACGCCGCTGTGGGTGGCGTGGGCCCTGCGGACCTCCGGGCAGGTGCAGCCGCTGTGGCCGGTGATCGCGGATCTGCTGCGCTGGCTGGTGCTGCCCCTCGTGCTGGGACAACTGATACGGCCGTGGCTCGGCGCGTGGGCGCAGCGGCACAAGCCGCGGATCGCCGTCGTCGACCGGCTCACGATCCTGCTGCTGGTCTACACCTCGTTCTGCGACTCGTTCAAAGCCGGGATCTGGAGCGGCCACGCGGCGGGCCAGCTCGTGCTGGTGGCGGCGGTGTGCGCCGTCTGCCTGGCGGCGGCGCTGGCGCTCACCGGTTGGCTCGGGCGGCGATTCGGCTTCTCCCGCGAAGACCGGATCGCCGCGATGTTCTGCGGCTCGAAGAAGACGCTCGCTTCCGGGGTGCCGATGGCGAAGTTGATTTTCGGCGCCCACCCCGGCCTGGGACTGATTCTTCTCCCGATCATGATCTACCACCCCCTGCAATTGTTCGTCTGCGGCGTCATGGCGCAGCGCTGGGGAAACGATGCGAGCGACCCATGAACCCGACCGAAGACGCGCATTCGCCACGGGTGCGGCACGATCCGGCGGCCCGGCGTTTTTGGATCGAGGTGGCGGGGCGGACCGCGGTGCTGCATTACGAGGAGGCGCCCGGCGTGTTGGCCTTCACCCACACCTTTGTTCCGCCCGAGCTGCGCGGCCGCGGGCTCGCCGAGTTGCTTGTGCGCGCGGGACTCGCCTACGCGCGGGAAACCCGGAATCAAGTCCGGCCGGATTGCTCCTACGTGGCGGCGTTCATGGCGAAGCAGGCGGAGTTCCGGGATCTGATCGGTTGACGCACGGGCGCGCCCACCGGTCCGGGCGCAGTGAGATCCGCTTGCGGGGTTGCGGAATCGAAGCGGGCCCGCACGTTCGCCGGCATGCCCACCGCCCTTGCCCCCCACGATCTCGTCGATGCGCTCACCTGGCGTTACGCGACCAAGAAGTTCGATCCCGCGCGCCGGATCGCCGACGACGTCTGGCACGCGTTGGAGCAGTCGCTGGTGCTGACGGCGTCGTCGATCGGGTTGCAGCCGTGGAAGTTTTTCGTCGTGACCGATCCGGCCGTGAAAGCGCGGCTGCAGGGGGCATCGTATCGGCAGGCACAGGTCGTCGACTGTTCGCATTTCGTCGCGTTCGCCGTGCGGCGCGATCTCGATGCGGCGCACGTCGACCGCCATATCGCGCGCATGGCGGAGGTGCGGGGCATCACGGTGGAGTCGCTGGCCAAGTTTCGCACGATGACGATGGGCAACCTCGACCGGGCGCGCGCCGAAGGCCGGCTGGACACGTGGCAGGAGCATCAGGTTTACATCGCGCTGGGGCAGTTCCTGGCGAGCGCCGCGGTGCTCGCGGTCGACACCTGTCCCATGGAGGGGATCGAAGCGGAGAAATACGACGAGATCCTCGGACTCGCGGGCACGGACTACGGGACGGCGGTTGCGTGTGCGGCCGGATATCGGGCGGCCGACGACAAATATGCCGCGATTCCCAAGGTCCGCTTCAAGACCGACGAGGTCGTGGTGCGGGTCTGATTGGATGGCGGAGAGGGAGGGATTCGAACCCCCGGTGAGCTTTCGCCCACAGCGGTTTTCAAGACCGCCGCAATAGACCACTCTGCCACCTCTCCGATCCGATGCGCTTTACGGTCGGATAAACAAGCCGCTTGTCCAGCCTTCGTTCCCGGCTCAGCCTGCGGGTCCGATGTCTGTCCGCGCCGAGGAAACGCCGCCGATCGTCGCGGAGCTGCAAGGGCTCTACGGAGCGTATTCGTTTTCCGAAAAGCTGCTGCAAAAGGTCTGGCTGCGCGGCGAATTCGACCGGGCCGGGGCCGCGACCACCGATGGCCGCCGGCTTTCCATCCTCGCGCCGGGGAAGTGGAATCTGCTGGGCGGTCCCGATTTTCGCGGCGCGCGGCTGCGGTTGGGCGGGGACGAGGCGAGACCGACGACCGGCGATGTCGAGGTGCACCTGCAGGCGGCGGATTGGGATGCCCACGGCCACGCCCGCGACCCGGCCTACGACGACGTCCGTTTGCATGTGGTGTTGTTCCCGCCGAAGCCGGGACACCGCACCGTGGGCTCGCGCGGGCAGGAGATTCCGGTGTTGGTGCTGCTGCCGCTGCTCCTGCGCGGATTGGAAGAGCTCGCGGCGGACGAGGCGGTGGAGGGGCTGGCCAACCGACCGCTCGCGCGCCTGCCCGAGGAGCTCGCCGCGATCCCTGAGGCGGCGCGGGCGCCGCTGTTGCGCGACCAGGCGGGGCGGCGTTGGCGGCAGAAGGTGCGCTTCGCCGGGCTCCGCATCGAGAAACTGGGTTGGGCGGCCGCATGCCACCACGCCGCGCTGGAGATTCTCGGATATCGTTTCAACCGCGCGCCGATGCTCCGGCTCGCGGCCGCATTTCCGCTCGCGGCCTGGGCGGACGGGACGGTCGATGCCGACGCGTTGTTCGAATCGGAGCGTGCTGCCGGCGGCTGGAGTCTGCAGGGCGTCAGGCCCGCCAATCACCCGCGGGTGCGGTTGCGCCAGTATGCGGCATGGACGAGGGCGCGACCCGACTGGCCGGATCGGGTCGCGGCGATGATCGGGACCGTGCCGGTGGCGGATCCGGCAGCGCCGACCCGGGCGACCCGGGCGGACGGGCATTTCGGGCCGTGGCGGGAGAGAACGCTGGACGAGATCTCCGCCGCGGCGGTCGGCGGCACACGTTGGGATAATTTTCTATGCGACGGATTGCTGCCCCTGCTGGCGGCAAAGGGCTGCGCGGGCGCCGAGGGGGTGTGGTTCCATTGGTATCCCGGTGATCTGCCGGACTTCGTTGTCCGCGGGCTGCGCGAACTGGGGTTAACCGACGGCAAGGCACAGCCGGCGGCGCACGGACCGGCGCAGGGATTGATCGGGTGGCTGATCGCGCGGGAAAGTCCGCGATCGGGGCCCGGTTGAGCCGTCGGCGAGGGCGGGGGGCTTGACAAAATTTTCGGCGACAAACTACGGTATCAGGCTCAATTCAACTCACTTTCCCAAAGTGGGCCCTGCGGCCCGCTTTTTTTTTCCCATCATCCTCGCCGATCCCAACCTA
>JACCDX011781116.1_pt1 | contig 10457 bp, 10 predicted proteins | sample 7449681 | NCBI WGS metagenome assembly JACCDX01 (sample SAMN15323450, study PRJNA562643) | freshwater metagenome | isolation source: river surface water | place: USA:Blue River Watershed | collected 2017-08-18
AAAAAAGTTGGTCTGCACGGCGCGCGTCGTCGTAAGCAGTTCAGCAAGCGCTAATTCTTTCAGTCGCTCAAGTTTTATCGAAAGGGTCGCGCAAGCGGCCCTTTTTGTTTCTACAATCTAGGTATTAGAGAAATAAAATTCATCAGTCGGTATTTTGGAGAATGGCATGATTAAAGTTGGCATCGTAGGTGGCACTGGTTATACCGGAGTGGAGTTATTGCGTTTATTGGCGCAGCATCCCGAGGTAAAACTGACTGCAATTACTTCTCGTACAGAAGCGGGTATGCCTGTGGCTGAGATGTTCCCATCTTTACGTGGTCGTGTTGATCTGAAATTCACAACACCTGATGAAGCTAAATTAAACGAATGCGATGCAGTGTTCTTTGCAACTCCACATGGTGTTGCGATGGCGCAAGCAAAAGAATTGCTTGCTAACAATGTCAAGGTTTTGGATCTTGCTGCAGACTTCCGTTTAAAGGATGTTAAAGAATTTTCTAAGTGGTACGGCATGGAGCATGGTTGTCCAGAAATTTTGGCTGAGGCTGTTTATGGTTTGCCAGAGATTAATCGCGAAGCAATTAAAAAAGCACGTGTAGTGGGTTTGGCTGGTTGCTACCCAACATCTGTCCAGCTTGGACTCGCACCTTTACTGTCACCAAAATCGACTGGCGGCAAGCACTTGATTGATGGCACGCACATCATCTCGGATTCCAAGTCAGGCACCTCTGGTGCTGGCCGTAAAGCAGAGATCGGTACATTATTGTCTGAGGCAAGTGACAACTTTAAGGCGTATAGCGTTAAAGGGCATCGTCATTTGCCAGAAATTGAGCAAGGCTTAAAGGCGATTGCTGGTCACGAGCAAATTGGCCTGACCTTTGTGCCACATTTAACTCCGATGATTAGAGGTATTCATTCAACGCTATATGTGCGTTTGACTGATGCTGGTAAAGATATTGATTATCAAAAACTTTATGAGACTTTCTATAAAGATGAGCCATTTGTCGATGTGATGCCTGCAGGCAGTCATCCAGAAACACGTTCAGTACGTGGTAGCAACGGCATTCGGATTGCGATCCATCGTCCAGGCGGCGGTGATACTTTGGTCATTTTGGTGGTTGAGGACAATTTAGTAAAAGGGGCCTCAGGACAGGGGGTTCAGTGTTTAAACCTCATGTTTGGCTTGCCAGAGACTACGGGGCTCACCCAGATAGCTGTATCCCCGTAATGACCCTTCAGCAAACTGGGCATTAAAAGCCTAAAATGAGACATTGCCTTTTGAATTAGGAGTAAATCATGACTGAATTAGCTACACAACCTGCACAAGATTTAGCTGAGCCACCAACCCCTTTGGTGTTCACGGATAGCGCCGCTGCAAAAGTGGCTGACTTGATTGCAGAAGAGGGTAATCCAGAGTTGAAGCTTCGCGTATTCGTACAAGGTGGTGGTTGCTCAGGCTTTCAGTATGGCTTCACATTTGATGATGCCGTAAATGAAGACGACACACTCTTTGAAAAGAACGGCGTCACTTTGTTAGTAGACTCAATGAGCTTCCAATATTTGGTTGGTGCTGAGATCGACTACAAAGAAGATATCAACGGCTCACAGTTTGTGATTAAGAATCCAAATGCACAAACAACTTGTGGCTGCGGATCTTCTTTCTCTGCTTAAGAAAAAATTTAATTATTTAAGCAGGGTAGCAAGCGCCTAGAATTCTAGAGCCCTTCGCTCCCGTAACGGCTGGCAAATTTGCTGGCCGTTTTTCTTTATGGGCCCATGCAAGCCATGCAAAAGCGAGACCTTCAACTAGTTGTGGATCGATCCCGGCAGAATCACTAGTTGTAATCTCTAAGGGTTGTTTAAAGAAGTGTTGCGACTTCACTTTGAATAAATTCATTAGTGCATGATTTCTGGCACCACCTCCGCAGATAATCAGCTTCTGGGTCTGCGGGGCATAACGCGCTAGAGCCTCTAGGGCCGAGTGGGCTGTTAGATGAAGTAAGGTTGCTTGCACGTCTTCACAAAGAAAATTTTCACCATTCAATTTTTCTTGTAACCAACCAAGATGAAAGTCATCTCTGCCTGTACTCTTAGGCGGCGCTTTTGTAAAAAATGGATCAGTCAGCATTCTTGTAAGCAATGCTTCATTAACTTTGCCTTGTAATGCCCAGTTGCCATTCTCATCAAATGCATTACCTTGATGTTCGTGTATCCAGGCATCCATCAACATGTTTCCTGGACCGCAATCAAAACCGGTCACTTGCCCATCCTTGGGAAGTAGCGTGAAGTTAGCAATGCCGCCAATATTGAGAATGGCTAAATTTTTATTTTCTACAAATTGCTGCGCATGAAACGCTGGGACTAAAGGGGCGCCATGCCCACCAGCAGCCAAATCTCGGCTTCTAAAATCAGCAATGACATCGATGCCTGTTTTTTCTGCCAAGAGGGCAGGATTGAGCGTTTGGTGGGTATAGGCCATATCGCCAAGATGCGGTTGGTGACGAATGGTCTGCCCATGAGCGCCAATAGCAGTGATATCAGACGCCTGCAAATTTGTCTTTTGAAGCAATTGATTCACTGCTTCTGCGTAAGCCAAGGCTAGGGCATTTCCAGCCTGTTTCTCCCGGTGCAGCTCATTAGTCCCAGGGCTTTGAAGCTCAAATAGGGCTTTGCGTAGTTCAGTACTAAAGGAGGTGCTCACCGCATCCAGGGCGCTTACTTCCCCGCTGGACCCAATCTTTGCCAGGACGGCATCTATCCCATCCAGGCTGGTGCCGGACATCAGTCCGATATAGAGGGAATGGGGTTTGTTCATGTGGCTCTCAGGAATGCGACAATTATGCTTTAGCAATTTAACTACTAATTTAACTGAATCAGCAATCCGAATCAGCATGACGGCTAAACCAGAACAAAAATACCCTTTGACCCCTGAAGTCTTTGCAGCTCTCGAAGTCACTAAGCGTGGCTGCGATGAGTTATTAGTTGAGGCTGATTGGGTTCAAAAACTGGCGCGCAGTCAGGCTACCAAGATCCCACTCAGAATTAAATTAGGCTTAGATCCAACGGCGCCTGATATTCATTTGGGGCATACGGTTGTTTTGAATAAATTGCGCCAATTGCAAGATTTAGGCCATACCGTTATTTTCTTGATCGGTGACTTCACCAGCATGATTGGTGATCCATCTGGACGTAACGCTACTCGCCCACCATTAACTGCAGAAGAAATTGCGGTTAATGCCGAGACTTACTATCGTCAAGCGAGCATGGTGCTTGACCCTGCAAAAACTGAAGTGCGTTACAACAGCGAATGGTGTGATCCATTGGGTGCGCGCGGCATGATTCAGTTAGCAGCGCGATACACCGTTGCGCAGATGTTAGAACGCGATGACTTTACAAAACGCTACCGTAGTGGCGTACCCATCTCTGTGCATGAGTTCTTGTATCCATTGATGCAGGGCTACGACTCTGTTGCCTTGAAGAGCGACTTAGAGCTCGGTGGTACTGATCAGAAATTTAATCTCTTAGTTGGGCGCGAGCTCCAGCGTGAATATGGCCAAGAGCCTCAATGTATTTTGACAATGCCACTGCTAGTTGGTCTAGATGGTGTGGACAAGATGAGTAAGTCCAAAGGTAATTACATTGGCATTAGCGAGCCAGCGGGAGAAATTTTTGGCAAGCTTTTGAGCATCTCCGATGAATTGATGTGGAATTACTTCACATTACTTTCTTTCCGTCCAATGGCTGAAATCGACTTGATGAAGCAAGAAGTTGCCGCCGGTAGAAATCCAAAGGATTGCAAAGTGCTGCTGGCACAAGAAATTGTTGCACGCTTTCATTCACAGGCTGCGGCAGAAAAAGCATTAGAAGACTTCAATCACCGCGCTAAAGGTGGTGTACCGGATGATATTCCAGAGGTCAATCTCTCCGGAGCCCCAATGCAAATCGCCAATCTTTTGAAAGCTGCTGGTTTAGCCCCATCCACATCAGAGGCTAATCGCAATATCGAGCAAAACGGTGTCAAGATTGATGGCGCAACGATCACTGATAAACATCTGAAAGTTGAAGCGGGAACTTATGTTGTACAAGTAGGCAAACGTAAGTTTGCGAAAGTGACGCTAGCTTAAATATCTAGACTAGCGCTGCCGCTAGGCGGCGTTAATCCAAAATGCTCATAAGCCTGGCGTGTTGCTACTCGTCCACGCGAGGTTCTCTGTAAGTAGCCCTGCTGAATCAGATATGGCTCAAGCACGTCTTCAATGGTGTCGCGTTCTTCGCCAATAGCTGCTGCCAAGTTATCGATACCCACTGGGCCACCATCAAACTTGTGCAAGATGGCTTCTAGTAATTTTCTATCCATTACGTCAAAGCCGCTTGGATCGACATCTAGCATCTTCAAGGCTGCATCAGCCATAGCTTTAGTAATGGTTCCCGTGCCTTTGACTTCTGCGTAGTCACGTACACGACGTAGTAATCGGTTTGCGATACGTGGAGTGCCACGTGCACGCTTAGCAATTTCTACTGATCCCTCTGGATCAATATCGGCCTTGAGCAGACTGGCTGAGCGATTAATAATTTTGGTCAGTTCTTCGGTGGTGTAGAACTCCAGTCTTGCCACAATGCCAAAGCGATCACGTAATGGATTGGTCAGCATGCCAGCACGGGTGGTGGCACCAATCAATGTGAATGGCTTGAGATCAATTTTTACGCTGCGTGCTGCAGGGCCTTCGCCAATCATGATGTCAAGACTGTAATCTTCTAGTGCTGGGTAAAGAATTTCCTCAACTACAGGAGAGAGGCGATGAATCTCATCAATAAAGAGAACATCGTTTTCTTCTAGATTAGTTAGTAGGGCAGCAAGATCACCAGGCCTATCCAGTACGGGGCCGCTAGTTTGGCGCAAGTTAACGCCAAGCTCCCTGGCAATGATGTGGGCCAAGGTAGTTTTACCAAGGCCAGGAGGCCCAAATAAGAGAACGTGATCTAAGGCTTCTTGACGTGCTCTTGTGGCACTGATGAAAATCTCTAATTGGGCGCGTGCTTTAGTTTGACCAACATACTCATCGAGTTGTTTTGGACGTAGCGCTCTCTCAAAGACGGCTTCAGCATTGCCGGCTGAGCCGCTCACAATGCGGTCATTGCCTTCCGGTAAATCTTCGGGGATGGAGCTTAGGTCGTCTGTATGAATTGCCATGTTTAGAGTTTAGTTCCGTTTGGCATTAGGCTTTAGATAAATACTTCAAGCCCATACGGATACCATCCGATACATTTGTCTCTGGCGGGATTTGCTTGAGCGCCAAGAGCGCTTCTTTTTCTGAGTAGCCTAATGCCAACAGAGCTTGCAAGACTTCGCTGCTAGCTTCAATCGCCTGTGATTTGCCGCCTGTAATACCCAGGTCAGGGGCTAACTTACCTTTGAGTTCTAGGCAAAGACGTTCAGCGGTTTTCTTGCCAATGCCTGGTACTTGAGTGAGGCGTCCAGCCTCTTGTAGGGCAATCGCTTGGGCTAACTCATTGACGCTCATACCAGAGAGAACTGCTAGTGCGGTACGGGAACCAACACCACTAATCTTGATGAGCTGTCTAAATGCTTCACGTTCAGTCTCGGTAGCAAAGCCAAAAAGTTGCTGCGCATCTTCACGAACTTGAAAGTGCGTAAGAAGCGTAATTTTTTGACCGGCTTGAGGAAGTTGATAAAGGGTACTCATAGGTACATCAACCTCATAACCAATGCCTTGGCAATCCACCAAGAGACGGGGTGGATGAACTGAGACGAGAGTACCTTGAATGCGACCAATCATGTAGAGATCTTAACCTGTGATGTGTATTTTTACTTGCTATGTTTCTTGGGTGCTAATGCAGTAGTAATCGCTTTTGGTATTTGCGCATGATGAGCGGCACAGATAGCAACACCCAATGCATCAGATGCGTCAGTACCTGGGGCACGATTTAGTCTTAAAAGACGCTTAACCATCTCCTGCACTTGTGGCTTGGCTGCGCGACCTGTGCCAACAATGGCTTGCTTCACGCGCAGAGCGCTGTACTCGGCTACAGGAAGCTTTTCAGATACGAGGGCGGCAATCACGGCGCCCCTTGCTTGACCTAGCATTAGTGTTGAACGAGGATTCACATTTAAGAAAACCTCTTCAATCGCAGCAGACTCAGGATGATAGGTCTCTAAAACTTCTTTAAGACCCGCATAGAGAGCGCCCAAACGTTCAGGTAAGCCTTTGGCTGGATCACCACTTTCAATCGTCCCAGAGGCTACGTAGGTCAGCTTTTGGCCGTCGACATCAATGACGCCAAAACCGGTAGTACGCAAACCTGGGTCAATTCCTATCCAGCGCATAAGTTTGTTTATTACTTCCTGTTTGCTTAGTGACGGAAGTGACGTGTGCCAGTAAAGATCATGGCAATACCATGTTCATTTGCGGCTGCAATGATTTCATCGTCACGCATACTGCCGCCCGGCTGAATGGCGCAACTTGCACCGCCATTGACGACTACATCCAAGCCATCACGAAACGGGAAGAAGGCATCGCTTGCAACGGCAGAACCTTTAAGGCTCAGGCCAGCATTCTCAGCTTTAATGCTGGCCATACGTGCAGAGTCAACACGACTCATTTGGCCTGCACCAATACCGAGAGTCATGCCATTTGCACAATAGACGATGGCATTGGACTTCACAAATTTAGCAACGCGCCATGCAAACATCATGTCATGCATTTCGCTTGGAGTTGGTAGACGCTTGCTGACAACGCGCATTTCATTTTCGAGAACATTTTTGGCATCAGGCGATTGCACGAGCAAGCCACCACCAACGCGTTTGAAATCAAACGTATTAAATGCAGTACCCAATGGAATCTCTAAAAGACGCACATTTTGTTTTGCAGCAAAGATTGCCTTTGCTTCATCGCTAAAGCTAGGGGCAATTAATACTTCTACGAATTGCTTGGAGATCGCTTCTGCCGCTGCACCATCGCAAGGAACGTTAAAAGCAATAATTCCGCCAAAGGCTGAGCTAGGATCAGTTTTGAATGCTTTTTGATAGGCGTCAAGAGTACTGGCTCCAACTGCTACGCCACAAGGATTGGCGTGTTTGATAATGACGCAAGCAGCAGCGCCACCAGCGTTACCGGTGAAGCTCTTCACACATTCCCAGGCAGAGTCAGCATCCGCAATATTGTTGTACGAAAGCTCTTTACCTTGAAGTTGCTTGTAATTGGCTAGCGCGCCATTAACAGGGTAAATATCTTTATAGAAGGCGGCAGATTGGTGTGGGTTCTCGCCGTAGCGCATCTCTTGTACTTTTTCAAAAGCAAGATGCAAAGTTTCTGGGTAAGCAGAACGCGCTTTGTGATCTAAATTATCGCCCAATGCAGAGAGGTAATTGGCAATAGCGCCGTCATACTGAGCAGTATGCGCAAATACTTTTTTGGCTAAAGCTAAATTTGTCTTATAAGAAACGGTATTCTTATTTGCCTTCATCTCAGCTAATACTGGAGCGTAATCTTCCGGCGAGATTAAAACGGTAACGTCTTGATGGTTCTTTGCGGCGGCTCGCAACATAGCAGGACCACCAATATCAATATTCTCTACAGCATCCTCAAATGAGCAACTTTCTTTAGCGACTGTCTCATTAAATGGGTATAGGTTGATGACGAGCATATCGATGGTATCGATTCCATGCTCTTTTAAGGCGGCCATATGTTCTGGGAAGTCTCTACGAGCTAACAAGCCACCGTGCACCATAGGGTGAAGGGTTTTTACGCGACCATCGAGCATTTCTGGGAATTTTGTTAGCGAAGATACTTCAACTACTGGCAGATTATTTTCAGCTAGAAGTTTTGCGGTGCCGCCAGTAGAAATAAGCTTAACACCCTGCTCATGGAGGGCTTTAGCAAAAGGCACGATGCCATTTTTATCGGATACTGAGAGAAGTGCTGTACGGATCATAGTTTTCGGAGGGTTTAATTAAAAGAAATGACTTTGTGATGAATGCTTACTTCAGCAGCTGATGCTCAACGAGCTTCTTATGAAGTGTGTTGCGGTTAATACCAAGATACTGTGCTGCCAGTGATTGATTCTGTTTAGCGTGCTGCATAACTAGTTCCAGCATAGGCTTTTCTACAACAGCCAAGACCATTTGATAGATATCGGTTGGTGCAGTTCCTTTGAGGTCATTTAGGTAACCCTGTAGTTGGGTTTCAATACATTCGGTAATTGGGTGCTTATTGGTCATAACAGTCTATCAATACAAAAACAAGAAAATAAAAAATACAGCAGTGATTCGGCAGGAATTAAGCTGCCTCTAAAAATAGTAAGCGTTCAGAATGCAATTTCATCTCATCAAAATAATCATTCACCATTTGCAATTGGGTTTTGCAATCATCAGCAGTATTCATGCGCTGACGGAATGCATGTGAGTCTCGTAGACCTTTGCAATACCAACCGATATGCTTGCGAGCTGTGCGAAGGCCGATATGTTCACCATAGAACTCATACTGATCTAAGAGGTGGGCATTCATAATCGCCTGAATCTCATTGATCTCAGGTGTTGGCAACTTGCTACCAGTTTCAAGGTAATGATTGATCTCGCGGAAAATCCAGGGGCGACCTTGTGCCGCACGTCCGATCATGATGGCATCAGCCCCAGTGATCTTTAAAACTTGCTCTGCTTTCTCGGGGCTTGTAATGTCACCATTTGCAACCACCGGAATGCCTACGTTACTTTTGACTGCAGTAATAGTTTCGTACTCAGCTTCACCGTGATATAGGTCAGCTCTAGTGCGACCATGAACCGTCAACATGGAGATGCCAGACTTTTCTGCGAGACGCGCAATCTCGATTGCATTTTTATGTTCGCGATCCCAACCAGTACGAATCTTTAAGGTAACTGGCACTGCATCTGGTCCAACACCGACAGCATTCACAACGGCTTCTAAAATTTGCTGCACTAAAGGTTCATCTCGCAATAGCGCAGAACCAGCAGCTACGTTGCAAACTTTCTTCGCGGGGCAACCCATATTGATATCAATAATTTGTGCGCCATGATCTACGTTAATTTTTGCCGCAGCTGCCATCATTGCTGGATCGGCCCCAGCGATTTGCACTGCGATAGGTTTGAATTCACCGACATGATTGGCGCGACGTTGTGTTTTCTCGCTTTTCCAAAGCAGGGCATTAGATGCCACCATTTCAGAAACCGCATAGCCTGCACCCAATTTCTTGCAAAGCTGCCTAAACGGGCGATCTGTTACCCCAGCCATGGGGGCTACAAATAGCTTATTTGCGAGTGTGTGAGGGCCAATGTTCATCAAAAAGGGGGCTTGGGCGGAAAGCATGACACTTTAGCACAGTCGACCCCAAATCTGCCTATTTTTTAGGCAGATTGCTTGTTACAGATCAAATCAGGAATACTTATATTTAGGGGCGATTTAAGCCCTTTAGCGCCTACCAAACATCATCTGGCGGGCTAAGGCTGTCTTTACTGGTGGAAGCCACTGAAGGGCGCTTAAAGCCAGTCCTCTGGCTAGCACAACTGGGGCAAGATTAGAGGTAAACACCCTGGCCATAAAGTCCGTTAGGCCAATCGTAGTTGTTCTATCAATTTTGCGGCTTTGAGCATAGCTTTGGAGCGCATTTTGGATATCTACTGGAGATTGATCTTCTGCTGACCCAGAAAATACGCCAACCAATTTTTCCGCCAGCAAGAAGGCATCCCTTAAGCCTAGATTTAACCCTTGGCCTGCTACCGGGTGCAAAGTTTGAGCAGCGTTACCAATCCACACTTCATTGTCTTTGGTAATTTCTTTGCGATAGTTCAAACCTAGCTCATATAAACGACGATCCTGAATTTTCAGAAAGCGACCAATGCGTGAACCAAATTCTTTTTCTAGTTCGTTTAAGAAATCGGCATCACTGAGTTGCAAGCGATGTCCTGACGACTCTGGTGAACCACACCAAACCAGATTCAAAATATTGGGGCCGTAATGACTTGGCAAAACTGCTAAAGGACCTTCAGCAGTAAAACGTTCCCAAGCATGATGGGGCGCCGCATTTTCTACCTCAACCAATCCGACTAAGGCTGACTGACCATAATCGCGACCAGATTCAACCCAATCTTGTGTTTTAAATAAGCCGCCTTCAGCATGCACGATACAGTTGGCGTGGATATTATTTTCTTCGGCTTCTTTATCGATATGTCGCCAAACAAAGTTGGGGCACTTTGCTTGAATGGTCCTCAATGCCTGGCGAAGTGTGATGTGGATGTCGCGATAGCGAATGATGTGCCCTAGCGCATCTTGATTGAGTTCTTCGCGGGTCATCAGGGCTCTGCCAAAGCGCCCAGCTTGTGAAACATGTACGCGATGAATTTGTGCAGATTCCTTTGGCCAAGCGTTGATCGTATCTAGCAATAGCTTACTGCCATGTGATAGCGCAATCCCACGGGTATCGGCATT
>JACCDX011107488.1_pt1 | contig 10455 bp, 8 predicted proteins | sample 7449681 | NCBI WGS metagenome assembly JACCDX01 (sample SAMN15323450, study PRJNA562643) | freshwater metagenome | isolation source: river surface water | place: USA:Blue River Watershed | collected 2017-08-18
AGTTTCTTGTCCCCGATTCCGTTGATCAGAGGTCGGAATCTTGGAGTTCGAGCGGGTCACCCATGGGGCGCACACAGGCAGTTTTTGCCAAAAATCCTAAACGCGAGGCTGCCGAGGCCATTCTGAGCCAGGCCGTGCTGTTGCACCAGTCCGGAGCGGTGGGGCCGGCACGGACCTTGTACGAGCAGGTACTCAAGGTGACGCCGGGGCACTCTGATGCACTGCACCTATTGGGCGTGTTGTCGGCCCAGATCTTGGACTTCAAACAGTCGATCAAATTAATCGGAAAGGCGATCCGGATTCGGCCCGACCCGCGGTATTACTCTAACCGTGGCATTGCTTACAAAGCGATCAACAATTTACCCCGGGCGGTGGAGAGCTACGATCGTGCGATCGAGCTCGACCCTCACTGTGTCGAGGCCTATTCCAATCGGGGCAATGCCCTGCAAAAGGCCTATGAAATGCAGGCCGGTGACAGTGGCTCCAAGCGCGTGGGATCGATCCGAACCCGCTTAGCGCTGGCCTACTCCAGCCATGGGGCCGTGTTGAGCGGTCAGAACCTATTGGCCGAGGCACTGGCCAGTTACGACAAGGCGATTTCGCTGAAACCGGATTTTTCCTGTGCCTGGTCCAATCGCGGAGTGGTGTTGATGGATCTTGGGCGTTTGGACGAGGCACTGCAGAGTTGCGATCGGGCCATTGCGCTGGATGATAAAAATGCCGAGGCCTGGTCTAACCGTGGGTTAGCGCTCAATGCCATGCGCCGATACGCCCAGGCACTGGAGAGTTTCGAAGTGGCAACGCAGTTAAATCCTCGCTACATCGAAGCCTGGTCTAACCGAGGTATCGCGCTGCATTTTCTGAATCGGATGCAGGATGCAATCGACTCGTTTGACTATGCGATTGGTCTGGACGCTACCCATGCCGAAGCGTTCTGTAATAAAGGAATTTCGCTGACGGCATTGAATCGGCCCCAGGAGGCGCTCGCGTGTTATGACATGGCGATTGCGCTTCATCCCAAGAGCGCTTCCGCCCACTTTAACAAGGCCCTGGCGCTTTTGGTGATGGGGGACTTTCAGCAGGGATGGAAGCTTTACGAGTGGCGCTGGCGGTTACCGCACGCCCACCCCCCGGACGTTTCTGAGCCGCTTTGGCTGGGCGCAGAATCTTTGTCTGATTGCACAGTGTTGCTGCATGGGGAGCAGGGCATTGGTGACGTGATTCAGATGACGCGCTTTGCAAAACTCGTGGCTGACCGTGGGGCCCGCGTCACGTTGCAGGTGGCCGATTCATTGGTAGATTTGCTGGCCACGGCGCCCGGCGTGCAACACGTCGTACCGAAATACAGCCTGCCGCCGCGCTGTGATTTCCAGGTGCCGTTGATGAGCCTGCCCTTCGCCTTGCGTACTCGACTCGATGCTATTCCTGCCCAGATCCCTTATCTTACGGTGGAGAGTAAGCGTGTAGAGGATTGGGCGCAGCGGCTTGGGGCACGAACGCTTCAGCGAGTGGGGCTGGTGTGGAGCGGGGATCCGTCACACCCCAATGATCACAATCGCAGCATTGCATTTCGTGAACTGATTCAGCACTTACCTGCGGAATATAGCTACGTGTGTCTGCAGCGTGATGTGCGCGACTACGATCTGGATGATGTGCTTCAGGACTCGCGCGTGCAGTTTTTTGGCTATGAGATTCGAGACTTCTCCGACACCGCCGCCTTGTGTGCGCACATGGATGTGGTGGTCACGGTGGATACCAGCGTGGCCCATCTCTCGGGAGCGTTGGGGCGGCCCACCTGGATTCTGTTGCCGTTCGCCCCTGATTTTCGTTGGTTACTGAATCGCCATGACTCACCGTGGTACCCGACGGTGCGCCTGTTCCGCCAGGAGCGAATTGGCAGTTGGACGGAGCCATTGCGCTCCCTTCGGCAAGAACTTCTGCGGTTAAAGGCAACCTCAGTCACCGTTTAGGCAAATTTTGCCTATATGACCGGGTATTGCCGATAACCCGAAAAAACCCAGAGTTCTATAACCTACAGTGGCGATTCCTGGGCCTGCAGCCGGCTGAATTCCAGGGTGGTACGAAATTTGCTTCTTTCACAGCAGATAGACGTATTCATTCGCAAGTGTGTATTCGCCGAAGAGAGGGAAGAGATCATGACCTTACAAGTGTTCGTTGGCTGGGATCCAAGAGAAGACATCGCCTGGGAAGTCTGCCGGCACTCCATTTTGAGCCGAACCGATCCCACCCAAGTGACGGTAACGCCGCTCATTCAGCAAGAGCTGCGCGATACAGGGCTATACACGCGCCCGATTGACACGAAGGCGGCGACTGAGTTTAGCCTAACGCGATTTCTGGTGCCGCACCTGGCAGGGAAAAAGGGATACGCCATTTTCGTCGACTGCGATTTCCTGTTCTTGGCAGATGTGCGTGATGTGCTGAGAGAGATCGACCCGAGCAAGGCTATTTCCGTCGTGCAGCATAACTACAACCCTCCGGAGAGTGTGAAGATGGATGGGTGTGTGCAGTATCAGTATCCGCGCAAAAATTGGTCTTCATTTGTGGTGTTTAACTGCGAGCATCCCGCGGTTCAGGCATTAACACCGGAGATTGTGAACTCCTCAGACCCGGGATTTTTACACCGATTCCTGTGGCTGGGAGACGAGGAGATTGGTGCTCTTGATAAGGGATGGAACTACCTAGAGGGCTGGTACGCCCCGCAATACGACAAGCTGCGAGCCATCCACTACACCCGTGGCGGCCCATGGTTTGATCATATGAAGAACTGTGGGTTTGCCAGGGAGTGGCTGGACGAGTTGGCTGCATTGCCAAACAGTAAGAGTGCAGAGTCTGTTCAGCATGGCCTGATGAATGACCTTGCAGTCTGAAGCGGAGCATCAACAGAGACGCGACGGTAGTTAAATATCCGAACGAGTGATCCCCAATGAATGCGCGAGATCTTGAGAGAATAAAGCTCTACGAACAAAGTATGCCCTATGCCTCGGTAACGTTTCGCGGCGAGAAGTTAGCTTTCGCTGTGCCAAATGAAAAATGCTTAGGCTTCGCCGCAAGCATTGAGTGGCGCGAACCTGACACCATAGACTGGCTGGGAGACTTGTCAGAAAAAGATGTTTTCTTTGATGTTGGGGCGAATAACCTTGTTTTCTCACTGATTGCAGCGAAGTTTTACAAAACTGTAACTTACGCGTTTGAGCCGCACTTCGCGAGCTATCACATTAGTCAGCTGAATGTTTTTGCCAATAACTTGCAAAACTTAATTACTGTGTATCCACTAGCATTAACGAGCGAAGTAGCCGTGAATCGCTTATATTTATCGGATGTCACGGCTGGAAAATCTCTAAATAGTTTTGGGGTTAAGTCGGATTCGACCGACCCGCTCAAGTCTACGAAGGCTATGCAAGGCTCGGTAGCAATGAGCCTTGACACCATCTGTAGCCTGCTGGACAAAATGCCTACTGTGTTGAAAATCGATGTTGATGGATTGGAGTCAAATATTATAGCGGGAGCGCTCAAAGTTCTTCAGTCGTCGAGCATTAGAAAGCTCATGGTGGAGTTTGACCCATCCAGAAAATCAGATCTCGACGCAGATAATCGGTTATCGAAGATGGGTTATGTATTGGATTTTGCGGGCCCGTCAGGGTACTTTTATCGCCGGAGGGAGTTATGAGGCTTGATGAGATACCCACGAGGTTATCGAAACTTACCGTTGAGCTCACGACGGACTGTAATCTGAAGTGCGACGGATGTCCTCGAACGATCGCGCTGCGTCATGGAAACTGGGCAAATTTGAGCATGAGTTTGCAGAAGTTTCATAGGCTTCTCGAAAACATAATTCCCGTTGATTTTGTGACTCTACATGGAATCGGCGAGCCGTTCCTTAATCCGGAATTTCTCGAAATTGTTAGCGCTGCGAAACAATCTGGGAAGTTTCGCTTCATGAAGGTAACGACAAACGGACTTACACGATCCTTGGGATTCATGCGTGAGGCTGTGGATCTTGGCCTAGATGAAATTTGGATCTCGGTCGATTCTCTTGACCAAATTATTGCTAGCCGTCTGCGTCATGGAACTGATACCCCTAAACTAAAAAGGAAGATTAAAGACACGCTAGATGCGGGACTGCCCATTCATATCTCGATGGTGGCGAGTCGTGTAAACGTAGGTGTGCTCGGGAAAACCTTGGAGGACCTTTACCATATGGGAAATCCCCCGGTACACATTCAAGAGTTCCAGGATTTCGGCGATGCATCGGGGCTATTGGGCTCTAAAGAGCGATCTTTACTTGTCCATACGGTGGAGAACGTACGAGCGAAATACAACGATGCGAAAATATACTTGCCAGCGTTTACTCATAAGTCTTCTGGACTTTGTAGTGCTCCGTGGTTTCGTCCGGCGGTGACGGTTGAGGGGTTTTTGACCCCGTGTTGTACCTCATTTGACCCGAGTCACTATGGCTTTGCAAATATTTTTGAGCAAAAGTATCAGACTCTATGGAAGTCAGAGCCGCTACAAAATTGGCTTGAAAAGATGTCTGCCGATCAAGTTGAAATGTGCAATGGGTGCGGTTTAAACCCGCGAAACTCGGGGAGCAACCAAGGTTTAGATAGAAGTGGTAAGTCTGGTCGTGAGGTGCACATGATAAGGTCCTTGGCATGAATCTCTTGCGTAGTGTAACGGTGGCTGAGAACCCGAATAAAAAATGGGAGAAATTCTGTGAGGGTCGAACACTAGGCCTACGGCCAAATCCCATTTATGACGCGAACTCCAGTTTTTTCCTAATAGGCAGCTGCTTCGCGGAGGAAGTAAGGAAGGCTTTGAGTGGTCATCAGAAGTGTTATCCGAGATATGAACGCATAGTATTTGACCCCACCACGACATTAGTTGATACCTTGAACCAAGGGAGGTATCACATGAATTACTACAACACGTTCTCTATTTGTCAGGAGTTTGAGCGCGCGATTGGACTTTGGGAGCAAGGCGAAGAAGATATCTGGTGCCTCTCAAATAAAAAAATTGAAGGCGGGAGACTAGTGAGTACTAGTCACGACTCAAGTCTAGTGTATCAAGATCCTTATAGACGGAACATATTCGCGCGGAGTAGGGCGGAACTTATGGATGTGATTCGTCAGATAAATTCTGAGATCGTAAGTGGTTTAAAGCAGGCAAATGTCATAGTAATGACACTCGGAATGACAGAGATTTTTAGGATAAACAGTAACGGACGGGCCTGTAATCAGATGCCATTACATGGCGGAGCCGCGGTGCTTCGTGAAGTCACATTTCACGCCTCTGACTATACCGAAAATCTAGATAATATGCTGCGGATTTATGACGCTATCAAAATCATAAATCCGACTGCTCAGATCGTAGTGAGCGTGTCGCCGGTTCCAATGCATCGATCCTTCGCGAAGGAGGATGTATTTCTAGCTAACTTTCTGTCAAAGACTACCCTGCGAAGCGTTGCAGCTGCCCTGGTGTGCCGTCACCCTGATGTAATTTATTTTCCCTCTTTTGAAATTGTTTGGGGCTTAGGGGCGAGTGCTTACAAGGAAGATTTACTACATGTTCGCCCTGAATTAGTGGAACTGATTATAAAAATGTTTTCCGCCCTACATTGTCGTAGTGGTGAGTTATGAAGCGCATCAGCGAAGTGCAGGCTTTTTTTAATAAAGAGTATAGAGACAGTGAGGACGGCCCGTTCTTGATGGCTCTGCAAGCGTCCTTTATATCTCATATGCGCTCGAAGTACTCCGGCGTACTGCCAGACCACATCTATTATGCGGACGACTGCTTTGTTACCTACCGGAATCTGGGCTTCTTGTCGGACGAGGAGTTTTCGCGCGCATGTGCAAGCGCCGGGTTTGATAGCGTTCTTTACGGCCGGATTTGGCGAGTTTGGGTCGTCGCATGCACGATGCTCGCTGCATGGAAACAAAGTGGAACGATTGCTGACTTCGGTACCTATAACGGTAAGGTATTGTGTGCAGCACTAGCGTATTGCACTGCGAAGCTTGGATCCAGGGACGATAAAGTAGTCGCATTTGATTTATTTGAAGATCCTCCCGAGGAGGCGAGAAAAATTGAACATGGGCCGAAGCTCTTCGAGCAAGTATCTCGCCGACTGGCGCCTCTAGGTGACGTGCAGGTCGTAAAAGGAGAGTTACCACGCTCGATTAAACAAAAGCCGATAGACGCGATTGTCTGGGCTCAAATTGACCTAAATTCCGCCCAAGCAGACCTCGATACATTTAAGGCGATATATCCAATATTGCTGAAGGGTGCTGTTGTAATATTTGATGATTATGGTTTTTCAAGGTACTCCGACACTCAGTGTCGCTTGGATGAATTCCTGTCAGCAGATCACCGTAGAGTGTTAGAATTGCCGACGGGTCAAGGCCTGTACATACATACATAGCCTCATACCGTTTCAGGACCTATGCTGACACGCTCCGAATATCCTTTATTAATAAGGCATTTGCTCAATTTCCTCGCATTGGGGGCGATTTATCAAGACAAGTTCCGTGATCGTCCAGATTGGATTTCTTTAGCGAATTTTTTTTACTCGTCTGATATCCAAGTGCTGCTTCGATCGCGACTTGCTAAAGATTCTGCGGGTATTGTGCATCATGATCTTGAAGTTTTTAAGGATCAACTTATATCGCCGCTTGATTTCCGAATGGGCGTTGGAAATACCAGACTCGAGCGAGTAGTTGGCGGAGGTAAGATAGCCTATCCTGGGGTCTCATCCAGCGAACTATCAGCAGCTTACTTCTATCATTATTCACTTGATTACTCACTGTACGCTGACTATCCACTACGTACAGCTCGACTGCTCATTTCTTTCCTCCCGTACTTTGAAGTTGTTTCTTTGCCTTGTGTCGAGGTGGGCCAATTTGAAGAGACCTTCACAGGCGTTACTATAGCGCTCCGAGGAGAGCCCCAGCATCTTGATGCGAATCTTAAATTTACATTCGATGAACTCTCGGAGTTGCAATGTCTCCAAGTCGATTCTTACGGTGTACGTCTCGAGTGGAAGGTGTTTGATAAAGTTATTGAGCTCTTTGATATTTCTAGAGGTATCTACTGTTCAAGCGTCTGCTATTCGGGAGACTCAGCTAAGGTACTGCAGATGGTTGGAGCTACCTAATGCATCCGCTTGAAAGAGCATTTAAAAAGAAGCTCGCCCCAGATTTCTTGACGGTTTTGGAGAAAATTTTTCTCGATTCCTTGGACCTGCAAGGAAACTTTTTTATCCACGGTAGTAAGGAGATACCCTTTGTGGGTGGCGTACCGCGGTTCGTAAGCGGTGTGGACACCTATGTCAGAAGCTTTTCGAAGCAGTGGAGCGTATTCGCAGCCACACAACTAGATAGTGCGAGTAATAGCCGTCTGGCGTTACAGGATCTGGTCTCAAAAACACAAGTTAGTCCTGATGACTTTTCCGGTAAGGTTGTACTCGACGTTGGTGTTGGAATCGGCCGGCACGCAGAGTATTTTTGTAAGTCTGGCGCATTTGTAATCGGTGTTGATATGAGTTCATCGATAGAACAGTCGAGCCATAACTTAAGGTTGTCGCCTAACTTTGTTGCAATACAAGCCGACTTGTTTAATCTTCCCTTTCGGCCGAACAGTTTTGATCTAGTGTATTCCGTAGGAGTACTACACCATACTCCTTCGTGGTCTCTTGGACTTGCGGCAATCGGTAATTTCGTAAAGCATGCTGGACTTCTTTCAGTATGGCTTTATGGGAATCAGTTTTCACGACGCGACGAGTGGATCCCCTATACGTCACGTTTTGATCATGATAATTTTCTTGAATTTTGTAAAATTTTGACTGCGGCGCATCGAAAACAAAGTGTGAGTGTTACTGACGGCCTCTCTCTATATGACCTCATGCGTGTGCACTTTCCTTTTTCTGTACATCATGAAACGTCTGAGCGAACGCTCCTTGCCTTATTTGATGGATATAGTCCGGCATATCATGCGGTCACTACTTCGCAGAAGATTTGTTTTGAAATGGAAAAATTAGGTTTTATTGCGAAACCAGGTGAAATCCAGGCATCGGCGATCGGAAGGAGGCAATAACGTTGCCCAACTTTTCGTTTTTTTATGGAGATTAGTCGAAGAGAACGGCCTCAAGTTTTTTAATCCAGGATTTTCGAAGCCCTTTAAGATGCAAAATTAAAGCTCTCGTTCTTAGGTGGGCGTCTACCTCATCTTCGCTTATTTCTGATAGGTTGTACTGAGAACATGGCAGGATGGCTATCCGAGGCGCCGACGGGGTGGACGAACCGAGTCCCGTACTGTACACCTGACCACCCGACCCTGCGGCGTTTAGGGATAGCTGACCGCCCCTCCACCGACGTAAGTTCGAGTAAATCTCTGCTAATTCTGTAGATTTCTCAAGTGATAAATAACTGGCTAAATAACTTTCAAAAAACATCACAACCCTTTTTCTATCGATGTTATTTGCGAAAATAACACCCTCGTTCAGGGGCATCTGACCATAGATATTGCGATGCGTGAGGGCGATATCAAAGTCATTTGCGAAAAGGTGACTTAGTGAACTAAGTGTAAAAGCGTCGCTATCTAGAAATACGGACGGACAATCAAAAAGGTTGGATCTTACGAATGCGAGCATTGTGGCGACCCTTTCAAACATTGGCTCCTTAGAATTAAGAGGTAAGCGAATGATTGAAAGTCTTGGGTGCTCTGAGAGATCTCGTAAAAAATATTGATCTGTTAGTAAAAATACTCTTGATCGCGGATTTGTTCTCAGCGCTGATTTGATATTGAACTCAATTAGTGTCTCATAATCAATTGAGTTGTGGTCGAGATTTATAATATCAGGGGCAGTTACTTTGCCGGCGTCTGGCGGGATATTGACATGAAAAAATACAATGTTGATATTACCCGCCATCAAAGAGTTTCGAGTGTTGTACAATGCGAGGACTCTATCTTCTATCCTCTTGATCCATTCAGGGGGTAGGGTATCTTTCCTTAATTCATTAGCAATTCGAACGCCGTTACGCACCGCCATGAATGTTTTCTCGGACCACTTATGCGTCACGATATGTCGCTCTCAAGCCATTCGCCAAGTACGATTGTTGCCCAAATGGAATTCGCATTTGCGCCAACGTATCGAGCGAGTTGCCCTATTCGTAACTGAGCTCCGAGCCTGTTTTCAATGGTTTCGACAGCGCGAACGGCACGCCTTTTCAAATCGGCAAGATCTTGTGACAAAAACTCGGATGGCATTCCGAAGCCTTTTTTAGGGAGACTGGCTAAATGTTTAAGTCCGAGCCTGCTGCACAGCTCTCTGAGAACGACTTTCGGATGGGACCGACCATACAAAAACGCATATGGTAGCCTGCTGGCGAGATCTAGTACTGGGCCAGTTAGGAATGGCGTTCTCACTTCAAGTGAGGCTTGCATCGACATACGGTCTACCTTTGCTAGTACGGCCCCTGGGAGATAGCTTTTGAAATCAATGTATCTAATATCAATTTCTGGGCGTGCTGGAAAGTAAAGGTGTACTGCGAGGTTCTCGAGTATGTTTTTTGCATCCTCAGGAATCTCATACAAAATATCTATGACTGCTTGAGGTGTGAAGACAGGTAGTCTGTGACTTAGGTACCAGAGCAGTCCGTCATACGCGCGTGGAAATAAGTCGGTACTGATTTGTTGATTTAAACCGAGGTATCGCTGATAACCTCCGAATAGCTCATCTCCACCATCTCCGCCTAATGCTACCGTCACTTCCGAACGGGCGTGCTTGGAAAGTAAGTAAGTTGGGATGCAACTTCGATCGCCATTTGGTTCATCCATCGATTGAATTACCTGCCTTGATAACTGATTTAGTTCATGCGCTTCGAAGATCCTAGTGCTGTGTACTGTCCCGATAGTCTTCGCCGTTTCCTCGGCTACGACGTGCTCTGATTTGGGGTCGCAGCTAAACGCGATGGTATAAGTTCGTAGTTGAGTTCCAAAGTGTTTTCGGGCTAGTGCGACTATGAGGCTGCTATCTACCCCGCCAGATAGAAAAAATCCCAGAGGCACATCCGACATAAGACGGCTTTCAAGAGACGTGGTTAGGAAGTTCTCAGTCGCTGTGATCAGTTGATCGAAGGTTTTCGCGCTCTGGGGCAATTCAGAAGCGTGAGGGTCCCAGGAATAGTGGGCGTACTCTCTAGGAGCCCTCCCGGGTTCTATGACTAAAAAATGACCTGGGCGCAGTTTCTTATAGTCTGAATAAATCGTTAGCGGAGCGGGTATGTAACGCATCATCATGTAAAGGCATAGCCCCGCTTTATCGATTTTTGGTGCAGATCCGATGCCCCGACTTAGGGGGCGAAGTTCTGATGCAAAGTAAAGCCCATCTATGGTCTCTGCGTAATACAAGGGTTTTTCACCCACGCGATCTCGTACCAGAAA
>JACCDX010241498.1_pt1 | contig 10454 bp, 19 predicted proteins | sample 7449681 | NCBI WGS metagenome assembly JACCDX01 (sample SAMN15323450, study PRJNA562643) | freshwater metagenome | isolation source: river surface water | place: USA:Blue River Watershed | collected 2017-08-18
ACACGATCGTCATGGGGCAAGCATGCAGCATGGGCTCGCTACTTGCACAAGCTGGGGCTAAAGGTAAACGGTATATCCTCCCGAACGCACGACACATGATTCACCAACCAAGTGGTGGTGCACAGGGTATGGTAAGTGATATTGAAATCACCTACAAAGAAATTCAACGTATGAAAGTTGAACTTACTGAGATCTATGTTGAACACAACAGCGCAGGTAAGACCTACGAAGAATTTGAAAAAGACATGGACCGTGATACGTTTATGACTGCTACAGAAGCAGTAGCCTATGGACTTGCCGACAAGGTTATTGATAAGCGTGCAGTGGTTGCAAACCAATAATCATATCAGAGGCGAATATCTAAGACCTAGCGGAGCAGTGTGTGATCATTGCTCCGTTGTCTGCAATTTGTATTACGATAACGGTGGTGTTTATATCAATTGTCCAATATGCGGCAACGGTGATCCGCAACTTACTATTGAAGAAAGCGGATTATCAGCTCAGCAGTTAGAAAGCAATCTGATATTTCTAGCAGCAATTAAAGGAATAGAGTTAAATGGGTCTGGGACCACCAGTTTGTGAGCGTTGTCATGTAATAGGCAAACTAAACCAGACAACCTACAGATGGTGCTGTCCCATATGTGGTAATCCTAACATGCAATGGCACGCCTGGAGTTGTGGCATCGACGAAGAAGAACTTGAAAGCAATTATTTGTTCTTAAAGTTTATGAAAGGTCCTAATGCAGTTGACAAAGATTCGTAATGTGCTATAACAACACTAACAAAGGAGATACATTATGCCTAAGCTTTATATGTTGATCGGCGTTCCGGGTAGCGGTAAAAGCACTTGGCTTCGTACCATGGGACTTGACACGCTTGTAGTTCTCAGCACCGACGATAAGATCGAAGCTGCTGCGGCTGCACAAGGCAAGACCTATAACGATGTGTTCAAAAGTGAAATCACTGCTGCTGAAAAGCAGATGTACAAAGATGCCGAAACTGCGTTTGCTGCTGATCGCGATGTGATCTGGGATCAAACCAACATCACTGCGAAAACTCGCAGTAAGAAACTGCGTATTGTTCCTGAACACTATGATGTGGTTGCTGTGTATTTCGAAACGCCAAATGATGTTGAACTTCAGCGGCGGCTAGCTAATCGTCCCGGCAAAACTATCCCTGCTAACATTGTGATGGGTATGAAGAGCCAGCTCGAAGAACCCAAGCACAGCGAAGGGTTTGTAGAAATCATCTATGCCAATACGCATTAGGTGATTTTGGTTCTACGATAGTCAGCAATAGATTGTAGATAATACGGCGTAGTAAAATCGCCGTATTTTTCTACCCAATTGTTAAACGTTTTTTCTGCATCCATTTTAGTAGCTGCACGGAATTGACGTTTAATGTTACCTGTCAAATTATCACGTATAAGCCATAAATTTTCTTTTGCTAATATGTTTGCTGCTAAACGTTCTTTTTCTGGTGTAAATTCTTTTTCTGGTTCAGCAAACAGTACACTCTTGGCCCATGCTTGCTTTAATGACTCTGCATTGATATCACCGGCTTTCCATTTTGCAAAAAGTGATATTGCATTATCATCACCGTTTGGTGTTAAGACTTTGTAGAGTTTTGCAGCATATTCTTTTTTGTATGCGTCGGGGTCCATTGCGATTTGCAACGCAACTACATATCTCAACATAGTTTCTACGACTTTATCAAGATCCATACTAAGCCAATCGCCACCGGCCGCACGAAACTCTACATAATCTTCTTTAGGGTTAATGCTAGTGTATTTGTTGACGTAGCCGTTGTGAATATATTGGCTAGCTTTGTTTAACAAGTTAACTGCTATCATGTCCAAAGCCATTGGCACATTTACAGTACCGTTTTTTAATCTGCGTTTTACTAAATCCATCGCAGGTGTTGTATAATCATTGGCAATGCGATCAAATGTTTTTAAGATATAGTTGTCCCCCGAAAACAGTGATAGCTTGATATAATCTAAGTCACTTTGATTGTATCCAGGTATACTGATATTGATATGCAATCCGCAACTTTTATTTGTATAAGCATTGCCTTCAAGTGCCCAAGCTTTGACTTTGTTCAACTGGCTAATCATTTCAGTAATGCTAAGTGGTGGACTGATAAATTCCAATCCTGCGTCGCCAGAATGTGAGGGTTTAATACTGCTGTCTGGTTCTATTTTGTACTCGTTATCACTGCCTTGTAGAGATGCTCGTATACCTGTTGCACGGCGAAATGATCTTGCAACGTGATCAACATCTACAGGAATTTCTGGTTCTGTGTAATAAGGCCACATAAGACTGTTCCAGCCACTCATCATATCGCGTTCACTGTCTTGTAGCCATTTGTTTAACAGTTTTTCTTCGTCATACCATTCGTCGTAGGTCTCGTCACGGAATGTATCTTGGTCTACATCTTCATCGTCTGGATAGTTTTTTTCTTTCCAATCTTCATAATAGTCTATAACGTTGTCATCCCATTCTGCTGACACGAACTCGTCAAACTCTTCTCTTGCATTGTCAAGTACACTTTTTATCTCGCGTTCACTGTTGTATTCACCGCGGTAAAAATTCATAACGTCATCGGCCATTGATTCCCAATCTGTTGACGTTACATGCTCATCTGAATCTAAATCTATTTCTTGATCTAAGCTGTATTCACCATCTTGATTGTTTATTACTAACTCAAATTCAACACCAACTCGTGCAGCACTGCCAGCAGTGATTGCTCTCAGTGTATTCAGTGTGGTTTTGATTTCGTCTATTCTCATGATGCGCCTACAAATTATGTGATATTTATTGGGATAACGTATTGTGTAGTTGACAGTCTGTTGTAGTTTGTGCTAAATTAAAATACACCTGGCCACGTAGCTCAACTGGATAGAGCTGCTCCGTCCTAAGGAGAAGGTTGTGGGTTCAAGTCCTACCGTGGCCGCCATTATTCAGAGCATTAGATGAACACAGATAATAAAAAACCATCATTGGTTATTCTAAGCGGTGCAGGACTCAGCGCCGATAGCGGTATACAGACATTTAGAGGCGATACCGGTCTGTGGGAAGGTCATGATGTTATGCAGGTAGCAAACGGCCTCACTTGGAAAAAGAACTGGGATCTTGTGCGTACATTTTACAATGCACGTCGCACAGGTCTTGCCACAGTAGAACCCAATGCAATGCATAAACTAATTGCCAAGTGGGAATCACAATACAACACTGTGATCCTCACACAGAACGTTGATGATCTACTTGAACGTGCAGGTTGTAAAACCGTGCATCACCTGCATGGTGAACTTACTAAAATGCGTTGTGATGCCTGCGGGCATGTTTGGGATGTTGGCTACAACTCAGTAGCCGAAACCGATCGCTGTCCTGGCCGCGACGGTAAGTGCCTGAGCATCAAAGGCACACGGCCTAAAATTGTATTCTTTCATGAAGCTGCACCGTTATACAGTGTAATGTATCACACTATTGCTGCACTTCGTCCTCAGGACTGTGTTGTAGTAATTGGTACTAGTGGCTTGGTAATTGATGTGAATAGTTTGTTGTTTGATTGCAAAGCACTTAAGATTCTCAACAATCTTGATTCAAGTGAATATATCAATGAAGACTATTTTGATCATGTGTTTTTGGGTAAAGCTAGTGAACAAGTAAATGTAATAGATCTAGTTGTATCGTCCTACATGAAAGAATAATAATTGACAGTATTATAAAATACTGCTATAAGTAAGTTATATGGAGGGTTGGTTGAGCGGTCGATAACAACGGTCTACTAAACCGTCAGGGGTGAAAGCCCCTCGTGGGTTCGAATCCCACACCCTCCGCCATAAATTAGAAAAGAACAATATCATGGATATCAAGGATTGCATCAAAGGCCGAGTTACATTTCAGTTTTACCGTAAAGGCGAACTCTATTACCGTTGTGAAAACGGATTTGTGTTCCCTGTACCAGTTTCTGACACCGCCGATGCAACCTTCAATCCTGAAGACAAAGCCATGCTATTCATGCGTTGGATTCGCAAAGCATTGGCGGCAGAATCTGCCGTTGCTGAATAGACCGTTAAAGCAGCACATAAATATTTACAATTAAACCAATTGCGTCGAGTTGTTGGACTGCTCGACCAATGCATTTATATAAATGCGAAACCACAGTCCGAAGGATGTATGACCATGGTAATGGCATAGATACAAACGGCCCATGAAAGGGGGACCAAAAAATGTTACCAAGTGAAATAAACCTCAACGACATCAAAGAATTCGTAGATAGCTGCGGACCAGAAACAAAACTATACATCGGTTGCGATAGTGAACGTGTAAGAGTAGACGGGCGTTGGCATGCGGACTACACACTTGCTGTAGTTGTTCACATTAACGGCAATAAGGGTTGTAGGATCTTTGGTAGCGTTAACCGCGAGATTGATTACGATCAAAGAAAAGACAAGCCTCAAATGCGATTGATGAACGAAGTCTATCGTGTTAGCGAGCTTTATCTTAAGCTAAGTGAATTAATTGCTGATCATGTAATAGATGTACACCTAGATATTAACCCCAATGAAAAGCACGGTTCAAGCTGTGTGGTTCAACAGGCAATAGGTTACATTCGTGGTACTTGTAACGTAATTCCTTTCGTTAAGCCTAGAGCATTTGCTGCAAGCTACGCTGCTGATAGACTTAAAAGTCTACGTGCAACTGCAATTGCTGCATAAAGTACGATAAAATTTTGACAATTGACAACACCATAGCATAATATACAGTTAGGCTATGGTGTTGCCTTATTTGAAATGCAGGTTTATTGTGTCAGACGCATATAGTAAAATTATAGAATTAATTAAACCAAGACCCACTGCTATACAAGGTTTGAAATATTTTCCAGATCTTGAGCCGGAAGTAGACAATGATCAAGATGGTCCGCCATTTGGCTGGACTGCTATACAGGAAATTTCAGACTGTAATAGAGAATCAGTTAGACATGCTGTAGAACACCTAGGCGAATCACTCCGTGCTGCAATGGAAATTGGCGTAGACCGCAGCAATCTGCGCAGTATGAGCAGAATCATAATGGACGGTAGGCCCAAAGGATCGTTTTATCTTGGGGTAGATCTTGATGACAAGAGTTATCTTAATGATCCTGATAACAATACATGGACATTGCAATGTAACAGTCATGACCAACCCAAAATACGAGATTTTTTAAAATCCAAAGGTATTGAACAATTAGATCTGTTGTTTATAGACGGTTGGCACAGTGTTAACACCTGTGTAAATGATTGGCGGTATACTGATTTGTTACGCATTGGCGGAATAGTATTATTACACGACAGTAATGGTCATCCTGGTTGTGCTGCACTATTTGATGCTGTAGATGAAAATCAATACGAAAAAATTAGATGCTGTACTGATCCCAGTGACTTTGGCATCGCAGCATTTAAAAGGAAAGTATAATGCCTATTACAGAAGCTCTTATCCGAACACCGATTGGTTACAATATGCCAGTGCTGGCAGAACGGTTACAGCATCTACTACCAGTAGTTGATCTCAACAGTTGGCGCAATATATTAGACATCGGCGCAATGGATGGCTGGGAAAGTGTAAACCTTGCAAGAGTATTTCCAGATGCAACTATACATGCATTCGAACCAAGTCGTGCAAATTGCGAACGTTGTATAGCAACATACATGTTACAACCTGCTAATGTACGTAGCCGCATAGGACTAAGCCAAGTTGCATTAACAGAATCAACAGGGCAAATTGAATTCAATGCAGTCGATGAAGAACGTGCTGCGGCTGTTAAAGGTAAAATCAACACAGGTATGGGTAGTTTGCTTAAAATTGAAAACCCTGATATGTGGCCATGGGAACACAATGCACAAATGTCTACTATTGTGCAAGGTTATCGTTTAGATGATTGGTGCACCGAGGCAAAAGTTGATCGTGTTGATGCAATATGGATGGATGTACAGGGTGCAGAATTGCATGTACTTCGTGGCGCAGAGAACACACTTGCTAATATTCAAGTAATAATGACAGAAGCTGGTGTGAAACCTTACTATCATGGTCATACACTAAAACCTGACATTGATCAGTATTTGGCAAGCAAGGGATTTGTAGAATTAGAATCTGCAAGAGAACAAGCACATGAATACGAAGTCAATGCAATCTACGTCAATACAAAATTTATGAAACAAAATTAAGGAGTACTACTATGTGGAAATCTATTAAGAAACTGCTAGGTCTCACTGCTGAACAATCTGCTGCTGTTGAAGCCGAAGCTGCAAAAGCACAGGCTGCTGTTGGGACAGTTTATGCAAAAGTAGAAGCTGCTGCATCTGTAGCTGCTGAACAAGTTACTACAACTGCTAAACAAGTAGCTGATAAAGTAACCAATGACATTGCACCAGCAGCTACCAAATTTGCTGAAAATACTGCAAAGAATGTTGCTGCGGTTGCAACAAAAGCTGCAAACGATCTCAGTGAAACAGTTGAGGAAGTTAAGACTGCTGCTAAAAAGCGCACTGCTAAAGCTGCTGAACCAAAGGCAGAAGTTGCTGAACCAAAAGCAAAAAAGCCACGTGCGCCACGTAAGCCTAAAGCAGATAATCCTGCTGAATAATTTTCATTGACTTTGCTGTGTGATCTGCTATTGTGTATATAAATCATCGCAAGGAGCAGATCATGCAGCAACGTACTAAACGATTGGCTATTATCTGGGCAAAAACATTTGCATCATTTATAGCAACCTGTGCTGGAATTCTAGTTTTTGCATTAGTACTAAAGATGTTCCCAGAGTATGCACAAATTGTCATAATCTCTACATTGGCTCTTGGTGGTATTGGTTACGTGACCTTTAATATTGCTAAACTGCGACTAGATACAGAAGAACGCGATCAAGCTCGTATTCTTCGTAGTCTGAGCAAAGGCTATGATGAGTAATCAAACAGAACGGAGACTATGCAATGTCATTTAATTACAAACGTATGACCTGGCTGGCATGCAAAAACATTGCGTTAATGACTGCTGCTATATTTTTAGTATCGGCTGCAATCGTTGGTGCAGTATATGTTCTTGCTACTGTATTTGGACCTGCTGGTATGACTATTGTGTTACCACTAATGGTTCTTGTGCTAATTGCAATTGCGATTGCATATAGGCAAGTTAAAAACGAAGAAGTTGAAAAACCTCAAGAAGAACGTAAAAAAGCCGCAGAAAAACTCTTGGCAACATCTACTGGTTCTGTTAACAATATTATCAAACCGCAGTCTAAAGCAGCTTCTAAATAATAGAGGATTGTACTATGTCTATGCATCTTGTCGGACCATATCTTACCACTACTCGTTACAATGGCAAGACTAAACTCAATGCCAAACAGAAACGTGCGCTTGAAGAACACGAAGCCTGGCTTAAGAAGCAGGGTATTGGTACAAAAACCAAAACTGAAAAACGTGTAGCATCTCCTAACAGTATTCCCGACTATCGTGCAGATCAACGCAGCACAGTGCCGCTAGGCAATACCATCGGCAATGGTTACAAGAATGGTATCATGGAGAATTTGCACAAAGAAACACCCGAAGTGCAAAAAGCAATTCTTGACAAGGCTAGCCGTGTAATGCCGCTTTATAACAAAGGTGGTTTGCAATATGCAACACCCGGTACTGACCTTACCACGGTTGGTACTAAGAGTCGTAGAGGTTAATCTATGCTAACAGCAATTGCGGCCATTTTATACAGCATATACAGCCTCATAGTAGTAGCACTTTCAACCGTTGCGGTGTTAATGTCTTATTTGTTTATGACCATACCAGGATTGATTGTAGTAACCATTGCTATAATTTATTTTGTCTATACTCATTACAAGAAAAATTGATATTTGTCTCTGAGTTTGATTACACTGTAAGATCGAACTCGGAGACTTTGATGAACAACGAATATGCAGCACGACTTGCCGCCGCAGGTACATACGCAGAATCAGGTAGCAATTCTGTATTAGTTAAAGATCGCTTCCAACATCTAGTAGACATTGTAGATTTCGACAGTTTAAAAACTGTAATGGAAATCGGCAGTTGGGATGCACTAGACAGCATAGAAATTGCACGTCTACTGCCTAACGCACAAGTACATATATTTGAAGCTGCGGCTGATAATATACCAATCTGCAATGCAAACATAAATCGCACAGATGTTAAAAATCGTATCAAACTATGGAACATGGCTGGTAACGACCGCACAGGTATATTAGAATTCAACGCAGTTGATATAGAACGTAGTGAAACCAAATATAATCGCGGTGTTGGTAGCAAATACAAACTGATACCTGGCCTAGAAGGCGGATTTATCAACGAACATTGGGCACAGAAACCAGTAAAAGTTTGGGGATATAAACTAGACGATTGGCGTACACAGTACAATATACCACCGATTGATGCTATATGGATGGACGTACAAGGTGCCGAGTTAGATGTACTAAAAGGTGCAACCAACACGCTGTTAGAAACTCGTGTTGTTATGACAGAAGCTGGCATTAAACCCTATTACGAAGGTCAGGCACTTAAGCCAGAGATAGATGCGTTTCTTAAAAAACTAGGATTTTGGGAATTAACGTCGGCATTTCATCTTGCACATGAAATGGAAGCCAATGTGATATATTGCAACAGCCGTTTTTGTAAAAAGGCCAAGCAATGAAAATATTAGTAACAGGCGCAACAGGATATATAGGCAGTCATGTTTGTAGAATCCTAAAAGACCGCGGACACTATGTAACAGGTTGGGATCGTAATATACACGGCGAACACAACGATATTCGCAGTTGGTGCGACGAGTTCTACAACTTTGATGTTACTAATCAAATAAAAGGTGAATTTGACGCAGTAATTCATCTTGCAGGTCGCAGTGTTGTACCTCAAAGTCTGTCAGAACCCACAGAATATTATCGTGTTAATATTATTGGTACTGCTAATATTATAGAACGTGTTAAAACACCGCATGTAATATTTGCAAGTACTAGCAGTGCATGGGAAATGGCATCGCCATATGCTCGTAGTAAAGTTGCTGCGGAAGATGTAATTCGCGAAAAGGCTAGCGGTTATACTATATTCAGATTTTTCAATGTTAGCGGCACAGATGGTGTTAACAGACAACTTGGAGCAGCTAGCCATTTAATACGTGTTGCAGCAGAAGTAGCAGCAGGTAAACGTTCACACTTGGAAATATTTGGTACAGATTACCCAACACGTGATGGTACTGCTATACGTGATTATGTACATGTCGTAGACCTTGCAAACGCTATTGCAACAGCAGTTGATGTAGGTCCTGCTAATACTCCTTACGAATGTCTTGGTAGTAAACATGGCTATACAGTTTTAGAAGTATTAGATGCAATGCGTACAGTGACCGGACATGCAATACCCACAGTTGCAGCACCTCGCAGACTAGGCGATGCTGAAATCTGTATTGTAAAAGAACTCAGCACGCTTATCACACTGACTCGAAGCCTAGAAGACATGTGTTTAGATCAGTATCGTTTAGAATTAGGTAAGAACACCGCTTGACACTGTGTTATGCAGATGCTACAGCTAATGTAACAACTGCATAAGGACTAATGCTATGATTGAAAATCGTCAACTTGCTCGTCATCTTATCGACAAGCTAGTAGTCCTTCGTTTCGAATATATGGATGAACTTATCGGTTTTCCGGCCACCACTGCTATGAAAACCAAAGAGGCTGATGCACTTTATAACTGTTTTGTTGGTGGTCAAGTTACTATTGAGGACCTCAATGAAGAAATCGCCAATGTTGAGCAGCAATTGAAGGATCTTGCACATGGGTAACAGATGCGATCAATGCAGATACGCAGAGTTGCACGACTACGGGTATTCTAACTGGACAGTAGAAGGTACTACTTTTAAGTGTCTGTTGAATCTCAATCCCAACGGTGACTTTGACCGATTCTATGGAGCAGACGAACGGTTGGCCTATGCTGAACAATGCGAGAAATATCGCTATGGCGAGCCAGTACATTTTAGTGTCGATGGAGATGAATTTTGACAGCAGATGCACCTACAATTAGAAGCGCCACACATGAAACCTGGCACGGTATGACTGTGGCTGCATACCGTGAACACCGCGCACTTCCAGATACACCCGAAGCCAGAAGTGTGTTTGGTAAAATGCGTGTAATTCACGGTTACAGTGAACATTGGAGCACTCCCGGAGAGTACGAATACCCTATGCGTCTTTATACAGAAGATGATGTTCGTGGATTACTCGAACTGTATCAAGAACGTATTGGTGAACTAGAAGCACAACTTTCAACCAAATAACGTATAGGTGTGATTATGGACTTTGAAACAAGATTTGCTAAGCTGTTGGATGTAGCCAAAGGTAAACTTGACGACGTCAAGTGGGGGACTATGCGTGGGCAACTGTTGACTCTCGGCACTATG
>JACCDX010133759.1_pt1 | contig 10453 bp, 10 predicted proteins | sample 7449681 | NCBI WGS metagenome assembly JACCDX01 (sample SAMN15323450, study PRJNA562643) | freshwater metagenome | isolation source: river surface water | place: USA:Blue River Watershed | collected 2017-08-18
CCATTTGACCTTGATCATTTACACAATCCATAATACTAGATTTATAACCAAGCTCTGATGGAGACGCCTGAAATATTTTTATATTATGTGACTTCATCATTGAAACGAAGTTGTCTAAATCTTCTTGAGTATCACTAACTATTTTTTTAAGTGCGCTTTTGATTCTAGGATTTTTAACTTCGTCAAAAAAACTAGTATCATAAATGCTACCGACCATTAGTTCTTCTAATGGTTGAAATTCGTCCCAACTGTTTATGTTATTTGATGTCATCTGGATAATCCCTGTATAAAAAATGATGAATAGTATCGGGGTCAACTAATTGATTAAATGCTACGTGTGACTCTTCAATGTTTTCATCATTTCGAATTATGCTAGTCATTGCATCGTCTAGTTCTTGTAAATTTTTAAAATTCATAATAATACAAAACTCTGGCATATCCATACTTCTAAAACCCAGTTTCATTCGTAATATTCTAAAACTTATCATTTTTTTCATTGAAACTAGGTTTGACAAAAAAGTATTCATTTTTATAGAAAAGTCTTTTGCGTCAACACCTTCTTTAATATTTGCATAAATTATGTAAGTGTCCATATTTGTTTTTCTAAACTACCCTAATAATAAATATTTATGTATAAAGAATTACACTGGTACTAAGAATGGCTAATAATGAAATATGGAAAACTAGGTTTACTGCTAGGCAGTTTGACACATCTTATCTTCCTAAAACGGAAGATATACTTCACATTTGCGAACCTTTAAATTATATGCCATACCAAGTAATAAATGACCAAACAGAACCTGACTTGTTTTGGATTTTACTGAAACCAGAAGACTTTGATTTAAAAGTTTGGTTGGTTGAAAATTTTTTCTATTCTTTGGAAAAAGATGGAATAAAGTCTCATTTTACAGCATTAATAGATGCACCTTTTGTTTTAATTTGTCTGGACATTGAAAGACGTGATCCCAAAACTCAAAGAATATTAAATGCTGAAAGGGATATCTTAGTAAGAAATTCTGGCGTAGCAACTGGAATAATCATATCACAGGCAATTGAAATTGGTATTGATGTTGGACAATTTGCTTGTATACAGCATTCTAAAGAAAAAATAAAAGAACTTAGTAAAATAGTTAAAAAACGATTTAAAAAAGAATGGGAATATATTACTAGTAGAAAATCGATATGCTCTATAAAAGGGTTGTCTATTGGTATAGGGTTAGGTAGGGGTATTGAATCTTATGATGAAGACTATCATACACATAGCACTGGAATGACTTTTTATAAGGGAAAAACATTTAACAGAAATCAACCATTTTTAATAATGACAGAAAGTATTGGCTCAAAAAATGAATAATGTATGGAAACAAATCTTATCTAATAAAAAACAGTGTGCGTCATGGAAGGATCAAAATGTGGATCCTGGTATAATTGATGAAATTTTAGAAGAATTGCATTTACATTGTAATAGTAAACAAAATTTGGTACCTATTACCATTGCTGTATTAGACTGGAGCAATCCTGAATTGAGGTCTTTAATATTCGATGCAACTATAGATCATTGTGGTGGATATAATCACGAAAATACACAAGTTCTTGCTCCTTATATTTTTATTTTTTTTCCAAGAGATATACCGGAATTTAGCAAAGAATACCAGTTACAAATTTCTGCACTTGAAATAGGAATTCATGGAATGTTTACGGCTCTTAGTGCAACAGCAAAAGGGTTAAGTGTAGGTTTTTGTAGATGCTTTAATGATGAAAAATCTGATGAACTATTAAAGTTTTTTAACACAGATTATAGACCGGGATTGATTTTAGGTGTGGGTTATTATGAAGATAAAGCAGAACAAGAACATCCACACAAAAAAACACTACATGAAGTCCATATAAGTTCCTCTGCAAAATACGAACCAGACGTTAAACCAGAAATGGATTTCTATATAAAAAAGATGTACAATGTATAAATTATCACAAATAAAAACTATTCACCTAGAAGTAACACAAAACTGTCAAGCAAGTTGTCCAATGTGTGATAGAAATCAAAACGGTGGTGCTCTAAATCCTCATATAAATCTTGATGAATTAACTTTGGAAGATTGTATGAAGATTTTTGAACCAGAGTTTATTGCACAACTTAATACCATGTACATGTGTGGAAATTTAGGAGATCCTATTGTAGCACGTGACACACTTGAAATATTTCGATATTTTAGAAAACACAATCCTAATATGTGGCTATCAATGAATACTAACGCAGGTGCAAGGGATAGTGAATGGTGGGCAGAATTAGCTAAAATTTACGGAAGAATGGGAACAGTAATTTTTAGTGTTGATGGGCTGTCAGATACTAACCATGTTTATAGACAGGGTGTGAATTGGTCAGCAGTTGAACGTAGTATGAAATCCTTCATTGCAGCTGGTGGCCGTGCAAGATGGGATTTCTTAATTTTTGAACACAACCAGCATCAAGTAGAAGAAGCTGAACGGTTGGCAAACGAATGGGGATTTGAAAAGTTTGTTGCTAAAAAAACTGGAAGATTTGTTACGGCAGATACCAAGCCCAAAGAGTCGCATCAAGCAGTAAATCGAAAAGGGCAAGAAACTGCTGAACTCAAAAAACCAGATCCTAAATATCAAAATTCTGCACTAAAAAAACAAGATGTTATTATAAACAAATACGGTAGTATGGATGCATACTACGATGCTGCACCAATACGTTGCAAAGTTAAAGACGAAGGCAGTTTGTTTATTACCGCAGAAGGTATAGCGTTACCGTGTTGTTGGACTGCTGGTCGTATGTACAAATGGTGGCACAAAGACCCAAAAACCGAACAAATTTGGGATTTTATTGATGCGGTTGGAGGTAAAGAGTCAATCAACGCTAAAATAAATGGATTGAGCTCTGTTTTTAATAGCGGAATATTCGACAACATTGAAAGCAGTTGGGGCATGTCAGATTGTGCATCTGGAAAACTAAAAGTATGTTCAATGAAGTGCGGTGCAGAGTTTGATCCTTTTACGGAACAATTTAAATGAGTGAACATTACTTAACTGAACCAATTGCTTTACAAGTTGAATTAAGTTCAAATTGCAATATAAATTGTACTGGGTGTGTGAGAACCGATTTACTAACTTATGAACGGAGTGGTAATCCTCTTATAGAAAAAAACAAATTTCTAGATATTGAACTTTTTAAAAATGTAGTAAATTCTCCTTCAAATAAGAATTTAACAAGGATAGAGTTTTGTGGGTCAATTGATGACCCACTAATGTATCCTAAATTTTTAGAAATACTTGCATTTTTAAAAGAAAAAGGAATTCGTTCTTTAATACATACAAATGGAAGTCTACGTACTCCTGAATATTTTTCTGAAATTGCAAAACTTACAAAAGATATAAAATCTTCCGGAATAAACTTTAGTATAGATGGGTTGGAGGATACAAATCATCTTTACAGACGGGGAGCAAACTGGAACAAAATAATAGAAAATGCTTCAGCATTTATCCAAGCTGGTGGTAATGCAACATGGCAGTTTCTAGTTTTTCCTTGGAATAAACATCAAGTTGACGAAGCAAAACTGTTGAGTGAAAAAATGGGTTTTACCAAATTCAAGGCCAGGAATGATAGAAATTTCTCAATAATAGACAATTTTGAACCTTACATTGAGTATGAAAAAAATAGAAGAAAAATGTCATGGGAAGAATATACAACCAGTTTAACTGAAAAGGTTCAAGATAGTGAAATAGATTGCTTTACTAGAAATGAGCAATACTACTTCATATCATATGATGGAAAATTGTGGCCATGTTGCTTTTTGCATAACGCTAGGTTTCGTCGTCAAAACTTTTACACTGAGTATCATGAAAGATTTTCTAAAAATTATGGAGAAGATTGGAATGATTTGTACTCAAAGAGTTTTGAAGAAATAATAAAATCTAAATTTTATTCAGAAGATTTAGTAGATAGTTGGAAAACAAATCAACACGGAACTGGATGTAAAGATAGAATAGTTAGATGCTCAGAAACCTGTTCTAAAAAATCTAGATTAGAAAGACCTTTGGGTGAGCATGTGGTGTCAGTTCTTAAGACATCTTAACAATGGTCTAACTCCTACCGGTCTACCTTCAAATGTTTTGGCTAAATGAATAGCTTTTGTTGGTACAAGGTTAAAATCAGAACAAACTTTATAATATTCTTTTTCGTATTTTTTCCAAAAGTATTCAGTACCAAAATTTTCCATAAATGATATACCCATACTGACAAGTGATTGGCTATTCATGTTGAAGTCGTTCATTATAGTTATAGCCCCAGCAGGAGTGTCTTTTGAAAATCTAGCACCGATCCTATTTCCACCTAATCCGCCTTTGGAAAGGCTAACTCCAAAAGTTTTAATTGCTGGATGACCAAAATCAAAATCTAGATCTCTAATACAACTTATCCACGCACAATCTAGATGTACAGGGACATCTTTTTCATAGCATGTGTCTAGTATTTCTGACATTTGAGGGTGCTTGTCTCCAAAATATGGAAACGGCATTGCTATAAGTAGTTCTTTACCTTTTTCTATAGTATCTATAGTTGTATATTTAATAGACGGATTTAACCGCCAATGATATTTGTAATCATTTTCAAATATCATTAAATTTCCACATCGTTGGTATAGATCATCAATAAATTGTGTACAACCATGAATGATATCAATTCTTTTGTAATTTTCTATGTTTTTAAAACTACTTAATGTGTGATTTGATAACCATTCTTTTATTTTGATTTTAAAGTCTTCATCTAAACTTGAATTGTGAACTGGATTTGTTTTATAAAACGAATCATAAAATTTGTTGATAGAATGATCGTACATGGGCTGCGGACGGTCATATTGCAACCATTCTTCTGTGTATTTTCTTTCATTGCTGTCTTTCATAAAGTTATTTACTAAGTAATCTGCGTACATAAATATAATATGAAATGCAACGACACCGTAGACCCACTAACTATAGTAGGTTTTATTAATTCTCATCAGATAAATGTAATTGAGGTTATTTCAAGTACTCTAGTTGAATTGGGTAGGCCATTAAACTTTTTAGAACTTGGCCCGGGGGTTGGTAGAAGCACAACAGCTTGGATTAATCATTTACCCAAGGTTGTGGATATGCATGTGTTGGATAGTTGGATGTTAACTTCTGAAAATTTTTCAATATTAGAAAGTCTTCTACAATCAAAAAATTATTTTTTAAATTTTAATGAAAACGATTTTAATAAAACAATAAAGTTTTTAAAAAAACATGGACAATTCAAACTTTGGCAAAAAAATATTCAAGACAATCCAAACAAACATAAAATTAAAAAAATTTATACAATAGATTTTATGGATTTTTTAAAATCAAACAAAGAACATTATGATTGCGTTTACATTGATATGTTAGATTCTGAAGAAGAAATAATCAATTGTTTTAACTACTTTGGAGATAGTGTGTTAATATGTGGTGATGACTATATGTCAGAAAGACACCCATACGTTACAAGAGCTGTGCATAGATTCATAGAACAATCGTTAGTAAATAAAAATCAAAAACATCTTTACGTTTTTCCAGAAGCAAATTTTTACGCAATAACTTCTATTGAATTGTCAGTACATATAAGAGAACGTTTAACAGGAAAATAAAATGAATTTATGTATACTTCCTTGGATTAATTTTAGTACCAACACTTTTGGAAGACCAAGGGTTTGTGGTTACAGTGAAGTGAAAACACCAACAAAATTAAAAGACAGTAATATTTCTACTGAATGGAATAGTGATTATTTTAAAGAAATAAGAAAAACTTTTTTAAATGGTGAGTGGCCTGAAAACTGTAAAAGGTGCAAATATGTTGAATCGTTGGCTGGCGTCAGCAAACGTATGGATGAAAACGGATTCTGGTATGAAAAGTATAAAGACTTAATTAAAACCACTCAGGAAGATGGAAGTGTTCCGTATGATCCTCCTCACATTGACGTTCGAACTGGTACAATATGCAACCTAAAATGCATTCATTGTGGAACTGGTGCAAGCAGTAAGTGGAAAGAGGATAAAAAACTTTTAAACAAATACCCAAATACAGAAGACTACGTCATAGATAACAAATGGATAGAAAATGATTATGCATTCTGGGATCATTTACGCTCTGTTATGCATCAAACAAAAAGATATAATTTTTTGGGCGGAGAAAGTTTTGCTAACAAGCGTCATAATGAATTTTTAAAAGAATTATCCGAATCTGAATATGCAAAAAATGTTGATTTAGCTTATGTTAGTAATGGAACTCTAATAACTGAAGAAAGACTGAATCAATTAAGTAAATTTAAATCTGTAACTATGCGCCTAAGTATAGATGCTCTTGAAAAAGCAGGTGAATATTTTAGATTTCCAATAAAATGGGATACCTTTGTAAAGCAATTAAAAGTAATTGATAACTACATTAAAGATAAACAAAATTTTGATTTTGGAGTTCAGTGGACATGCAGTAACGTAAGCATGTTTTATTTGACTGAAACATATGATATTATAAAAAATGACTTTCCTAACATAAAATTTTTATTTTGTAATCATGTAGAGTGGCCAATACATATGAGTGCTCAAAACTTGCCTAATGAAATAAAAGAAAAAATAAAAGAAAAAATAAAAAATTATGATTTTGGATCAAGGGACAGTGACTCTTATAAATTTTATGTAAACCATATGATGGAAAAAGACTTGTGGCCAGAACACGGAAAAACCTTTATGAATTATTTAGATGATTTAGATAATTCTAGAAATATAAGTTGGAAATATAGTTTTAGTGAAATGGAATTGGAAAAATATGACCCAAGATAAACCTTTATGTTATGCACCATTTATAGGGTTGTATGCAGCCTCAACAAAGAATGAGTATGCGCCCTGCTGTGTAGCTAAAAAAGAAAAGTTTTTAGATCCAGAAAGCTATTGGAATAGTGATAGACTCAAAGAGATACGTACTCAAATGTTAAATCATGAATGGCCAGATGTATGTTCTTATTGCAAAAATAAATCAGAAAAAAATCTAAAAAATGACATATACATTTGGGATAATGCATACAAAAAATCTGAATTAGAAAGCGTAAATGTTGAAACAGGAAACATCAACAATTCACCTTTATTTTTAGATTATAGACCAAGCAACACTTGTAATTTAAAATGCAGGATGTGTGTTCCAGCAGCAAGTAGCCAGTGGTCAAAAGAAATAGAAGACAATCCTGAACTAACACGTTGGTATACAGTTCCTAAATTTTACGAGTCAAGTTACCAGAGTTTCTTAAATTATATGGAAAAGTGTAACCTAGAACAGATAAAAATTCTAGGTGGTGAACCTACAATAGATCCCTACGCTATCGAATTCTTGGAAAAAGTTTTAGATACACATACTAAACTACCAAGTTTAAGATTTACTACAAATGCAACTAACTTGAATAAAAGATTTCAAAATATTATGAAGCGTTTTGAAAATATTCATGTTGTTTTTAGTATAGACGCTGTTGACAATACTTTTGATTATATAAGAACTAATGCAAATTGGAAAAAAGTAAAAAAGCAAGTAGAGGCTATATTTGAAAAAGACCTAGCAACGCAGTATGGATTTAATACCGTTGTTATGCCTTATAACATGTTTAATTTAGTTGATTTGCTTTCGTGGTATAGAGATCTTTATCTAAAAGGATATAAATTTTCAGTATTTTTTGATACTAGTGATGTGGCATTTACCGGAACATCTGCAATATTACCCGAAGATTTAGAAATAGTAAAAGAGTCAGTAACTAACTTTATTAATACCTGTGATGATGGGTTTAAGAATCTTGAAGGAATCTCAGATTTAATAAAGATTTTAGATAAAACAAAATTTAACGAAGCATCTTTTAACGAATTTAAAACCTACAACAATACACTTGATAGAATAAGAAAAACAAATTTACTATCTCTTAATGAAAGATTTAATCAGTATGTCTAATACAAAATGTGTACTACCATTTTCACACTTTTCAGTAAAACCCAGTGGACAAGTAAAACCCTGTTGTAGGTTTTTAACACATCACCCAGCACACACTAATGACTTCCATGAATTTAATATAAACAACTTCTCTTCAGCAAAAGAAGTTCTGGATTCTGATGTTTTTAAAAAAATAAGAGATGATATGGAATCTGGTAAGAAAATACCAGGATGTATTAAATGTTATCAGGAAGAAGACGCAACTGGTTCAAGTATGCGTGTGGGCGAGAATTTAGAGTTGGGTCTGGAAAATCACCAAAATGGAGAAACACGGCTTCGATTTATAGAAGCAGCATTTGGTAATTACTGCAACCTAGCTTGTCGAACTTGTACATCTAATCTATCAACATCCTGGTATAATGATGACAAAGTTTTAAGTAATTTGTATGAAGATAGATTTTTGTCTGATCAAGTTTTTAATGTTAAATTTAATTGGAAACCAGAAGATTTTGAATATGTTGAAAAAATAAAATTCACTGGTGGAGAACCAATGTTACATCCAGATTTTATAAAGTTTTTGGATGTAATAATATCTGCAGGTCATGAAAAAAACATCGTATTGGACGTGTTTACTAATACAAGTTGGGTTCCAAAAGACAAGGTTATATCAAGACTCTTGAAATTTAAAAGAGTTAAACTCTGGTTGTCAGTAGACGGAATAGGTGAATTAAATTCATATATAAGACACAATACAAAATGGGATGTTGTTGAAAAAAGTACAAACAAGTGGTTAGAGATACAGAAAAACAATTCTGATAAGTTGGGAATAATTTTAACACCCACTATCTGTATATATAACATTAACAAAGTTACTGAAATAATGGATTGGTGGGTAGCTAAACAAAAGTCTATGAATACAACTCATGTTTTGCGTGAGTCAGGTGATGTAGTTTTAAGTATGTTGGCGTTTCCAAATTATTTAAATATATCAAACTATCCCTATAAGGATAAAATAATACAACACCTTCATAATGAAATAGCATCTCTTGAAGAAAACACTTATGAATATTTTGTTAAAAAACGAACTTATCTTAGAATTATCCATACATTGAACAAGTTTTTAAAAGATGAAAATATAAAAATTGAAGAAACTATAAGATATACGAAAGATTTGGATAAACTTAGAAATCAAAGTTTACAAGAAGTGAATCCTGATTTATATAATGATATTGATCAGTACTTAAATACTAAAAACGCTAGTTATACTGATATAAAAGGAAAATTGGATGTCTGATACATTTTGCCCTATGCCATTTGTGCATTTAAACATAAAACAAGAGGGTAGGGTTTGTGCCTGTTGGAGACACACTAATAGTTTAGGAAACTACACTGAAAAAACATTAAACGAAATATACAATAGTGAAGAAACTATTAAACTCAGGAATGACCTAATGAACGGGATTCGTGCAGAAGGGTGTCATAGTTGCTGGGACATGGAAGATTCTGGAATAGTTAGCACACGGCATAAAGTCAAAACTGATTGGCCAGAATTAACATATGAAAATCTTCTACAGCATTCTGAAAACAATTATGTTTTAGACATAAAAAATTTACAGAGCATTGAAGTCCGTTTTGACAACATTTGTAATTTAATGTGTAGGCATTGCAGTCCAGTTTACAGCAGCAAATGGGAAGTTGCAGTTAAAAAAGATGAAAAATTATATGAACAATTAGAAATGTATCATATGGTTAGAAAAAACAAAGACCAGCATGTTATGTTAACGGATGATGTAATACAAGAAGTAATATCATATGCACCACATCTTCGTGAAATACTCATAACAGGTGGGGAACCATTATATCATGAAAAACATTATGACTTCTTAGAAAGTATATTGCCCTGGGCTGAAAACATAACATTAAATTATAATAGTAACCTTTCAGTACTAACTTACAAGGGAAAAAGTATAATTCCACTTTGGAAAAAATTCAAACATGTGTCTATACTAGTGAGTATTGATGCTACCCCTGATATTTATGAATATGTAAGAGTTAACGGAAAAATTGAAACTATAGAAAAAAACATTTTAAAATTAAAAACAGAGTTAGAAAATGTTTCAATACAGGCAACTTGTACTACTAGCCTGCTGAATATAACAAGAATCGTGGATGTTATGAAGTATTATCTAAAATTAAGAGTGGGTGTTCATACTAGTTTAGTACAATATCCCGAGTCACTAAACATAAAACTCTTACCTAATAACATGAAACAATCTCTCACAGAAGAATGGGAAGATTTTAAAACACAACTACCAGAGTACTTAAAAGAACTTTATAACGATCCAAAGGAAATAAATTATTTGACAAATAGAGTAAAAACTGTTGGTGATAGTGTAATAACTTACATGAACAGTGAAGATAGAAATCAAAAATGGGATAATTTTAAAAATTACGTAAATGCACAGGATAAATTTA
>JACCDX011061623.1_pt1 | contig 10453 bp, 7 predicted proteins | sample 7449681 | NCBI WGS metagenome assembly JACCDX01 (sample SAMN15323450, study PRJNA562643) | freshwater metagenome | isolation source: river surface water | place: USA:Blue River Watershed | collected 2017-08-18
AACGCGAATTGCCATTAGGTTCTCCAAATGGTTCAGGCGCCACAAACGGCGCGTGGTTGATTTTTATTGGTTATTTGCCACGCACCGTTGGGTGGAAAAACTAGTATCAGACTAGCAGTAGACCGCGAGTTTGAGTGCGTGCAGCCTCGAAACGCGCTTGAACATCTGACCAGTTGATGATGTTCCAGAATGCCTTCACATAGTCGCCCTTTACGTTGACGTAGTCAAGGTAGAAAGCGTGCTCCCACATGTCGAGCATCAGCAGTGGAACGCTGGTTGGAACGATGTTGCCCTGCTGGTCATAAAGCTGTTCGATGATTAGTCGCTGACCCAAGACATCCCAAGCCAAGAAAGACCAACCAGAACCCTGGATGCCCATTGCGCTGGCGTTGAAGTGCGCTTGGAAAGCTTCAAATGAACCGAAGAACTCGTTGATCGCCGCAGCCAACTCTCCCTGTGGGCGGTCGCTGTTGACCGGAGCAAGGTTCTTCCAAAAAATCGAGTGGTTGATGTGCCCAGCCAGGTGGAAAGCTAGGTCCTTCTGGAGCTTGTTAACCCAGGTGAAGTCATTTTTCGCGCGAGCTTCTTCGAGCAGATCAAGAGTGGTGTTTGCCCCAGCAACATAGGCTGCGTGGTGCTTTGAGTGGTGCAATTCCATGATTCGAGCCGAGATGCTTGGCTCTAGTGCTGCATAGTCGTAGGTCAGTTCTGGAAGAACATACTTGCTCATTTTGTGCTCCTAGTTAGGTGTTGCTCTTAAAAAGATTGAATTCTGTTTGATTATTCCGAGCTAATCTTCGAGATCTTCGCTCAAGAACGCATCGGTGGCCGGAATACCTAGTTCCTCGGCTTTCTTGTCGGCCATCGCCAACAGTCGGCGGATTCGGCCGGCGATTGCGTCTTTGGTCATTACCGGGTCTGCCAAGTGACCAAGCTCGTCGAGGCTGGCCTGTTTGTGCTGCAATCGCAACTGACCTGCATAGCGAAGGTGCTCGGGAATATCGCTTCCCAAGATTTCTAGCGCTCTTTCTACGCGGGCACCTGCCGCAACTGCGGCCTGGGCCGAACGACGCAGGTTGGCATCGTCAAAATTGGCAAGTCGGTTTGCGGTGGCCCGAACTTCGCGACGAAGCCGCATTTCTTCCCAGCGCAGAACCTGCGTGTGGGCGCCCATCTGGGTGAGCATGGTTGCGATAGCTTCACCTTCGCGAACAACTACTCGGTAAACGCCTCGAACCTCGCGAGCCTTAGCTTGCACGCCCAATCGACGGGCCACGCCGACCAGGGCCATCGCTGCTTCGTTACCCGGGGCAGTGATCTCGAGTGCTGCTGAGCGACCTGGGTCGGTTAGCGAACCATGTGCCAAGAAAGCCCCACGCCAGACCGCCTGAGCCTCGGGAATCGAGCCAGACACCAGTAATGCTGGCAAACCTCGCACCGGGCGGCCACGCTGGTCAAGTAGACCTGTTTGACGAGCTAAAACATCACCTTGTTTGATGACTCGCACCTGATAGCGGCTGGTGCGACGAATTCCACTCGGTGAAATGATCGCCAGTTCTGACTCGATGCCAAACAGTTCAACCAAATCCTTGCGCACGCGACGAGCAAGCTGGGCGGTGTCTAGTTCGACTTCGACGGCTACCCTTCCCGAAATCAGGTGTAGTCCGCCCGAGAAGCGAAGAATGGTAGCTAGTTCGGCCATACGAACCGAGTTCTTGTTGATTTCTAAGCGTGAGAGCTCATCTTTGAGGTCTGCGGTTAGTGCCATGGTTTTCCCCTATTCCTTGCCGAGATCGCGGTGCTTGATGCTCACGGCCACATCTGGAAGTTTTGCTAGCTCTGCTGCGATTCGTTTGGCTGTAGCAACCGAACGATGTTTTCCGCCGGTGCAGCCCACGGCGATGGTCGCGTAGCGCTTGTTTTCTTGAACATATCCGCGCAACACTGGCTTCAGCGCCGACAGGTAGTTCGTAATGAATTCCTCGGCTCCGGCCTGCCCAAGCACAAAATCGCTGACCGCTTGGTCTTCGCCGGTGAAAGGGCGAAGCGCTTCTTGCCAGAATGGGTTGGGCAAAAATCGCATGTCGGCTACCAAATCGGCGTCTGAAGGAAGGCCGTATTTGAATCCAAAGCTCATCACCGTGATTTGTAAACGCTGCGAGTGCTCGAGCGTGAATCCATCGCTGATTTTGTTAGACAGTTGGTGAATGTTGAGGTCGCTGGTATCGATAACTACATCCGCGGTTTCTCTGAGGCTAAGCAGGCGAACTCGTTCTTCACCGATTCCATCAAGGATGGTGCCGTTCCCCTGAAGTGGGTGTGGTCGACGAACCGACTCAAAGCGTTTCACGAGAGCGGCATCCGTTGCCTCAAGAAAGAGCAAACGCAGGTTGATGCTCCTTGTGCGAAGTTGAGCTAGGTGCTCTTGCAGTTCGCTGAAAAACTCGCCTCCGCGAACATCGATCACAACAGCCAGACGCGGCAACGGAGTCTTGGCAAGTGTGAATAGGTCGGCAATCGGTCCTAGCATTTGCGGCGGCAGGTTGTCTACGACATACCAGCCAAGGTCTTCAAGTGCGTTTCCAACAGTGGATCTGCCAGCGCCAGACATGCCTGTAACGATGAGGAGTTCGTGCTTCTTTTCGCTAGACACTCGCCCCTCCTTTGCCGGTCAAATTCGAAATCTTGCGTCTCGGCGTGTTGCTTGCTGTGACGCGGTTTGTAGAAGTCTAACCCTTTGCGACACGCCGATTGCAAATCGTTACTTTTTTAATCCTTCGACAATCTGAACTGCGAGCGAATTTCCAATTCCGGCAACCTCGGCAATTTCTTCAACCGAGGCAACTTTGAGTCGCTTCGCGGAACCAAATCGGCGCAGAAGAGCACTGATTCGCTTTTCACCCAATCCCGGAATATCACTCAAAATGCTGGCGATGCTGCTCGAGCGCTTTTTGCGTTGATAAGTAATGGCAAATCGGTGCGCTTCATCGCGAATTCGTTGCAGCAGAAACAGCTCGTCGGTTGCACGCGGAAGAATAATTGGAAACTCATCTCCGGGAACCCACACCTCTTCGAGTCGCTTAGCTAAACCGACAACTGTGAGCCCCGACACTCCAGAATCGTCAATCGCACGCTGCGCGGCATTTACCTGTGGCAAACCGCCATCGACAATCAAAAGCGATGGCCGGTAACTGAATTTACCTGGGTCGATGAGTTCTTCGTCGATGCTTGGGTCTTTCAGGTATTTCAATCGTCGCGACAGCACCTGGTAAATCGATTCGGTGTCATCGGTGGTTTCTTCGATTGAGAAACGTCGATAGTGATCCTTTTTAGGCAAGCCGTCTTCGAACACGACCATTGAGGCTACTACCCCGGTGCCGCCAAGGTGCGAAACGTCGAAACACTCGATGCGCAACGGAGCTTCATCTAGGTTTAGAGCCTTTTGAATGCCGGCAAGTGCGTCGGCACGAGCGGTGAAGTCGGCGCTTCGCCGGGTCTTGTAGAGCATGAGCGCGTGTTTTGCATTGGTCAGGGCAGTCTCGGCAAGAGCCGCCTTGTCACCGCGCTGAGCAACTCGAAGATCAACCTTTGAGCCTCGCAACTGCCCCAGCCATTTGCCGAGTTCTTTTGCATCGTCGGGTAACGCCGGCACAATCACTTCGCGAGGCACCTCTTGCGGTTCGGTGCCATCAATCGGCGAATATACGTTCTGTAAGACATACTCGACCAGTTCACTCAGGTCGCGCTCTAACTCTTTGTCGACCACCCAACCGCGCACACCTCGGATGCGACCGCCGCGCACGATGAACTGCGAAACCGCCGCAGCCAGTTCGTCATCTGCTATGCCGAACAGGTCGGCATCGGTGTTGTCACTAAAAACGACTGTGCTCTTTTCAAGAACAGCCTCAAGAGCCTCGACGTTATCGCGCAGGCGAGCCGCCAACTCATATTGCTGGGTTTCTGAGGCCTCGAACATGCGTGCGCGAAGGGTTTCTACGTGCTCGGTGTCACCGCCACCCATGAAGTCGACGAACTGTTTGGCAATTGCTTTGTGCTCGGTTGAGCTGACCCTGCCAACACAGGGAGCAGCGCACTTGCCGATATCGCCAAGCAGGCAGGCTCGACCGGCTGACTGAGCCCTTTGAAATACACCTGACGAACAACTTCTGACCGGATAGACCTTGAGCAAGGTGTCTAAGGTTTCGCGCACAGCCCATGCTTGGGTGTAAGGACCGAAATATTTGACCCCTTTGAGTTCGCGATTGCGGGTGATGAACACCCTCGGAAAGGCGTCTGCGGTTGAAACCGCCAGGTACGGGTATGACTTGTCGTCTTTAAACCTGACGTTGAACGGCGGGTCGAACTCTTTGATCCAAGTGAATTCGAGTTGCAGGGCCTCATACTCGGTCTTGACGATGGTCCACTGCACGTCAACGGCAGAGGTAACCATGCGCCTCGTGCGTTCGTGCAGGCTTTCGAGAGGCCCAAAATAGTTGCTGAGACGTGCCCTAAGGTTTTTGGCCTTACCCACGTAAAGCACTCGACCGGTAGCGTCAAGCCAACGGTAGACTCCCGGATCTGTGGGGATTTCTCCGGTTTTTGGGCGAAACGACAGGTCGTTTGCCACTAGCCGAGCATTTCCTTCAGGAACTCTCCGGTGAAGCTCTTTTTGTTCTTCGCTACCTGCTCAGGTGTGCCGGTTGCGACAACCTCACCGCCTCGCGAACCACCCTCCGGACCCATGTCTACAATCCAGTCGGCGCACTTGATCACATCTAGGTTGTGTTCAATGACCAGCACGGTGTTTCCCTTGTCAACTAGTCCGTTCAGAACCAACAGAAGTTTGCGAACATCCTCGAAGTGCAGACCTGTGGTTGGTTCGTCGAGCACATAGATGCTGCGGCCATTGGAGCGTTTTTGAAGCTCAGTGGCAAGTTTGACTCGCTGAGCTTCGCCACCAGATAGCGTGGTCGCGCTTTGACCCAGACGCACATATCCAAGTCCTACCTCAACCAGCGTCACTAGGAATCGGGCAATCGAACTGATTGGGGCAAAGAACTCGGCAGCCTCGGCGATTGGCATTTCGAGCACCTCGGCGATGTTCTTGCCCTTGTACTTAACCTGCAGGGTTTCGCGGTTGTAACGCTCACCGTGGCAAACCTCGCAAGCCACATACACATCGGGTAAGAAGTTCATCTCGATGCGCAGGGTTCCGTCACCCGAACATGCCTCGCAACGGCCACCCTTGACATTGAACGAGAATCGGCCCTGCTGATAGCCGCGGGCCTTCGACTCTTGAGTGTCGGCAAATAGTTTGCGAATGTGGTCGAAGACACCGGTATAGGTGGCCGGGTTCGAGCGCGGCGTGCGACCAATCGGGTTTTGGTCTACGTGAACTACCTTGTCTAGCTGTTCCAAGCCTTCGATGCGAGTGTGTTTTCCAGCAACTCCCTTAGCTCCGTTTAGTGTGTTGGCAAGAACCTCGTATAGAACGTCGTTTACCAACGATGACTTACCCGAGCCGCTAACTCCAGTGACTGCGGTGAGGGTACCCAGAGGGAATTCGACATCCACGGTCTTTAGGTTGTTCTCGCGTGCGCCCACGACCTTGATTTTGCGGGCTGGGTCGATTTCACGACGTTTCTTCGGGGTCTCAATCCTCTCTCGCCCGGCCATAAATGCGCCGGTCACCGAGTTCTTGTTTTCGAGCAGCTCCTTATAAGGGCCACTGTGAACCACGGTTCCACCATTTACGCCAGCACCGGGGCCTATGTCGACAATCCAGTCGGAGGCCTTGATTGTGTCTTCGTCGTGCTCGACAACGATCAGGGTGTTGCCCAGGTCGCGCAGCTTGAGCAATGTGTCGATAAGTCGACGGTTGTCTCGTTGGTGCAAACCGATGCTGGGTTCATCTAGAACGTAAAGAACGCCGGTTAGGCCGGATCCAATCTGGGTAGCCAATCGAATGCGCTGTGCTTCACCGCCAGAAAGACTGCCGGCGGCACGTTCGAGACTCAGATAATCGAGGCCTACGGCAATCAAGAAGTCTAGTCGGGCACGAATTTCGCGCAACACCTGTGCGGCGATCTTTACGTCGCGGTCATCCAAGGTGATTTTGTCGAAGAATTCGACTGCCTCGCCAAGGCTCATCGCGGCAACGTCGGCAATTGACCGATCGTCTACCTTAACCGCCAAGACCTCTGACTTTAGACGCTTGCCATCACAGGCCGAACAAGGCACCTCGCGCAAAAAACCGCTCCAGCGACCTCGGGCAAAGTCATTCTCTGATTCGAGGTACTTGCGTTCGATGTAGCTAAGAACACCTTCGAATCCGGTGGTGTAGCGCAACTCGCGACCGTAGCGGTTCTTCCACTTGACCTGAACGTCAAAATTGTTGCCGTGCAGTACAGCCTGCTGAACTTCTTCCGGAAGCTCGTTCCAGGGCGTGTCCAGCGAGAATTCCATGTCGGCGGCCAGACCCTCGAGCATGCGGGTGAAATAGCTGAACAAGCCTTTGCCCTGGGTAGACCAAGGCAGAATAACTCCCCCGTTGATGCTCGCTTCATGGTCGCCAATAACCAAGTCGCCGTCTACGGCCTGCTTAGTGCCAAGTCCAGAACAAGTTGGGCAGGCGCCGAAAGGTGCGTTGAACGAAAAGGTGCGGGGCTCGATTTCGGTCAAGCTCAAAGGATGTTCGTTGGGGCAAGACATCTTTTCGCTGAAGACTCGTGTCTTGTTTGGGCCTTCGGCTACGTCGACTAGGTCAATCAAAATTCTTCCGCCGGCCAGTTTTAGCGCGGTTTCGACCGAGTCTGCGAGTCTACCGATGATGTCTGGTTTGTTCACCAGGCGGTCAACCACCACAGAGATATCGTGCTTGAAAGTCTTCTTTAGTGGCTGAGCTTCGGCTAGCTGAACTACCTCGCCGTCTACCACGGCACGCGCGAAACCCTGGGCGTTTAGGTCGCGAAACAGGTCGACGAACTCGCCCTTTTTCTGGTCGACAATCTGCGCCAAGATTTGAAATCGAGTGCCTTCCGGCATCTCGAGAATTTGGTCAACGATTTGCTGGGGTGTTTGCTTGACGATTTTCTCGCCACACTCGGCACAGTAAGGCACACCAACGCGGGCCCAAAGCAGGCGAAGGTAATCGTGAATCTCGGTGATGGTTCCCACGGTAGAGCGAGGGTTGCGGTTCGTGGATTTCTGATCAATCGACACCGCGGGGCTCAGACCCTCGATGAAGTCGACATCTGGGCGGTCAACCTGACCCAAGAACTGACGCGCATATGCCGATAGTGATTCGACGTAACGACGCTGACCCTCGGCGAAAATGGTGTCAAAAGCTAGCGAAGACTTACCAGAGCCGCTCAAACCGGTGAAGACCACCATCGAGTCGCGCGGTATTTCGAGGTTCACATTTTGAAGGTTGTGAACGCGTGCGCCCTTGATAATGAGCTTGTTGTTGTGGTGGATCTGGCTAATAGACACCATGAAAGTTTAACCTCGCTACTAACAGCCCCACGCCTAAGCGTGACCGGCTTTTTCCATTTGGCGAAGCTCGTGCTTCAATTCTGAAATCTCATCTCGCAAACGTGCTGCCAACTCAAATTTGAGCTCGACTGCCGCCGCTTTCATCTGCTCGTCAAGGTCGACCACAACGGCCAAAATCTCGTTGTATGCCATTCCCGCGATGCCCTTTCGAGCCTTCATAGGAATGACGGTCTTGCCATCCTTGTTTCTTTTATTCTTTTGGGCGGCCTCAAGCAATTGGGCCGTATCTTCTTCTTCACGAAGAATCTGGTCGGTGATGTCAGCAATTTTCTTGCGAAGCGGCTTAGGGTCAACGCCTCGTTCGAGATTGTAGGCAACCTGTTTGGCACGACGACGATTGGTTTCATCGATTGCTCTGGCCATCGAGTCGGTCACGTTGTCGGCATACATGTGAACTTGACCGTTCACGTTTCGGGCGGCGCGGCCGATCGTCTGAATCAAGGATGTGGTCGATCTCAAGAAGCCTTCTTTGTCGGCGTCGAGAATACTAACCAGCGAAACCTCCGGAAGGTCGAGGCCCTCACGGAGCAGGTTGATTCCAATCAGCACATCGAACAGACCGCTGCGCAGCTCACGAAGCAGCTCAACGCGGCGCAGGGTGTCAACGTCAGAGTGCAAGTATCGAACGCGAACTCCTGCTTCAGTCAAGAAGTCGGTCAATTCCTCGGCCATCTTCTTGGTCAGCGTAGTGACCAAAACGCGCTCGTCTTTCGCCGCTCTAACCCTGATTTCTTCGAGCAGGTCGTCGATTTGGCCCTTGCTTGGCTTAATCACAATTTCTGGGTCGACTAGACCGGTAGGGCGAATAATCTGTTCGACTACGCCCGCACCCAGGTTCATCTCGTATTTGCCAGGCGTGGCAGACAGATAAACGGTCTGGCCAACTCGCTCAAGAAATTCGCTGAACTTTAACGGGCGGTTGTCGAGAGCAGAGGGCAATCTGAAGCCGTGCTCAACGAGAGTTCGCTTGCGGCTCGAGTCGCCTTCATACATGGCACCGATTTGTGGCACCGTCGCGTGTGACTCATCGATGACGGTTAGAAAGTCTTCGGGGAAGTAATCCAGCAAGCAGGCGCCGGCCTCCCCCGGGCCGCGACCATCAATGTGACGTGAGTAGTTCTCGATGCCGCTGCAAAATCCGAGTTCCTTGATCATTTCAAGGTCGAAGGTCGTGCGCATCTTCAAACGCTGCGCCTCGAGCAGCTTGCCTTGAGTCTCTAGCTCTTTTACTCTCCAGACCAGCTCTTCTTCGATGGCCTCCATGGCCTTTGCCATGCGTTCTACAGGTGCTACATAGTAGGAGGCCGGGAAGATGGCAACAGCCTTTTCTTCGCGCTGAATCTCGCCGGTCAGAGGAGAAAGCGAATAGATTGCCTCAACCTCATCACCGAAAAACTCAATTCGCGTAGCAAGTTCGTCATAAACCGGGATGATCTCGATCGTGTCGCCCTTAACGCGGAAATTGCCGCGGGAAAAGTCGAAGTCGTTTCGTTTGTATTGAAGGTCGACAAACTTTCGAATCAGAGCGTCTCGGTCGATTCGATCGCCAACCTGAATGGCAACGCTTTGATTCAAGTATTCGGCAGGCGCACCCAGGCCATATATGCAGGAAACGGTCGAGACGACAACGACATCCCTGCGACTCAGTAGGCTCATGGTTGCCTTGTAGCGAAGTCGCTCGACTTCTTCGTTTATCGATGAGTCTTTCTCGATGAAAGTGTCTGTCTGCGGAACGTAGGCCTCAGGTTGGTAGTAGTCGTAGTAGCTGACAAAGTATTCGACCGCGTTGTTTGGAAGTAGTTCGCGAAACTCGTTGACCAACTGAGCCGCGAGGGTCTTATTGTGCGCCAAAACCAAGGTCGGCTTCTGAACTGCCTCAATCAACCAAGCAGTCGTCGCTGACTTTCCCGTTCCCGTAGCACCGAGCAGCACAACATCTTTTTCACCAGCATTGATTCTTGCGGCGAGGTCGGCAATCGCGGTTGGCTGGTCGCCCGATGGCGTGTACTCGCTGATCACCTCAAAGGGCGCAAAAGATCTGGTGGGTTCCATGTCGATATCTTCAAGCGGAATGCTTGGCCAATGCTTCCCGTTCGATTTGATTCCAAATGGTGGTTGCATCGCCGAGCATAAGTTCAAGACTCTGGTTTGAGTTCAAAATTATGTCTGCTGCATTCGCTCGCTGGGCAGGGCTTGCCTGCGATGCAATTCGGGCCTCTGCCTCCTGCTTGGTCATGCCGCGATTTTGGATTAGGCGCTCAATCTGCTTCTCGACCGGGGCTTCGACGGTAATGACTTTGTCGAACGGTAAATCAACCGATGCTTCGACTAAAAGCGGCACGTTGTAGATAACGATCGAATTCTCTGGCTGTGCGGCCACCATTTTCTGGGCCGTAGCTTTCACCAGCGGGTGAACAATTGCTTCTAGCGCCTGGCGCCTGCTTGCATCGGCAAAAACAATCGATCCGAGTTTGGCACGATTTAGCGAACCGTCAAGCTCGAAAATATCGTCTCCAAATTTGGCTCGTATGGCTGCCGCACCAGCGGTGCCGGGCGCAACCACCTGCCTAGACAGCTGATCTGCATCGATCTCGTAGCCACCCAAGCTGGCCCAGTGCGCTGCGACGGTTGACTTGCCAGAAGCGATTCCACCGGTGAGGCCGACTATGTACATTCTCTAAGCCTAAATCTCTGTCAAGCCGAGTGTGACGATTCTGAAGGTTAAAGCGAAACGGGCCGACCAAATGGTCGACCCGTTTCGATTGCTGAGTGTTACTCGGCGCTCTTTAGCTTGTCGCGAAGAGCTGCAAGTGACTCGTCTGAAGCCAAGGTGCCGGCCTCTGATGACTCGCTTGAGTAGCTTGATGATGAAGACGCTGCTGCTGGAGCTTCGCTAACC